>SMVB01192589.1_pt1 | contig 20173 bp, 13 predicted proteins | sample 2456461 | NCBI WGS metagenome assembly SMVB01 (sample SAMN11095934, study PRJNA526329) | marine sediment metagenome | biome: Marine sediment; feature: Surficial sediment; material: Deep marine sediment; isolation source: Hadal surficial sediment | place: Pacific Ocean | collected 2014-05 | depth...
CACGAGCTGCCCGAACTGCGTCTCGACCTCGTCGTAGCGCACCCACTCGGTGAGGTGCACCTCGTCGTCGAGACGCGTGAGCTGCGCGAACTCCGAGCGTTCGGCCTCGGCCGGGAGCGCGACGGACAATTCCGACACCCCCGGGGCGGGGATGGAGATCGGCATCACGTAGGCGCCCATCTCCATCTCTGCCTGCCAGATCGTCCCGTCGACGCTCGTCGTGGACTGCCAGTCGTACACGAACGCGCGCCCCACGCCGTCGGAGGGCGATGCGATCCAGGCCGCGAGGTCCCCCGACAGGCCCGCGAGGTTCTCGAGCTGGGAGACGCCGGGATTCCGCGCGGCGATCGTGAGCCGGCCGAGACCCGAGCCGTCCTGGCTGAAGCCGCTGTACCGGATCACCTCGACCCCGCCGAGGCGCGCGCCCCCGACCGAGAAGGTGTTGGTGCCGTCGGAATACAGGACCTGCATGATCGCCGCGTAGCCCCCGTCCGGGTTGAACGTGGTCATGAAGCTCGAATCGCCCGCCTCGGAGTCGTCGGCGAGGGCGAGCAGAAGCGTGTTCACCTGCGACGTCGAGGCCGACTCCATGCCGAGCCCTAATTGGAACGTGGTGCCCGTGGCGAAGATCGGGTCCCCGCCCGTCGGACCGCCGCCGTCGACGCCGACCAGCCGGGCCACGCGCCAGGGGCCGAGGTCGGCCGGAAGCTGTGCTCCACCCGCCGGCAGATTCGAGGCGAGGGGCAGGCTGTAGCCGTAGATCTGGACGGGCGCACCGGCGGGGTGGTTCGGCTCGATGACGTCCAGGTTCTCGGGCACACCGAGGTTGTGGCGCTCGCGCGCGAGGCGCCCGCCGAAACCCGCGAGGACGCCCCGCTCGCCGTGGATGACGCGCAGCACGGTGTCGCCGTCGAGCTCGTACTCGATCAGCTCGTTGCCGATGCGCGCGACGCCCTGGGCGGGGAAGCCCTCGGTCGACTCGACGAGGATCAGGTCGGCGCCCTGCGCGGCGCCGGCCGTGAGACGGGTGAGGCCCGGGGTGCGCACGCCGTGGGCCATGCCGTTCACGAGCATGGTCATCTGGTCGGGCCGGTTGCCGCGCACGTCGAGCGCGATGTGCGTCCAGGTATCGACCGGGACACCCGGCCCGTCGCCGGGCGCGAGGGTGAACCGCACCTCGCCCGCCTCCACGAACTCCGAGTCCCGGTGGTCGCCGAAGCCGTCGAGCACGCGCAGGACGAGGTCCTCGCCCTCGAACGCGAGCAGGATCCGATCGCTCTCCCGGCTCGTGCCGCCAACGTCGAGGATCACCGCGTCGGCGAGCTGGCGCGGCTTGATCCAGGCCGAGAACGACATGCCGCGCATGAGCGGGTCGTCCGCGCCGCTCCAGTCCACCATCGTGTCCGAGGTCGAGCGCACGAGCGTCTGGTCCGGCAGATACCGGCCTTCGGGATCGCGCGTCTCGTTGTCGAAGTGCAGGACGCGGCCCGACAGTCTCTCCGTCTCCTCGACGCGCGACGGCCAGAGCTGGATGTAGCCGTCGTCCTCGCGCGAGCCGAAGACATGCTCCGGGGCGGGCTGCTCTTCGCCACCATTCACCTGGCGCCCGGACAGGGCCTCGGCGATCCCGCGCCCGCCGTCGAGGAGGCCCATGTGCGGCCGGAAACGCGAGGGCGGTACGGTCGGTCCATCGAAGAGCGACGTCGAGTTCGGACCCGTAGCCCACCACGCGGCGTCGCGTCCGAACCGGAGCTGCTCCTCGAAGTCCTCCTGGCGGCCGAAGAAGTAGAAGAGCTCACGCTGCGGGGTGATGAGCTCGACGCGGTCGCGAACGGCGGATACGCGTAGGACGCCGCTCGGCGCGTTGACCGACACACGCAGCTCCATCGCGTAGACCTCACGCGTCGTGTAAGCGAAGGGCATCGTGCTGTACGCCAAACCCTCGTCGTTGGCGTTCAGCGCGTTCAGCCAGACGGCCTGGGCGTCATCGGTGGCGAGGAACGGACTCGCGTCCGCCGCGAGCGAGTCGGGCCGCACCGGGGCGTCACCGGGCAGCTCCTCGATTCCCGCCGCCGGCAGCACGACCCTGCGGACGAAGTCCTCGTGACCGGTGAAGGGCCGTGAGGCGACGACGAGCGCGACGAGCGCCCGCGTCTTGTCGCGGCTCATGAACGCGCTGCGATGCGCGAGCTGAAGGTTCAAGAAGATCGTCTCGAGCACAGCGGGCGAAGCGGTGTTCACGTTCACGGGTCGGCGGGCGAGCACGCGGACCTCGGCGCGGTAGGCCTCGTAGTCCCCCTGCAGAACGCGGTTGAGGATGATCCGGTCCCCGATCCTGCGCTGCACGAACGAGATCTCGGTGACGAGGCCGTCGGTGATCATCACCGTCGCGCCGACCCCGTACCACCGCGGCTCGTCGACCGTGATCGACTGGTCGACGCCGCCTTCGACGGTCGAGGTGAGGCGCGTCGCGTGCTGCCAGACCGGCCCGGCGCGCACGCCGCCGTACACGGAGCCGAGCTCCTCGAGCACGAGGTAGTCACCCTCGCCCAGCAGCGCGTAGCCGCCGTCCGCGGCGTTCTCTTCCGGGGCGGCGTCCACGGCCATCAGGTTCGCGAACGCGTAGGGCGCCGCCGCGCGCACCTGCTCGACGGTATCGAAGGCGCGGAGCCACCCGTCCGGTCCGTCAACGCGCCACCCGGCGAGTGCGAAGGCCCGCTGATCGATCACCTGTGCGTAGGCGGGGTGCGTCGAGCTCGGCCGCGGCCCCTCGCTCAGCACGCCGCCGTCCTTGTCGTACGAGACGCTGAAGCCGCGCGCGCACTGCGCGAACGCCGATCGCTCCAGCGCCTTGTACCAGACGATCTCGCCGCCGATCCACAGGAACCCCTGGGGCGCGAACCCCGCCGTGCTCGTGACGGAGAGCTCCGCGTCGTCAGCCCGGACGGGCCGTCGGAGCCGCGTCGTGAGGCGCAGCATGTTGGCGACGACGAGCGGCGTCGCGCTGTTGAGATCGATCTTGCCCGCGACGTCGCGGACCTCGACGTCCCACATGATTCCGCCGGGGTCGTTGGCGTTCAGAAAGTCCGCTGCGAAGCGGTTGTCGACGGCGAGCTCCGCCTCGGTGTCGTAATAAACGGTGGGATCGACGGCGGGGTGGGAGCCCCCGAGCACGGACCGCGCGTGCCGCCCCGCGGCGTCGAGCGCGATGCGCGCCTGCGCGCGGTCTGCGAGCTGCGCGCTCGCGCGATCCGCGTTGCGCGCCGACATGAGGTACGGCGCGCAGAGGACGAGCAGGGTCAGGAGCACGAAGAGCACGGTGAGGAGCGCAAAGCCGCCCGAGCGCGTGCCGCGCCGCGCGGGCGCCCCGAATCGAATCAGGCTCGTACGCCGGCGATCATCGCTCACTCGACCCTCCATCACTCGACCGTCCCGTAGAGGCTCACGCGGACCGTCGCCTCGCTGCCGTCGTCGAATTGGAGCACGAGCTCGAGCGGTTCGAGGTGGCGCGCCGGGTCGAGCGAGCCGCCGGGCGCGAACTGGATCTCGGGCACCGTATCGGCCGCGAACCGGACGCCACTGGGCAGGGCCTGCTCGTCCGCGACCGCGACCGCGCTGACGACGAGGTTGTCGATGTCCCCGGGGAAGGTGCGCTGGCTGTCGCCGGCCAGGACCAGGGGCGAGTCGATCCGCCAGACGGGCGCCAACTCGTCGACGGCCGCGACCTCGACGCCGTCCATGAAGATCCGGAACCAGCTCCGGTCGTAGACGATCGCCAGCCGCGCCCAGTGCCCGACGCGGAGGATCCCGGGGGCGGTTCTGAGCGCGACCTTCGCGCCGGGACTCTTCACCCCGAACTCGTCGACGACCTCGGGCACGAAGAGCGCCCGGACACCGCCCGCGGCCGTGACGTCCACCGCGAACGCGGCACCCACCGTGAGGAGGCGCGCGTCGTGGAACTCGTCGAGACGGACAGCCAGCTCGACCGAGAACCCGTCCCGGAAGTCGAACGCGGGGTCGTTCTGCACGGCGATCTCGACCCGCGCCCCACGCGGCTCGCCGAGAAAGGAGAGCGCGCTGCCCTGGTACCCGTCGGGGTCGATGACGCCGCCGCCGAGGGCCACGCCGTCGAGCTGGAAGGCGCCCGAGAAGCTGTCGTCCTCGAAGTGCCAGGTGCCGATCACTTCCATGCCCTCCGCACGGATGACGCTCTCGCGCACGTCGATTCGCACTCTGGCCACCGCGCTGCGCGCGACGGAGGAGTTGCGCGCGGCGCGCAGGATGTTCTGCACGATACCGACCGCCGTGCGCCGGCCCGGGTCGAGCGCGGCGAACATCCCGAGCCCGATCCCGAGCACGAGGGAGAGGAGCGCCATCACCATCAAGAGCTCGATGAGGGTGAAGCCGGATGTCGGCCCCGCTCGCCGGCCGCCGCGAACGGCCGGGGCGGTCAGTGTCGGGTTGCGATGCTTCCCGTTCACGGGCTCACTGCTGTTCGAACTTGAAGTTGGCGATGTCGTCGTTGTGGCCGTCGTTGTCGGGGTTCGGCCCGAATACGCCGTCCGGACCGGCCGAGATGAGCTGGTAGGTGCTGCGATTGAAGGGGTCGCCCGTCGCGGGGTTCTGCATGGCCTCGACCGCGCCCTCGAAGTACTCGCCCGTCGCCTGGTCGTACGAGGCGTACACCTGCGGGTTCTCGTAGTCCCTGCGGTGGAAGTATGCGATGGGGTTGCCCCAATCGTCACAGATCTCGAACAGCGCCGGCGAGGAGAAGCTCGTGACCGAAGCCTTCAAGGCGTCGTCGTCCGTGTTCCCCAGGCGGTCATCGGAGAACTCCGACCCTGAGCGACCCTTCCCATAGATCGCGATCACGAGCATTTCCGCCCCCATGTTGACCTTGTTCGGAGCCCCCAGCTCGCGGCTGAAGGTCGAGGGGGGGTAGTCGCCCTCGTCGTTCTCGAACTCGCCGATCACCGCGGAGATCTGCGCGAGGAACTGCCGTGTGCTCTCGGCCCGGACCACGTCCTCTCCGGAGAGGAGCCGGGTCAGGACGAATGCGAAGAGGATCGAGATGATGACCAACACGGCCAGTAGCTCGACCAGCGTGAAGCCGGCCGCGCGCACGATCCGACGCTCGATCCTTGTCCTCAGTGCCATCGCTTCGCTCCCGTCAGCGGATCCTCCGCACGACCTCCACGTTGTCGACCGTGACCGCCGCCGACCGGCCGCTGTCGCCCCTCACGAACACGCCGAAGCGGAGCGGCGAAGTGGTCCGCCCGAGCGCCGACATGCGCTTCGGTCCGTACACGAGCAAGCCGTCGACGTACAGCGTGACGACCGTGTCGCTCGCCTCGCCGGCGACCTCGATCGACAGCCGCATCGGCTGCCCGACGTCCCATCGCGTGGTGTAGAGGTCCTCGCGCTGGGCCTCCGACTCGCCCTGCTGGATGAGCCCCATCTCCACCGCGCCTTCCTTGTTGCGGAACACGCTGATCTGGGACTGCACCTGCCACTCGCCGCCCCGGCGGATCTCCCGGGCGAGGAAGACCCCGACGTCCGCCCGCGTCCCCGCGTGCACCGTGACGGCCATCTCCGCGGAGACGAACCGACCGCCTGGGAGCTCCTGGAAGAAGCGTGTCTCGCCGCTCGAGGAGAACTGGCCATCGATGACCACGGCGCCATCGCGCAGGGCGATCTCGAGCCCGTGCCCCTCCTGCAACTGCCAACCGTTGGCCGGGCGGCCGGGCCGGCGATCGAAGCGGTCCGACCAGAGCTCCTTTTCCTCGTGAGCCTGGATACGCTCGATCTGCGCATTGGCGAACACCTTGAACGCGTCGTCCTCGGGCTCGTTGCGGCGATTCTCGGCGAGATCGGAGAACTGCGTGATCGCCTCCGCGGACTCGCGCGCGAGGTAGCGCGCCCAGGCGCGGCCGATCCGTGCTGAGGGCAGGTCGGAATCGCGCCTCAGAGCTTCGTCGAAGGACGCGTCGGCGGCCTCCTCGTCGCCGAGCTCGAACGCGTTGAAGCCGCGCATCGAGTGCGCGATCGGGCGCTCGGGATCGATCGCCAGGGCGCGCTCGAAGTAGCGTTCCGCCGCGAAGTGATCCCCCTCGAGCGCCTCGAGCACCGCCATGCCGAGCAGTGCATCCGAGAAGTCGAGCTCCTGGTCGAGCGCCGCCTTGAAGCTCTCCCGCGCCCCCTCGAGGTCGTCCCGCAGCGCCAGGATCCGGCCGCGTTGGTAGAGGGTGTACGCGTCGGTCGGGTTGTTCTCGTGGGCGCGATCGATGAAGCTCGCGGCCTCGTCGGGGTAGCCCGTGACCTCGGCCAGCCAGGAGAGCGCGCGCCACGCCAGGAAGGCGCGGAAGGGGTCGAGACTCGCTGCCTCCGTGAGCGCGCGCTCGGCCTCCTGCCACTCGCCGTGGTGCAGGGCGGAGAGGCCGAGGGCGAGCAGCAGGTCGAAGCCCGCGGCGGGCAGGGTGGCCCCATCCGTGGTATCGCCGGACTCGCGCACGCCACCCCCGTCGCCGTTCGTAGTGCCGGCCAGGAAGCGGTCGGCGCTCCACTTGCCGGCGAGCGCGCTCTGGTGCTCGGGGTCGACGTTGAGCGCGCGCCCGAACCAGTCGCGCGCCTCGTCCATGCGCCCGACGAAGAGCAGGGCCCAGCCGTAGTCGGCGCGCATGCTCGCGCGCGCGTTCTTCGTCTCGGGGCTCTTCGGCTCGAACTTGTTCGCCTGGTCCAGGTGCTCGAGCGCCTCGTCGCCGCGCCCCTGGTCGAGCAGGAACCGCCCGTAGTGCCAACGCGCCTGCCAATCGGTCCGGCCCCAACGCAACGCTTCCTCGTACGCCGCTTCCGCGAAGCCGAACATGCGGAATCGCGCGAGCAGGTCGCCCAGGCGGGCGTGCACGAGCGGGTCCTTGGCGCCTGCACCGTCCCGCAACCCACGGTAGAGGCCGAACGCGTCATTGAACTGGAAGCCGGCCTCGAGGCACTGGGCGAGGCCCAGCTTGGGTCGGGGGTCGCCCTCCGCGACCGTGTCGGCCATCCGGTACATCTCCTCGGCGATCTCGAGCGCGCGCGGCGCCTCGAGCCGGACGGCCACGCACTCGTCCGCAAAGGCGAGCGCCGACTCGAGCTGCGAGGAACGCAGGGAGTCGCCGAACTCGCGCCGCACGAACTCGATGCGGTTCGTCGGCGTGTCCGCGAAGGCGAACTCCTGGACGCGATCGCGGGCGTAGTCGATCGGCTCCATGCCCGAGTAGCGTTCGCGGCCCGTCGCGGGGTCGATCTCGGTGAACTCGATGGGTTCGTTGATGCGCCGCGCGAGGTCGTAGCGGTCCGCGTTGCGGATCTGGCCGAACACGACGTTGCCCAGCCGGATCCAGTCGTAGAGGCGCTTGTAGCCCGCCATCCGCTCGGCTCGCTCCTCGGCCGTGAGCGCGACTTCGTCCGCGCCCAGACCGGTGTCCCCGGGTCCCGAGTCGTCGAAGCCGAGCGCCCCGCCCTCCTCCTCGACGACGAACAGGTCCGGGACGAAGGTCGGCGTCGCGTCCCGGCGCAGAAACCGACCCATGAGGCGCGTCGCCGGCCCCCGCGCGGCGGGCGGCGCGAGCCCCGGCAAGAGCTCGGTCGGAGGTGCGTCGAGCGCGAGTAGCGGGAGCGGCGCGGTGTCGCGCGGGGGCGCGAAGAGGTCGCGTTCGAAGTTGACCTTGCGGCCCTCCTCCCGCAGGGCGAGCGACACGTCGGGTATGGGGCTGGAGACGAATTCGACCGAGCTCCCGCTACGACCGCCGCGCGGGGCCGGCGTGCCCGACCCGAGGTTTCCGTACAGGAGCCAGCCGAGGACGGCGACGGCGAGGAGGAGGACGAGCTGCTCTCTACGGATGGCCACGCTCAGATCTCCTCGTCCGCTTCGTCGAGCCCGTGGAGACGGATGACCATGAAAGTCACTTCAGCGCGCACCTCATCCGCTTTCGAACGGGCAACGTTGACATCGATGTCGTGGACGGGCAGCGGTGAGCCGAAGCGCCCCGCCTGCGACAGGGCCATGAGACGCACGAACGGCCGGGACGGGCCGATGATCGTGAACTTGATCTCCGTCCGTTCGACTGTCCCGACGCCACCACGCGACTCGATGCCGGGATCGAGCCGGACCTGGATCTTGTCGATGCGCCGGACGCCGGCCTCCAGGGCGAGCCGCACGACGCGATCGATCACGTCGAGGGCCTCGAGGTGGCGCTGCACGACCTCCAGGCGCTGGGTCTTCACGACCTCGAGCCCGAGCCCGTCCGGCAGCCGCAGGCGGTTCCTGCTAGCGAGCGTGTCGAGCTCCTCACGCACCCGGTCGACGGTGCCGAAGTACTGGTTGCCCGGCGAGCTGCCGCCCTGGCGGAGCACGAATTCCTCGCGCGGAATGAAGGTCACTGCATTCGCGAGAGTGTCCACGGCCGCTTGCAGCGCCTCGTTCTCCTCCTTGGCGCGCGAGAGGTCCCCGGGCGTGTAGCGCGCGTCGCGGAGGTTGCGCCGGTTGCTCGTGAGCTTGCGCTGCTCGCTCTTGACCTCGCTCCCGTACAAGTTGTTCACGATCATCAGACCGATGAGGAACACGAGCAGACCGGAGCCCACGGTGACGAGGAAGCGCTTGTTCTCCGGCCAGTAGTCCGAGAAGTCCATGGCTACTCCAGCCCCTCTTCGGCCACCTCGTCGGTAGTCTCGACGGGGGGCGCGTACAGCGTCAAGTCGATGGAGAAGCTGTCGCCCGTCGGTGAGAGCGACGAGTTCATCCGCGCCGTGGGCAGGGCTTCCGCGAGCGCGTTGAGAAAACCCTCGTAGAGCACGGCGGGCGAGTCGGTGCCCTCGCGCGCGCGCCCCTTCATCTCCACGATCGGGCGGTCGCCGCCGCGCGGGACACCGAGCTCCTCGTCGTAGCCCCAGGCAGAGGAGAACCGTGTGATCCAGAAGTCTCCCGGCAGCTCCCGAGCGGTGACCGCGAAGAAGCGCGCGACCTGCTCGCCCGAGCCGGCCAGGCTCTGCAGCTCGTCCGCGAGCTCCCCTAGCGTTTCGTTCCTGGCGACGAGGCCCTCCGTCTCGTTGTGGACGCGGACCGCGCGGTCGAGACGGGTGGCGAGGATGCGGTTGTCGCCCTCGACCTGATCGAGCTGGCGCGAGAGGTGGAACGCGAGGAATCCGAGGTAGAGGACGGCGAACACGGCGGCCGCGACGAGCCAGGCCGTCCCGCCCCAGAACTCGCGCTTGCGCGCGAGCGACCGCGGCAGGATCTCGAGCGAGTACGCGTCCGGGTCCGAGGCCATGGTCGCCAGCCCGAGGGCGACGACGGACTCGAGCTTGTACCCGTCGAGCTCGGAGGCGGCCTCCGGCGCGAGCGCGGAGGTGTCGACGACGCGGAAGGGATCGAAGTGCTCCGCGGGCACGCCCATGCCCGCCGCGAGGTACTCGGGGAGCCCGTCGAGCGCGGCGCCACCCCCGCAGAGGAGCACGCGGTCGATCTTGAGTCCGCCGATCTTCACCTGGCTCTTGCAGAAGAGCACCGTCGACTGGAGCAGCGAGAGCAGCTGACCCGCGGCGCCGAGGATCGCGCGACTGGCGCGCTCGTGGTTCGGCGTCTCGTACTGCGCCCCCGGCCGCAGGGTCGCGACCTGGATCTTGAGCTTCTCCGCCTGCGCGGAGGAGACGCTGAAGCGCTGGGCGATCGCGTCGTCGAACAGGCGCGAGCCGCCGGAGAGGTTGCGCGCGAACAGGAGGTCCGGCCCGCGGCTGATCACGACGTCGGTGTTGTCGTGCCCGATGTTCGCGATCAGGACCGTGTCATCCTCCACCACTCCGTAGTGCGTCCAGGAGTTGTAGAGCGCGACCGCACTCGGGCTGAAAGCGTCGAGTGTCCCGCCGATCGCCTTCACGCCCTCGGCATGGCTCTCGAGCAGCGACTCGCGCGCCATGGCCAGCAGGACGACGTCCTCGCCCTCGATCTCGGGCATCGCGGGCAGGAGGTTGAAGTCGGACGCGACCTCGGAGCCCGACTGGTCGCCGATCTCCTCGACCTCGAAGCGCATGAGGTTGCGCAGTTGCCAGTCGGGTACCTGGGGCACGCGCGTGTAGCGGATGTTCATGTCGCGCCCGGTGAGCCCGACGCGCGCGAACGTGGGCTTGAAACCCGGGTCCATGTGCGCCCAACCCGCTTCGATCGTCTTCGACTTGTAGCTCGCGATGCAGAAGTCCGTGACGTGGAAGGTGTTGCCCTTCGTGTAGCCCCGCAGGATCTTCCCCGTGCGCAGCCCGATGTCGATGCCCGTCGCGGTCCGCGCCATCTAGCGACCTCCGAAGTGCTCGCCCATGTAGGTCTGGACCGCCTGTGCCAGCTCGGTCGCGCCATCGGCCTCGAGCACCGCGAGGATCGACCGCAACCGGCCGAGCTCGTACTGGTCGAGCTCGGCCTCGAGCAGGAGGAGGTCCTGGTCGATCTCAGCGGCCACGTCCTTCGCGCCCTGTTCGACCTCACTGCCGGCGTACCGCCGCGCGATTCCTTCGGCCGAATCCCGACACTGCCGGAACAGGTCGACGAGGCTGAAGAATCGCGCGCGCTCGACATCCCCGGCGACGCCCCGCACCTCGTCGAGGCCTTGCCGGATCAGCCGCGTACGGACCTCGATCGCCCGGCCGACGTACTGATCCTCGTAGGGGAATTCGGAGAGCAAGGTGCGCCAGGTCAGCATGCATTCCCCGAGCCTACCGCGCCGCTCCGCGTCGTCCGCGCGCGCGGCGAGCGTCACGGCTTCGGCGTGCTCCTCGCGGAACTTGAGCTGCACGAGCCACTCGGTGAGGCTCCCCAGCTCGATCTGCAAGCGGAACGCGGCCCCGTCCTTGCGGCCCTTGACCGTGACGGGCTCGTCGAACCGGAAGCGGACCAGGTCGCCGCCGCCCCCGACGAGGACGTCCGTGACGCCCGTGTCGTCGAAGTCGACGCCGTGCTTCGAGTAGCCGCCCTCACCCGTCGTCGCGAGCCCCTTGTCCAAGGCCGCCGGCTCGACGCGCAAGACGAGCACGCCGCCGGGCAGCCCCGTCGCCTTGCACTGGATGCCGTTCGGCACCGCCTCGGTCACGAGCGTCGCGAGTCGTCGCCCGGCCCCGGCGCCCTCCGAGCGCAGCTCGAGCCCGGAGAACAGCACGCGATCGACCTTGAACAGCACGCCCACGCGCGGCGGCGCGCCCAACGCGTAGAACTTGTACTCGTCCACCGTCTCCGTCGGCGCGCTCGTGCCCGCCTCCACCAGCCGCACGTCGTCCGCGTACACGGAGCCGCCGTCGCCGTCCTGCGACGCGCTCGCGCGCAAGATCACCCGCGCGCGGTCGTAGCCCGCGGGCACCGGCGCCACGAGCTCGACGGTCTCGAACGCCACGGTGTCCGCGAGCGGTTCGGACCAGGCGGTGACCGGACCGGGGTTCGTCGCGCTGGTCCCGCTCTTGCTGAACTGGATGCCGAGGAGCGCAGAGGCGGCGCCCGTGACCCGCAGCTCGGCGGCGACGCGCAGGCCCCGGGTCGCGCGGACATCCTGCGACTCGGAGATCGCCCATTCGGACGCGCCGAGGTCGACCACGAGTCCCTGGCTACCGGAGAACCGCCCGCGCGGGTCGACGAGGAACGACGCGGGCGCGCCCTCCCCGGACGTCCACGGGAAGGACTCGTCCTCGAACGAGAAGCCCTCCGCGAGCAGGTTGCCCCGCACCTCCGGGACGGGGCGCGCGGGCTCCCCGCCGGCGAACATCCGGTCTTTCAGGGTCCACCAGGTGCCGCCGCCCACGAGGAGCAGCGCGAGCATCACGAGCAGACCGAGCTTCGAGCCCTTCCGCGCGCGCGCCAGCATCTCCGCGCTCACTTCGAGCTCGCCGGCAGCCCCCACGCGCGAGGCCTCGTCCGCGCGCACGGGCGGCACGGAGGTGACGGTCGTCACGTCGAGCGCTACGCCGGGCGCGGCCGGCGCGGCCCCCGCTCCGAGCTCGGCGGCATCGCCCGTGAGCAGGGTCAGGCGAACGTTGCCGAACGAGAGCACGGCCCCCGGCCGGACGCGCATCTCGATGATGCGATCGTCGCCCACGCGCGTCCCGTTCGTGCTGCCGAGGTCGCGCAGGAGCATGCCCTTCGCGTCCATGACGAGCTCGGCGTGCTTGCCGGAGACCGACCCCTCCACGATCTGCAGGGAGTTCCCCGGCTTGCGGCCGACGGTGAACCTCTCGCCCGCGATGGGGACGGTCTCGCCGCGGCGCTCTCCGTTCTCGAAGCGCAGCGAGTAGCTTTTCGTCATGGAGGGGGCTTGGGCAGAGCGGCGCCCGGGGCCGCCGGTGGTGCCGGCGCCGCGGGCGAGAGACGGGAGGAGGGGAGCGATCCTCGGTGGGGGGGGCGGGGATCCTACCCGAGAAAAGCGCACGAGTTACGGCCGCGGAGCGCCGGGGGCAGCCGAAGAGGATAGCGACGGCCGGCACCCACCGCATTGCCCGGATTGCCCAGGGCCGGCGCGACGGTGTCCGCGCCCCCCTCGCGGCGCGGCGCGCGAGACCCCTCCGCCGATGACCCCTCCCCCCCGACCGCGCGAGCAGGGCGCCCCCGAACGCCGCTTCCTGCTCGCGACCGACCCCGCCACGGGGCCGCCGCAGCTCACGGCCGAGGACGAGCGGCGCGCGCGCGACATGGTGCAGCTGCGGGTGGGCGACGGGCTGATCGGGCTCGACGGGGAGGGCCGCGCGTGGCCGCTCGTCGTGCGCGCCATCGAGTGGCGGCGGCTCCTGCTCGACGTCGCGGGTGACGTGCGCGAGGAGCCGCGCCCCGGCACGGGGGGGACAGCGCCGCCGCGGCTCGTGATCGGGGTGTCGCTACCGCGCGGCGGGCGCGCGGAGGACATGCCGGATCGGCTGTGTCAGTTAGGCGTGGCGCGCGTCGTGCCGCTCGTGGCCGAACGCACGCCGCCCCACGCGCGGGCGACGGGTTCGAACCGCACGGACCGGCTCCTGCGCGTGGCGCGCTAGGCGTGCAAGCAGTGCGGCCGACTCTGGTTCCCGGAGCTCGCGGCCCCCATGGCGGCGGAGGAGTTCCTGCGCGGAGCGCCGGAGCCCACGGCGGAGCCCGTCCCGCTCGCCGTGCTCAGCCCGTCGGCCCCCACGTCCCTCGGCGCATGGGCGGAGGGGTTGGCCGCCGAGCGTACGCGCGAGATGCGCGTCGCCATCGGACCCGAGGGCGGTTTCACCGAGGGGGAGCTCGCGCTCGCGCGGGCGGGCGGCGCGACGTTCGCGCGCGTCGCGACGCGCGTCCTGCGGATCGAGACGGCGGCGGAAGCGGCGGCGGCGATCGTCGGGGAGGTGATGGGGCGCTAGCCTCAATGCCGTTCACTTTGGGGCCGTGGCTGCCTCCTCTCGTCTCCCCTCCTTCCCCTTCCGTTCCGTTCCCTTCCTGCTCTTCCTGTCTTCCTGCTATGTCTGCTTCTGGTCAGGCATGGGCGGCCGTCGAGGCCTGACCAGAAGCAGACATAGCAGGAAGGGAACGGAACGGAAGGGGAAGGAGGGGGACGGGCACGGAGGGTACGTCACGGCCGCTCGCGAAAGTCCATGCGTCCCCGCAGCGAGACCCACGCCCCATTGCCGACGATGACGTGATCGAGCACTGGGATTCCCAGCAGCCGGCCCGCGTCGATCAGGCGGCGCGTCACCGCCATGTCTTCAGCGCTCGGCTCGGGATCCCCGGACGGATGGTTGTGGACCACGACGATCGCCGCCGCCGTCAGCCGGATCGCGTCGCGGAACACCTCGCGCGGGTGGACGAGCGAAGTGGTGAGCGTGCCCGCACTGACCGCGCAGCGCTCCTTCAGGCGGTGCTTCGAGTCCAGGATCAACACGTGGAAGCTCTCCTGCTCCAGGCCTCGGAGCTCCGGCGCCATCAGGCGGTACACGCGCTCCGGCGTGCGCAGGGAGTCGCCGGGCCGGCACCGCGCGCGTTCGACGGCGCGCCCGAGCTCGAAGGCGGCCGCGAGCCGCCGGCCCGCGGCCGGGGTGAGCCCGCCCTCGGCCACGAGCCGCGCCGCCCCCAGGCGCGAGAGCGCGGCGAGCGGGAAGCGCTCGAGCAGCGCCGGCACCCGCCGCCGAGCCCCCTCCCGGGCGGTGCCGAGCAGCTCGGCGATCAGGGCCGGGACCGGCCGCTCCGGCGCGCACCGCCCGGCGATCGGCTCGTCGGCGCAGGAGAGGTCGGGGGCCGGCGTGCTCACCCTGTTCGGACCTCCCTGGCGTCGATCGGGTTGCGGGGCTCGCCACGTCCCGGATCCGCCACGTCCCATTAACGAAATGCTTACGCTGATGTGCCCTTATTCGTAGGTCACATGTAATCGAGGGGAAAGGTCAGCGGTCCCGGTGCCGATCGATTGGGCATGGGGTCATCTTGGACCCCGGGCAAGCAGGGAAGGATTGTCTTGGGAACCCTCCTCATCATCTCGATGACGCTCCTGGCGGGTGCTTGGATCGCGCAGGCGGTCTTCGTGGTCGTCCAGTATCGGCAGATGGCGGATGGGAAGGACTCCCGGGCAGCCAAGCTACCTCTCTAGGACTGGAAGGCACCCGGCGGCGGTTCAGGCCGTGCGGCGGGTGACCCGGGGGCGTGAGTTGTTGGCACGGCCTCGGGACGTGAGCGGCCACGCTCCCCGTGTGGCCGCTCGCTTCATCGGCTCGGCCGGACCGGCCGAAGCTCTTCGGGCATCGGGCCCTGAGCAGGCGCCGGGGGCGTCGGGCCGGCGCCCGAACGGGCTGGAAGCCGGCGGGACAGCCCTGCGAGCCGCTGGACCCGCGCCCTACGCGCGATACCGGCGGCGCCACGGGGGGGGCCTTGCCGCCGGCCCGCCTCCGCGGCCAGGCGGAGCACCAGGCCGCTCGCTTCAATCCCGGGCAGCGAGAAAGTCCACGAGCACGCGCTCGAGCCCGTCGCCGATGCGCGCCCTGAACACCTGCTCCGGCGTCCGTGCCGCCTTGCAGCCGGTGACCATCTCGAACAGGACCCGCTCGCCGTACATGCGTTCGACGAAGGCGACGAACGCGACCGACTGCGCGTAGGCCAGCTCGATCTCGGCCGTGTCGCTCCAACTCGCCAGGCTTCCGCGAAGGCGCTCGAGGCTGAAGAGCGTCTGGTCCGCGAGCTTGCGCCGCGCCGCGTCGACCGTCGCCCGGCGTCCAGCGGGGGACGGTGCCTCGTAGAGCTGCGCGAGCCCCTCGTTCAGCCAGCCGGGTACCTGCGCGCCGCCCATCTCCTGTACGAATGCGTGCATGAGCTCGTGCCGCAGGACCTGCACCAGGTGCTCGCCCTCGCGCGCGAGGTCCGTGACCGGCACGCGCACGGTGCCGTCGAACACGCCCGCCGCCCAGTCGCCCAGTCCCGTGACGGAGTCGAACGCCGCGCGCCGGTACAGCACGACGCGGATGCGGGGCCGGCCGTCCTCCACCGGGTATGCGCCGAACGCGTCGCCGAATTCGTGGTACGCGCGCTCGAGCTCCAGCTCGAGGGGCGCCGTGCCCGCCATCAGCTCCTCGCGCGTCCCATCGAACGAGAGCTCGAAGTGGTCCGTCAGTTTGCGCCAGAAATCCTGCTCGGCTTCCGCCGTGCGTCGCCACCGCGCGAGCAGGTCCGCGAGGTCATCGCGTTCGGGGTGCAGCTGGACGGCGCGGGAGAGGCGCTCGAGCGCGCGCGCGCGGAGCTCCTCGTCGGCGGACTCGTGCTCCCGCGCGGCGAGCCGGGCGAGCGCCTCCGCGAGGTTGCGCGCGAAGACCTCGACCGCGGGCGCCTCCGCGTGGCATTGCTCGAAGAGCTGCACGGCCGCTTCGTAGTCGCCCTGTTCCAACGCCGCGATCGCGCGCTCGTTCCGCGCCCGCCGGGCGGACGACGTGCGGCCGTCCGCCGCCCCCACCGCCTCCCCGCGCTCCCCCCCCGGGGCGGCCGCGAATGCCGGGCGGCGCGCCGGGATGGGATCGGGGACCGCTGCAGTGGGCGGCGGGGCGACGACGGGCCCTGCACCGCGCGCGAGCCGGCTTCGGAGCTCGAGCGCTCCAAGCACGCCGAGCGCGACCAGGACGCCCACTGCGAGCACACGGACGAGGGCTTTCATGGGGCTTCGCCAGCGATCCTACACGGGTCTGGAGCCTCGGCGCGCGTGCCGCCGGAACCCACCCCACGACCGGCGAGGAGCGCGGGGAACCGCGCGTAGGCGACGGGGTAGCCCGTCTCCAGCTCGATCCGACGGAGCTCGGCCAGGAAGTGCTCGTGCGCCTCCTCGAGCACGCTGCGCGTGCGCGTATCGCAGAAGTAGGTCCGGCACCCGAGCGGCCGACCCGCGCGCGCCGTGCAGCGCCCGCGCACGTGGTACGGGCACCGTCCAGCGGCTTCGGGTGGCGGCGCCACGGGCTGACACTCGGCCGCGTAGTCCGCCTCGAGCCCGGTGGCGTACAGCTCGTGGCCCGCGTCCTCGAAGCGGCAGCACACGCCGCGCGTGATGCAGACGGGGTTCGCGCGCTCGATGAACTCGTCGACCTCGCGATACAGCGCCGCGAGCCGTGCGAACGCTGCTGCGCGCGTCGCCTGGTCCGGCTGGACGGCGATGCCCGGACAGACCGCGCGCGCGCGTTCGAAGCCGGCCTCGTCGTCGAGCACGCTCGGCCAGTAGGGGAAGGTGCCGCAATGCCGCGGCCGATCGGTGTAGACGGAGCAGTGGTTCGTGCCCTCGAGCAGCACGCAGCGCCCACCCGCGGCCGGCTCGCCCGCCCGGAGCGAGCGCCGCATCGCCCCCGTCCGCGGATCCTGCACGGTGCGGACGTGCAGGTGCAGGAAGGCTTCGAGGGTCATGTCCAGCCGGCGCGCCAGACGCTCGGGCTCGCCCTCCTCGAGCCAGACGTGGCCCGCACCGCGCGTGCAGCAATTCCCGCAGCGGTGGCAGTTGAACCGGAACGGGACGACACCGCCCAGGCCTTCGTCCGGAGTCTCGTCCATCCTGCCGCCCGCCCTAGCGCCGGCGCCCGAACCCCCGCCGGCGCGCCGCTCGCGTACGCGCGTCGCGCGTGAAGTCGAGGCTCTCCCGACCCTCGAGTTGCTCCTCGATGTCCTGGATGAGCTCGTCCCACGACTGGTATCGGACATCGGCGTCCTTTGCCATCATCTTCTCGATGAAGTAGTGCACGTGCGGCGAGAGCCCGCGGCTCTTGAGCTCGGGCGAGGACAGGGACTCCATCACCTGCTTGTAGAGCACTTCCCGGTCGTCGCTACCCTCGAACGGCAGGCGACCGACGACGAGGTGGAAGAGCGTGACGCCGAGGCTGTAGATGTCGCTGCGCAGGTCCGCGCTCGCACCGCCTGCGGCCTGCTCGGGCGACAGGTATTGAACGGTCCCGACGGCGCTGTCGGCCAGGTTCCGCGCGTCCTTCATGGCGCAGAACCCGAGGTCGATCAGCTTCACGTCCCCCCCACCGCTCAGCATGATGTTGCCGGGCTTGACGTCGCGATGGACGAGATTCTGTGTGTCGAGGTACGTGAGCACCCCGGCGACCTCGAGCAGGATCCTCAGCGACACCTGCTCCTCGAAGACGTGCCCCTCGTCCATGAGCTCGAGCAGCGTCTTGCCCTCGATCAGCTCCATCTTCGCGAAGTAGGTCTCGCCCGCCTTGGCGACGCCGTAGCCCGCGACGAGTCCCGCGTGCTCCAGCTGCTCGAGCAGCCGCGCCTCCGTGACGAACCCCTTGAGTTGAACCGGATCACGCGTGCAGCGCGGGTTCAGGATCTTGAGCGCGATCGTCCGTCCGGTGGCCTTGTCCCGGACGCGAAACACGTCCGCCGTCCCGCCCACGCCCAGCCGGCCGAGGAAGTCGAAGCCGCGGATCGCGGGCTCCTCGCCCGCCCGCGTCCGTCGCAACATCCCGACCTTCTTGGCGGTCCACCCGACGAGATCCACGAGCAGCCGGTCGAGCTCCGCACCGCCCTTCAGGGCCGGCAGGAGCGGCTCCGCCTGCTTCCGGTCGAGGTGCCCCCTGTGCACGAGCAGAGCGAGGAACTTGAGATCGTCGTGGGTGCTCATGTCGGGTCGGGCTCGGCAGCGGCGGCCGGGGGCCGGGGATTGGGTCGTGCGCCCGGCCGGCGCGGTCGCTCGGACCGGTGGACACCGGGTCCGGGCGGCGCGGCATTCTACCGGCGGCGCGCCGCCGGGCCAGGGACCGACCCGGCCACGCCGGTCCATCCATCGATTCGGCCGGAATCCCGAGTTGGATCAAGTCGGTCGCGAGCGGATTCCGAAGATCCGGGCCAACGCCGGTGCCCTGCACCGAGCGGGGGCTCCGCCCCGGAACCCCGTCCCCCGATTTCCAGCGTGGCCAATCCCGAGCACTGCCGAAGCGTCTATCGCTACTTCGATCTCGCGGACTCGTTCGTCCAGATCCTCCTGAAAGAGGGTGAGACCCTCGCCCTCGCGCAACAGCCCGGCTTCAACCGCGCGAGCTACCGGAGGATGGTCATCGGCGCCTGCATGCCCGAGTTCGGAGACGAGGTGGAAGCGACGCTCGAGGCCCTGTTCCCCGAGGACCCGCTGATGGTGGAGGATCTCCTCTACCAGCTCTGCATCGAGGTCAACCCGGCGCTCGACATCCACGAGGTGCGGCTGCACGTCGACCCGAAGCTCGCTGAGCAGCCCGAACACGCGAGCGACCGGATCGACGAAGACCGGGAGCTGCTCCTCGAGCGCATGGGCCGGCGCGTCCGGGGGCTGGAGCGGCGGCTCAAGCAGGCGATCATCGGCCAGGGCGCGGCGATCGACGCCATGGTGGCGGCGGTGCGCAAGGCCGCGGCGGGGCTCGGGACGGAGGACCGGCCGCTCGCCTCGTTCCTCTTCATGGGGCGCACCGGAACGGGGAAGACCGAGCTGGCGCGGGTGCTCGCGCGCGAACTCTTCGCGAGCGACTCCCACTCGGGCCTCCTCCGCATCGACTGCAGCGAGTTCGGCCTGGCGCACGAGTACTCGAAGCTCATCGGATCGCCCCCCGGCTACGTGGGCCACGACGACGGCGGGCAGTTGACCGACGCCCTCGCGAAGCATCCGGAGAGCGTGGTGCTGTTCGACGAGATCGAGAAGGCGCACCCCCGCATGCACAACCTCCTGCTGCAGATCCTCGAGGAGGGCGCCCTCACCGACGGCAGAGGGCGACGCGTGGACTTCCAGCGCGCGATCGTCGTGATGACGTCGAACGCGGGGGCGGACGAGATGATGTCCGCGTCGCGCTCGCTGGGGTTCGAGCGCGCCCGCGAGCTCGGGCGAACGCGCCTGGAGTCGATCACTCGCGAGGCGCTCGAGCGGCAGTTCTCGCCGGAGTTCCTGGGTCGGATCGACGAGACGATCCTCTTCGACGAGCTCGACCCGAAGACGGTCGAGAAGATCGCGCGGAAGAAGCTGTTCGAGCTCGCCTTGCGGGCGCGTTCGCGCGGGCTGGTCGTGGCCTTCACCCCCGCCGTCGCGCGCTGGGTCGCCGAGCAGGGCTACTCGACCGACTACGGAGCGCGCGAGCTCAGGCGCGTGATCCAGCGCGCGATCGAGCCGGAGCTCTCCGCGATCCTGCTGGACGGGGACCGGCCGCACGGCGGTCTCGTGCGAGTGCGCATCCAGGGCGGACGGCCGATCTTCGCGCGCGAGGCCTGACCGCCCCCGGTGTCGCGGCGGCTCGGCCGGGACTCCGCGCCCGAAGCCGCCTGGGTCCGGCCCCAACGGGCGGTCGGGCGTGGCGCGCCCGAGGCTCGAAGCCATCGTGGTCCGGTGCCGCCCGCGAGCCCGCGCACGATCCGGGAGTCGTTCGAGCCGGCGCCCGGATCGTTCCCGGGCGCGCCCGGGCGGACGACGGGCGCCGGGGTCCGGCCCACCCATGGGAATCGTAAGTCACTGCTCGGGACGTGCTTAGACGCCTCGAGGTCCGGGAACCCGCCCGCGGGCCACGCAATTCGCGGCTGGGGGGTTCACGAGCGGCTAGGCTTCGGGTAACAATGGAGTCTAGTTCTCTCCTTCCAACTCTCCCAACAACAGCTTCAGAAGAGGTACTATCGGATGAGTTCCCTGCTCAAGGGAGGCACCGTCCTCCTGGTTTCCCTGTGTTTCGCTGCTCCCAGCTCTGC
>SMVB01008313.1_pt1 | contig 20172 bp, 14 predicted proteins | sample 2456461 | NCBI WGS metagenome assembly SMVB01 (sample SAMN11095934, study PRJNA526329) | marine sediment metagenome | biome: Marine sediment; feature: Surficial sediment; material: Deep marine sediment; isolation source: Hadal surficial sediment | place: Pacific Ocean | collected 2014-05 | depth...
CTCGCGAAGCTTCTCGTAGCCAAGCCCCCAGCTCTCGAGCAACGCAGGGGAGAGATTCGAGAGGAAGACGTCCGACGACTCGACCATGCGGTACATGATCTCACGCCCTTCGTCCGTCTTGAGGTCGAGCGCCACACTCCTCTTGTTCCGGTTGATCACGAGGAAATACTGGTTCCAGTCACCGACGGGCAATGCCTTCAAGCTCATGACGCCGCGGCCCTGATCGCCCCCCTTGGGCCGCTCGACCTTGATCACGTCGGCGCCAAAATCCGCCAGATGTTGAGCGCAGACGGGGCCCTGAAACCAGACCGTGAGGTCGATGACGCGGATCCCGGAGAGCGCGCCCCCCTTTGCCTGTGTGGGGCCGAGTTCAGACACGAATCGTCCCCTGCATCTCGAGCGCATCGATCTCGGCCTCGGAGAGTTCGAGCAGGTCGTGAAGGATGCGAGCGGTGTGCTGACCGCGGGTGGGCGGTCGGCGGTCGAGTCGAGCGGGGGTCTGCGACATGTGGATCGGAAAGCCGAGCGTCTTGAACGCACCGCGGCTGGAGTCCTCGAGCGCCAGGACATAACGGTTGCGCCGAGCTTCGGGGTCCTCCGCCGGATAGTCGAATTCCTGGATCACATCGGCGGAGAGCCCATGCTCCTCGAAGGCCGCACGCCAGTCCGCTGCGCTGCGCAAGCGGATTCCCGCCTCGATCACGCCCATGAGCTCGCTGCGATGGGTCTCGGTTCGTTTCTCGTGGCTGTCGAATCGCGGGTCGTCGATCGCGACACCGATCAGCGGTGAAAAATTCGGCCACCAACGGTCCGTGTCCGGCATCGTCAGAGCCACCCAACGCTCGTCGCTCGTCTTGTAGAGCGTGCCACTCATGGGATTGCCACGGTCCTCCTGGGCCATCGGGCCGAGAAAGGCCTCGCCGCGAATGGCCAGATAGGCCTGGAGGTCGAGGCTCGCGCCGTACATGTTGCCCGCCAGCAGGGAGGCATCCACGATCTGGCCCCTGCCGCTCTCCGCACGGTGATGAAGGGCCGTCATGACCCCGAAGGCCAGCATGATCGCCGTGTACATCGGACCCGACTCGGGAAAGACAGGCGGCTGTCCCGGCTGCGGGAGCGTCGGCATCACACCCGTCCGGGCCGCGGCGAGCGTATCGTCCGCGGGCAGGTCGCGGTCGGGTCCCTCCGGTCCGAAGCCACTCCCGCGGGCGACGATCAGTTCGGGACGATGGGCGCGCAAATGCTCGGCATCCCAGCCACGCGCGGTAAGTTCCTCGAATGGCCAGTCGACGAGCAGCACATCCGCCTGGTCGAAGAGTCGTTCGACGAGCCTCGCTCCCGCCTCGTCGTCCATCCGGATCGCGAGGCCCCGCTTGTTCCGATGGGCGAGCTCCGCCAGATAGTCCCAACTCGCCTCCGGCAGAAGTTCCGCTTCCCACGCATAACCGGAATCCGGCTCCATCACATGGATCACATCCGCGCCGAAATCGGCGAGCATCGTCCCCGCCAGCGCGGACCAGAAGGAACGCGAGAGATCGATCACGCGAAGATCGCCAAGCGCCGAGTTCGACGGAGTCCCACTCATGCGCTCACTCCTCTCACTCATGCCTCCTACTCAGTCTTCCCACTCAACCCTCCCATTCATTCCTCCCACTGCGCGATCCGGTCGAGCGTCTTGTCCTCGAAGGCGTGCGATTCCGGAAGCGGTGTTCCGAGCCATTCGCCGTAGAAGGTCTCGAGGTCGGGCAGGAACTCGAAATCCGGTGGACAACCCCGCGGAACCGCCTCGACCTCGAGCTGGGTCCCGCAACCCGGGCAGGTATACTCGCGCAGCTGAATCCATTCGGGATCGGGCTGGTCGATCCCGCGGTACACGCGGTTGAGGGACTCGCGATCCTCGTGAACGTAGATCAGCGCCTCGAGTTTCCAGTTGACACGATAGTCGTCGCCGAACTCCTGTCCGCAACGGCATTTGACGACGCGACGCGCTCCCGATTGGACGATGAAGAGCGCCGGGGTCAGGGGAAGCAGGATCCGCTCGTCCCATTCGACGCGTTCCTGAAGGATGTCGATCCAGACCTGGAGCCGATTCGCATCCTTGGGACTGCGCATGATCTCCTGGACGCGAAGCCAGGGCAGCTCTCCGTCGACGAGGCGCCGGATTTCGTTGGGATCGTATTCTGACATGTTAGTCCCCAGCCTCTTCGGTCGAGAAGCAGAAATCTTCCGGAAGTTTCCAGAACGCACGGAGTTCTCGTCCGTACTCGGGGGTGAGCTCCATGGACGTGCGCCACATATTCGTAACAGCCGGCGACATCCCCTCACTCGCCGCCACGCGCTTTCGCTCCTCGCGCCACCACTCTTTGAAGGGCACGCCCCGCGTCTTGCGTTCCTCCCGAATCTGGTTTCGAACATCCTCGGTCGCCGCGGTGTCCACGCTCCACTCGCCCTCGTCGTCACGCTTCGCCACGACACCGAATGTTTCCCGTGCCACACGCTCGCGTGTCCAGGAGCGCTCGAGATCGTCACGCACGCTCTCGGGGTCCCGCTCGATGGGGTCGCCGATGGCCTGGGAGCCCGAGACGGGATGCACGATGAGATCATATTCCTTGAAGATCTGACCGGTCGCGAAGGGCGCAATGACATCGGTTTGAAGGTCGTCGGCTTCGATATAACGCGCGAGATTCGGATCCTCTGGATCGCCGCGTTCGTGGAGGAGCGGCTTTTGCTCCTCGATCAGCTGCTTGACGTTGGTGCCTCGTGCATAGGAGGGCCGATCGGGAGGCGTCGGGTAGGCACCAAACATGCCGTGGTTCGCGATGATCTTGCTGCGCAGCCCGGCACAACCGCAGATGTACTCGATGCCCGGGGTGTTCTTCACCATCCAGACGGTGGTATGTCCAAGCCCGCCACGGAACGTTCCGAAGCCCCCGGAATCAGGCTCGAGGTTCCGGCCAAGATAGAGGATCGGGTAGAAGAACTCGCTGATCTCGGCATTTCCGAAATCCGCGTTCGGCGTGTAGATCGACCAGGCACCATTTTCACCGTCGCCGATGGCCCGGGCTGGCGAGCCATTGCTCGCCTGCTCGAGAGTCTGCCCGATCGTATAGACGCCGTATTGGTTCTCGCCCGCAAACTCGGCGACCATCGTCGTCGCACCACCCGCCGCGACCTCCTCGAGGAACCCGCGCGCGTAGTAGAGACGTCCGAAGGATTCATAGAGCGAAGAGAGCCAGAGCACCGCCGGCGCCCAGGCCAGTCCGGAGGCGGCAAAATAATTGACGGGATACGGATTCGCCCAGGATCCCTCCGGCGGCGTTTCCAGCTCCCAGGCCGCGACCGTGCCCCAGTTGAACATGTCGAACCCGACCATGTGTGAGAATCCATTGAGCAGCGCCGAAACGAGCGCGTCCGGCGTGATGTTCTCCCCGAATGGAACCCAGCGGCTGGCACCCCGTAGCGAGAATCGAATGCGCGCATCCGCATCGATGACGATTTCCTGGTTGAGATTCATCAGGAAGTCGGCATCCTGCTCGGGCATGATCACGCGCTTGCCCTTCATGGCGAGGTCCTTGAATCCCGATTTTCGGATGCGTCCCGGAATCATCTGGGTGCGAACGCGCGTGACCGCATAGCGCCGTGCGTCTTCGATGTATTCCCGGGTGGCCTGCTTGTAGAAGTCGGCCCCGAATTTCTCGATCACCTCCGACAGTCGGTCACGAATCGTGAGGCAACCCGCGAGTCGGCCGCGGGCGTCTCCCATCACGAGGTCCGGAATCCGGGTGCGACTCTGGATTCGTTTGGCATACCAGGGGTAGTGCCGATCATTCTCCCCCACGCGTTCCATCGTGAAGGGGATGCCGTCGGAAAACGAGTCCGGGTTCATGAAGCTGATGGCGCCCGGCAGGATCGATCCCGCGTCCATCACGTGGCTCACCGAAGCAGCCCAAGCGATCAATTCACCCTCATAGTGGATCGGGATGACGGTCTGAAAATCCGGGGAGTGGATGCCCCCGAAATGGGGATCGTTGTTCTCAAAGATATCACCGGGGTTGAAGCCGGGCATGACCTCGTAGTCGCTCTCGATGTATTTGCGGATGAGCAGCGAGAGCAGTCCCGGGTGGGAGACGATGCCACGGGAGCAGGCGACGGCCTCACCCGTCGGAAGATGGATGCTCCAGAGCGCATCACCGCCTTCGACCGCGACCGGTGACGACGAGACCTTGCAGCCCACCGACCAGGCCATCCCGCAGACGTTGAGCAGAATCTGCCAGAGGGCTTCGTAGTTCCCGGGCTCCTCTTCTTTGCGCGCGAGCGTCTTCAAGCCGAACATGTGGCCGGTGTCGGCGAGCAGACTATCGCCTCGGAGCAGTTCTTCCTTGAGCGGCATCGATTCTCCTCCTTCTCCTCCGGTCATGCCATTCGCTCCAGCCAGAAGATCGTGTGCTCATCGACTCGGAGCTTCCAGTTTGCGGGAATGAAAAGCGTGGTGTTCGGCGCCTCGACGACGGCGACGCCCTCGAGACGATTGCCCGGCTGGAGTTCACTCATCTCGAAGAGCTGTGCGTCCTGCCACTCGCCCTTCTGGAAGACGGGGCGGGTACCCTTTCGGGAAGCCGCGGGCGGTAACTCGGCCTGGAGTTCACGCCGGGCAAGGATGGGCTTCACGGTATCCACCTGCGCGATCACGCCGACTTCGGTGACCTGGTATTGTGGATCCGTCGGCTGCCCCGCCAGCGTGAACATCCTACGAAAGGTCTCATCGAACGTGTCGAGCAGCTTTCCGACGTCGCCCGCAGACGCGAGCCGCGTGGTCGGTGCATCGACCTCGACGTCTTCGAGCTGTCCGTAGTGACGGAGATAGGCGATCGGCCGAACCGAGATCTGGTCGGCCCCGAAGCCCTCGGAAAGCAACTCCTCGATCAGCTCGCTCTCCAGCGCGTCCCAGATCGCGGAGATCGCTTCCGCGGATTCGCGATTTTCCGGTGAGTCCTCGCGACCGATCATCTTCGTCAGGCTGCGATGGCGGCGATGCGCGTAGTCCATACAGGCTCCCCCCCAGGCCGAGAATGCGCCCGCATGGGGCACCGTGCAGACGGCCTTCCAGGGATCGTCCGCCGCGTAACCCAGCAGATGCAGGGGCCCCCCGCCTCCGTAACCGAGCAACACGTAATCGCGCAGATCGTGTCCGATCATGAGGCTGCGAACGAGATGCTCGCGCATTATGATGTTCACGAGATCGAGGCATTGCTCGGCCGCAACGAATACGTCGAGCCCCAACGGATCCGCGATCTTCTCGCGGAAGACCTCGAGCGATTTCTGCTTGTTCACGTGGACGCGGCCGCCGAGATAATAGTCCTCGTTCAGCAACCCGAGCAGCAGGTTGCAATCGTTGACGGTCGGGATCTCGTTCCCCGTTTCCTGGAAGACGGGCCCCGGCGTTCCGCCCGCGCTGTCGGGGCCCAGCTTGATGCGGCCGGTCTCGGGATCGAGCCGGATATAGGTCCCCGTCCCCGCTCCAATCGATTGGATGTCGAGCATCGGAACGTTGACGAACATCTGCTGGAAAGGCGGCTCGCGATTGATCGGCAGATTCCCACCGGTGATGGCACCTGCATCGAAACTCGTGCCACCCACGTCCGAGCAGACGATATTGTCTTCCTGGATTATCTTCGATAGGTGTCGAGCACCCATGATCCCCCCGACCGGACCGGACATCACCGTCTCGAAGAGCCGCGGGTAGCGAATATTCGTGACACCCCCATAACACAGCACGGTGTTCAGAGAGTGCTTGAATCCGGACTTGACCAGGGCGTCCTCGATGCGTTGGAGCTGTTCGCGGGCGGGGACAGACGCGTAGGCCTGGATCGCGGTGGCGTTGGCCCGCGAAATCTCGCGCACGGTGGGGGCGACATCGCTCGAGAGCGTGATCGGAACGGTCACACCGAGCTCGTCGCAGACCCGCTTTGCAATCTCGGCGGCGCGTTGCTCGTGGGCTGGATTCGCGAAGGAGTAGAGGAAGACGATGGCGAGGGACTCGATCTTTTCGCGCTGCACGAGATCCCGGATGGCGGCCTCGACCTCGTGTTCGTAGAGCGGGATCGCGGGGTCTCCGAAGAGGTCCATTCGCTCGGTTGCGCCGCGGGTGAGTCGCCGTGGAATCAGCGGCTCGCGGTGTTTCCGGTATTGCATGTGTGTGATCTCGGACCATTGGTATCCGATGAAGGACTGCGAGCCGCGCCCCTGCACGATCATGTCTTCGAAGCCACGCGTCACGAGCAGGCCCGTTCGCAGACCCGAAAGATTGATCAGCGTGTTGAGCATGCTCGTGCCCGTGTAGATCGCGGTCTCGGCCGAACCACAGACGCTTTCCATATCTCGCTCGGGGTCGAGGCCCATGTAACGGAGTGCTTCTTCGAGCGCCTCCATGAAGCCGATGCTCTCGTCGTGGGGCGTCGTGGCCGCCTTGCCGATCACGGATTGGCCATTCTCGTCGACCACGATCACGTCGGTCATCGTGCCACCGGCGTCACAGGCAATCAGGTAGCGGGGCATGCTGGGCTCGCGTTTCGTTGAGGGGAGGTGAAGGGAATCAGACGAAGAGCTGCGGGGCTCACAGGGGAAAGTCGCGAATCCGGGCATGACTCCGCAATACGCCGATTGAGGTAATGGAAATTGGACCGGATCGCTTCGGCTCGTCGATCAGGGCGCGGGATCACCGTAGAGCGACCAGATCCGCGTGAGCGCCTGCAGACGCGATGAAACGCCCAGCGTCTTCAGGATGTTGCGGATATGGGTCCGGGTCGTAGCCTGTGAGATCCCGAGTTCCCGTGAAATCCCCCGGGTATCGAGCCCGCTCATCATGAGCGATGCGACCTCCCACTCACGCGGGCGGAGCCCGAGTTCCGGCGCGGAGGGCGTGTCGATCGCCGTCTCCAGGGGTTCGGAGGTGAAGCTGAACATGAAGCAGGCCGGCGCGCCTTCGGGGCCCCGGATCTGGAGCGACGAGACGTGCACTCGCGCGGCCTGGTCCGCGTAGGTTCGTGTCGCATAGGAGCGTCTACGCAGAGGATTCCCCGATGCGTGGGCGGCCACGGTCACGAGATGAAATCCCCAGCTCGCCTCCAGTGTTTCGGGCGTCGAGAGGATATCCGGCAGGCGCGCCCCGACCGCTACGGTAACCGGACAACCGGTCAGTTCCGCGGCCGCTTCGTTCCAATACACGATGCGGCCGCTGGCTGTCGCGATGCTGAGGGCATCCCCTGCCCCGATCACGAGGCGCGTAAAATACTCGATCAGGTCCGTCGGAGTTTTGGGTTCAGACATGCTCGGAATGGGCTCGAGATCCTCGGCGATTTTGGGGACACCGAAGAATGCAGGCTCCGGCACGTCGAAAATCGTAGGTCAACCCGAGCACGATCGGTATGGCCGCGACCGAATGCGTCGCAGCTCGGAAGCGGCCTGATTCGCGACCCCCCTGCCGAGATCTGGAGCCCGTATCTCGAAAGGTGACACGTTCCGTCTCGACGCTGCGCCTTCTTTGCGCAACCTTAGGCGGCCCCACGTGGAGAACACCCGATGAGGAACGGAGCATGAAGAGTCGCGTGAAGCCCGGAGTCGAGACGGCTCTTGCCGGCCGGCGCGTGATCGAGCTCGCCGACGAAACCGGCGCGTATTGCGGAAAGCTGCTCGCAGATATGGGCGCGGACGTGATCAAATGCGAACGCCCGGGCGGAGATGCGGCGCGATTCATCCGACCTTTCTGGGGCGGCGAACCGGATCCGGATCGCAGCCTCTCCTTCCTGCTCGCCAATACGAACAAGCGCAGCCTGGAGCTCGACCTCGAATCCAGTCAGGGACGCGAGCAATTCGCGCAGCTCGCAGCCGGCGCCGATCTCGTGATCGAGACCTGCCTACCCGGCACCCTCGATGATTGGGGCATCGGCTACACGGCGCTCTCGGCTTTGAACCCCGCGCTCGTAGTCACCTCCATCACCGGCTTCGGCCAAACGGGCCCCCATCGCGCGTTTCTCTCCTCGGACATCGTGTCCAGCGCACTCGGCGGCGCGATGTACGTCACCGGAGAAGAGGAGGATCCGCCGGTCAAACTCGCTGGCTCACAAGCGACACTCTGTGCGTCGACGAATGCTGCGGCAGCCAGCATGATCGCGCTGCACCACGCGTCGCGGACGGGCCGCGGGCAACATGTCGACATCTCGCTCCAGGAGACATTTGCCGCGGTCACCAATATTACGGGCGTCGGGAAGTGGCTGGAAGACGGCATCATCCCGAAGCGAGTCGGCACGGGTCTCTCCGCTTCGTGTCCTTCCGGCGCCTACCATTGCAAGGACGGCCTCGTCTACCTGATGGTGAACCGCCCGCTTCATTGGAAGGCGGTGGCGGCCTGGATCAACGAGGTGACCCAGAACGAGGAGGTACTCGATCCGATCTTCGAGGGACCCTCGTCGAGCCGCCTCCCGTATCGAGAGCTCCTCGATCTATTCATCTCGGAGCTCACCATTCAGTTCACGGTGGAGGAGGTCTACCACGAGGCCCAACGGCGTCACATCGCCATGGCCCCCGTGAATACCGCGGCCAAGGCCGTGGCGGACGTGCACCTCGTGGCACGCGAGTTCTTCGAACGCGTGGAGCACCCAGGCGCGGGGACGCTGAGTTATCCGGGTGCTCCCTTTCGGCACACCCTCACACCCTGGCGAATCGAGCGCCCTGCCCCACGCGTGGGCGAGCACAACGACGAGATCCGGGCCGAACTGCGGGAAATGACGAAATCCGCTCCGCCGGTCCGCACGCCGCTCCACGCGCGCGCGTCATCGGACCCGAAGCACGCGCTCGGAGCGCTCCGGATCGTCGAGTTCTCCGTCGGGCTTGCGGTGCCCTGGATCGGACGCTTCATGGCCTGGTGCGGCGCCGAGGTGATCAAGATCGAGTCCAAGGGCTTTCCCGATGTCACCCGACTCTACGTCCCCCCCCGCACGCCGGAGCTCGGCATCTCGCCCCAGCTCTCGCCGTGGTTCACGGATTGGAACGCCGGAAAGAAGTTCGTCTCCCTCGACCTGACCAGCACGCAGGGCGCCGATCTCGCGCGAAAGCTCATCGCGAAATCGGACGTCGTGATCGAGAACTACAGTACCGGCGTACTCAAGAAATTTGGTCTCGGCTACGAAGATCTTCGGCGCATCAACCCGTCGCTCGTCATGTTCGGTACGACCGGCTACGGCAACGCGGGCCCAAATCGGAACTATATTAGTTGGGGCCCCAATATCGAGGCGCTCGCGGGTATGGCCCACCTCACAGGCTTCCCCCATCGCGATTGCACGATGACGCAATTCGCCTATCCCGATCCGCTCACCGGTCTGCACGGCCTGTTTGCCGTCATGTGCGCCCTCGACTACCGCGATCGCACCGGAAAGGGACAATACATCAACCTCTGCCAGTTCGAGCTCACCGTGTCCGCGGTGGGCGAGCTCATCATGGAGTACCTCGCTAACGGCCAGGAGCCGGAAAAGCTCGGCAACCGTTCACGTCAGAACGCGCCACAGGGTTGCTATCCATGCCGCGGAGACGACCGGTGGATCGCGATCTCGGTCGGCGATGATTCGGCCTGGCAGCGACTCTGCCGGGTGCTCGGGCGCACGGATTGGGCCGGCGACCCGCGCTTCACGACCGCGGACGGGCGCTTCGATCACGCCGATGAACTCGACCAGGCCATTGGTCGATTCACCGCGGAACGCGTCGACTACGACGTCATGGCCATGCTCCAGGCAGAGGGCATCGCCGCCGGGGTCGTCCAGAACACGGAAGACCAGCTGCACCGCGACCCCCAGCTCGCCGCACGTCACTTCTTCGAGCGGATCCCGCATAACGTCAAGGGCGAGGTCATCGCCGGCGGCGTTCCGCTGGGGCTCACGGGTACGCCCGGATCGACTCCCCATGCCGGTGAGGCGCGGGGGCAGGAGAACGAGTACGTATTTCGCGACCTGCTCGGGCTCGGCGAAGAGGAGTACGCCCGGCTGGTCGGCTGCGGCGCAATCGAAATATTCGACGACGAGAAATAGCGGGGATCGAGTACGATGACCGAAGCGGAGGAACATCTTCTTTTCGAGATCGATGAGGGCGTTGGAATCGTGACCCTCAATCGACCCACGAAGCGGAACGCGGTGACCTGGGACCTCGCGAGCGACCTCGTGAAGCTCTTTCGGGACCTGCGCTTCGACGATGCGGTCCGGACCGTCGTCCTGACCGGACAGGGAGAAGCCTTCTGCGCGGGAGGAGATGCGGACTGGATCTCGGGCAGCTCGGACCAGCCCCTGCCCGGCCTCTCGGATCTCCCCATCGGTCGCTACCAGCGCAAGACGCCAGCGGGCCCCTTGGCCGAGTTCACGCGCACGATCATCGAGCTCGAGAAGCCCGTCATCGCTGCGATCCCCGGGCCGGCCATGGGGGCGGGTCTTGCCTACGCATTGGCTTGCGACCGGCGATTCGGCGATACGAATGCCCGGATGTGCGCGGCCTTCGTGCGCCTGGGCTTCAGCCCCGACTGCGGGCTCAGTTATTTCCTGCCTCGCATCACGAATCTCCCGACCGCGTTGATGATGGTGGAGACGGGAAGGATCCTGGATGCGGAGGCATGTCGAGAGGCCGGGCTCCTCGATGAGGTGGTCGCTGAGGGCCGGGCCCTCGAGGCCGCCCTCGCCTACGCGAAAGAGCTGGCCAGCGGCCCGAGCGTCGCGATCGATCTCGGTCGCCGCTTCATCTATAAAGCGTTGACCGCAACGCTCGACGAAATGCTCGACTACGAGGCCGTCGCGGGCACGATGACGGCCCACACCGCGGACGCGCGCGAGGGGACCTCCGCCTTCATCGAGAAGCGGAAGCCGCAATTCAAGGGCCATTGAGGAAGATGAGAGGGATCACGTGAAGCAAGCGGCCTGCATCGTCGGCATCGGCGAGACGGACTTCTGCCGAAAGCCCGGCTCGGGCCGGACACAGCTGGCCATCCAACTCGAGGCTTCGCTGGCCGCGATCGCGGATGCGGGTCTCGAACCCAGCGAGATCGACGGCATCATGCCCTTCCCGAATCTCGGCGAGGCAGAACACTTCTCCGCCAACCTCGGCTGCAAGAACATCCGTTATGCCGCGACCATCCACATGGGCGGAGCGGCGCCCGTGGCGTCACTTTCGACCGCGGCTGCAGCCCTTTCGTCGGGCACTGTAAATCACGTGCTGATCCCCGCCGGCTGGAATGGCTACTCGGGGGCACGCGTGCGGGACACCGTCTCTCAGGATGTCGCCTCCATACCCGGAGGCGCAATCGCGCGCGATTTCTACTTGCCCTTCGGCTTTGGTGCCCCGCCGCAGTGGTATTCCGTGATGGCCCGTCGACACATGCATGAATTCGGCACGACCGCCGAGCAATTGGGCGCCATCGCCGTGGCGATGCGCAAGCACGCCCAGCAGAACCCCAAGGCCCTGATGAAGGGCAAGCCCCTCAGTATCGACGAGTACATGGCCTCCCCCATGCTGGCCGATCCCTATCGACTCTTCGATTGCTGTCTCGAAACGGACGGCGCGGCCGCGGTCGTGCTGACGACGGCCGAGCGGGCGAAGGACCTGCGCAAGAAGCCCGTCGAGATCCTGGCTGGCGGCTGCGGCCAGCCCAACCCCGCGGACGAGATCACCACCCGAAAGGATTTCTTCCGGACCGGGCTCACGACCGCCGCACCGGAGGCCTTCGGCAGAGCCGGTGTCACGCCGCGGGACATGCAATTCGCCATGATCTATGACTGCTTCACGTTCGAAGTGCTGCAGCAGATCGAAGAGGCGGGATTCTGCGCGCGCGGTGAGGGCGGTGGCTTCGTCGAGGGAGGGCGGATCGAATTGGGAGGCGAGCTTCCAGTCAACACCCACGGCGGCCTTCTCTCCGAGGCCCACGTCCTCGGGATGACACATATCACCGAAGCGGTCCGTCAGCTTCGCGGTGAAGCGCACGGGCGGCAGATCGAAGACGTCGAGATCGGCGTCGTGACGGGCTGGGGTGATTTCGGGGATGGCAGCATCGCCATCCTGGGGGTCTGACGTCATGGGCCCGAGGGGGGCACGGGAGCTCGCGAGTAGGAAATGGAGGGCGTATGAATGAGTGATCACTTGCGTGAATATTCGAAACCCCTTCCTTCGCTCGAGGGGTTTTCCAAGGACTTCTACACATTCTGCAAAGAGGGGGAGCTGCGTTTTCAGCGCTGCGACGACTGTGGAACCTGGCGACACGTTCCCCGCGAGCTGTGTGCCGAGTGTGCCTCGTGGAGCTGGGAATGGGCCCGGTCGAGGGGTGGCGGTACGATCTACTCGTGGACGGTCGTCGAACGAGCGCTGCATCCCGACTTCGCCGATTCCGTACCCTATGCGCCGACCGTCGTGGAGATGGCCGAGGGTGTCCGGGTCTTGAGCACGATCGTCGACGTTGCGCCCGCGGATCTCGAGATCGGAATGGAAGTGGAGGTCGTCTTCGATGCGATTACCCCCGAGATCACCTTGCCTCGATTCAGGCGAGTCGCCGCGGGTGAATGACCGAGCATGCTATTCGGAGAGCGAGTAAACCCGCAATGACGAAGGGAGCATTGGAAGGCGTTCGGGTCGTCGAGCTGGGTCGGAGGGTGTCGGCTCCCTATTGCACCAAACTCTTTGCGGATCTCGGAGCCGAGGTCCTGAAGATCGAGCCCGTCGGCCGCGGGGACGAGGCGCGCGCCTGGGGCCCCTTCCCGGACGATATCCCCCATCCGGAGAAGAGCGGGCTCTTCTTCACGCTCAACACCAACAAGAAAAGCGTTGCTCTGGATCTCGACGATCCGAGTGATCGCCAGGTGCTGCTCGAGCTGATCGCGGAAGCGGACATCTTCGTCGAGAACCAGGAACCCGACCGGCTGCGAGCGTGGGGTCTGGAATACCAGGATCTGGCCGCCTCGAATACCGACCTCGTCATGATCTCGATCTCTCCCTACGGCCGGACGGGGCCCTATGCCGAGTGGAAGGGCCACGATCTCAACGCCTACCACCTCTCCGCAGCGGGTCACCGCTATTGCGGCCGGCCCGACGCGGCGCCGCTCGAGCATGGCACCTACTCCGCCGACTACCTCGGAGCCGTCGCCGCAGCCGCCTGGGGATTGGGCGCGTATTGCGGCCGTGAACGGGTGGGCGGCGGACAACACGTCGATGTCTCCTGCGCCGAGGTGATCGCCGCGATCTTCGTCGGCGGCATCAATATCGGCGGCCTCGTCCAGGATGGGGTCTTCGACAGGCGGACCGGAGTCGGTATGCCGCTGGCCTCACCCGCGACGATGATGCCGGCTCGTGACGGTCAGGTCTGGCTCATGGCCCTCGAACCCGGTCAGTGGGCCGCGCTCAAGCAGGTGCTCGGCAACCCCGAGTGGGCCGAGACCGAACTCTTCGGTGACATGTACCTGCGCGGTGAAAACTCCGACCTGCTCAATCCGCTCTTCGAGGAGTGGACCCGTCGTCACAGCAAATGGGAGATCATGGAACGCTGCCAGAAGGCCGGGGTTCCCGCGACCGCGGTCTTTACGGTGTCCGAAGCCGCGGAGCATCCGCATATCCGCGAGCGCGGCTACATCAAGACCCTCGAGCATTCAGAGCTCGGCCGGGTTCGCACCTTCGGCGCCGCCTTCCGCATGTCCGCGACACCTGGCGGCCCCGAGCGACCGGCGCCCACCCTGGGCCAACACACGGCGGAGGTCCTGCGCGATGGCTGGCCTGCGCGTCCGACACCGAAGATCGCGCCAAGGCCGGCGAGCACCTCGACCCGCAGATCGCCGTCCCCCGCCCCCTCGAAGCGCCGCTTGCCACTCGAAGGCATTCGAGTCGCCAATTTCGGCTGGGTCTGGGCGGGGCCCATCGTCGGCCAGACACTCGCGCTGCTCGGAGCCGAGGTCTTCAAGATCGAGTCCCGGGAGCGACCCGACTTCATGCGAACCCTGCCCCCCTTCTACCAGGGTGTGCGGGATCCTGATCGCAGCCTCTCGAACCACGCCTGCTGGGCCGGCAACCTGAGTGCGACGCTCAACCTCAGGACGCAGGAGGGACGGGAACTCGCGCGCGACCTCGTCCGCGAGTCGGACGTGGTCGTCGAAAATTTCGGGCCGGGCGTAATGGAGAAGATGGGACTCGATTACGAGAGTCTACGATCATTGCGGCCGGGTCTGGTGATGTGCTCGCTGCCTGCGGCGGGACATAGCGGAGCGCTCAAGGGCGTGCGCACGTACGGCATGTCGCTGACGAGTATCACGGGCATCGACAGCCTGACGGGCTATGTCGACGGGCCTCCGCTCCCCGTCGAAAACGCCTACTCGGATCCCTATGCGGGAGTCCTCGGGGCCTTCGCCGTCGCGACGGCCCTGGTCCACCGCGATCGCACGGGGATCGGCCAGTTCATCGAGCTCTCTCAGCAGGAAGCCATGATGCAGATGATCGCACCCGCCTTCATGGACTACGAGCTGAACGGTCGGGTGGGTGGGCCCCTTGGCAATCGACATCCGGGCGGCAGCGCGGTCCCTCACGGTGTCTTCCCCTGCGCCGGCGACGATCACTGGATCAGCATCGTGATCGACGGCGACCCTGCCTGGGGGAGGCTGCGCCGGGTCATGGGGGATCCCGCCTGGGCGGCCGATCCCAAACTCGACCATCTCGAAGGTCGCTTACGTCAGATCGAGGAGATCCACGATCGCCTGGCCTCCTTTACGGCGGACTGCGACTTCCGGGAGCTGGCCGCGCGCTTGCAAAGGGAGGGGCTGGCGGCGGCACCCGTGCTCAGCGTCGGCGACCTCCTCGACGACCCACATTGGAAGGCGCGCAAGACCTTCATCGAAGTGCGCCATCCGCTCGGCTTCGACGAAACGATCTACGGATCGTACGTGAAGATGAGTCGCAGCCAGATCGTCGTCGAGCCGGGCCCCGCCGTCGGTCAACATAACGACCGCCTCTTTCGCGAGGTTCTCGGGCTGTCAGACGAGCGCTATCGCGACCTCGTCGACCGACGCATCATCTACTGAGCGAATGCGGGTCAGATCTCCGCTCGAACCCCAAAACGTCGACAATAAGTCAGGAAGCTCGCCCGCAGGCCACGCAGATCCTGCAGAACCGTTCGAAGATGCCCTCATCGCCCCTCTTGCGCCCGACCGAGAAAAACCCGCTCCGGATCGAATACGCGCAGAATCGCAAGCTGCTCCTCACCCGCCGCGGGGACCCAGGCTAGATCATCCGCCACCCGAAGCGGCCATCCACACGATGCGCGGATCTCCTCGACGACATCTTCGGGACTGTCGCCGGCGCTCTGAAAAACTTCGGTCAAGACCAGCTCGCCATCGCGTCGCTCGTAGCGACCGTGGGTCGAAACGAGGCCCGAGACACGATCTCCGGGACTCGTCACGAAGTCGACCTTCGAAACGAATCCACGCAGTCGTTGGCGCGCGACGAGCAGGATTTCCGCGGACGCGCTCGCGACGTCGTTCGCCCCCCCGGAGCCAACCAGGAAGCGACCGCTCTTCGTCCTGGTCGAGTTGACGTTGCCTTGGCGATCGACCTGGCCGGCGCCCAGGGTTGCGAGACACCGATTCGTACTCCCGCACGCGTGTATCCCCAACGCCTCGATCACGTCCGTAAGCTGGCTGGTGGTGGGCAGGTTCCGATAGTTCAGAAGAAATGGATCGGCGGGTCGCGGGTCGTGGCCGACCATGCCCGTCTCCGCGAGCAGCGTCACGTCGACCCCCTCTTCCCGCAGCTGGTGTGTCGCGAGCCAGGCCGCAAGCGCCGCCTGCCCGACTCCGGAAAGCAAGGTCTCGTGTCCGGCGCTTCGGATTCGCTCGCTCGCGACCCGCGCGGTCTGCACGATCATTTCTTCGATGGGACTCGCTGGACCCAGTCCGTCGAGGGCTCCCGCGTGGCTCTCGAGTTCACCCCGCCAGGTCTCCGCACCAGCCAGGAACTCGAGTTCTTCGAGACGCTGGGATCCGACGAGCCCGAGGTACTCGGCGTGATCCCGGGGCTCCAGAATCCAGTGCCGCAGCCAATCGTCGTATTGTTCGGCGGACGCCTGGGCTTCGCGGTGCTCGCGCATGTGAACGTAGTCGTTGGCGTAGGCACGAAATTCCGGAATTCCGGCCGCGTAGTTTCCGTACGGATGGGAGCCATAAGGCACCTCGCACACCGCCACCACGCGATCCGCGGGGATGCGCACGAGATGGGAATGTCGACGCACGAAGTCGGCGTCGACCAGGCGATGTACCGTGAGAAGGACGCCCTGTTTGGCGCCGAGGGCCCCATAGACGTTTTCCTGATGAGGTGGAAAGCAGATCGCGTTGCCCGCAGCATCGGCGGCCCAGGCATGCACCAGCGCCAGGTCGGGCTGCAGTGCGCGGATCACAGCCTGACGCCGACCGGGCTCGAAGGGATCCTCCACCTCCCGGTAGACGCCCTGCGCCTCGAGTTCGGCGGCCATGTCGCTCCCCTGCAGTGAGCGCGTCGTCGCGAAGGGCACACCCTGCGCACCGGCCAACAGCCTTTGCGACAGCGTCAACATCGTCCAGTGTTCGAAATGGCACGACTTCGCCTCGAGCGCACGCGCGACCACCGGGCTGGGGCCCGGCGTCGGGTATCCCTCCCCGGCAAAAGACACGATCGCTCGTTCCAGCAACCCGGCCCCGATGAGCTGCAGATAGTTTCCCGAAAGCGACGACGACACGAAGCTGAAGCGTGGATCGCGCCCGTGAAATTGACGGATCAGCTCGTGCAGCGCGGCCACGGGTCGCGCCTGAAGGCTGACCGGATTCAAACACATCCCGGGCTGCACGAAGCGTCGGATCGCGTCGCCGAGAGCCATCCGCTTGTCCGCGCGCGGGCTGTGCACCGTGTCGATGCGTTGCTTCACGATTCGTCGCCAGTCGCTCATGCTCCGCCTCTCGCGCTACCCTGCAAGTCATGACATTCATTCCAGATCCCGAAGCCCCCGGGCTCGCCGTCTCCCAGGCCGACAACGCGTTGCGTTTGCGCTTCGAACGGCCCGATCGACGCAACGCGCTCACCCGCGCCATGATGCAACGTCTGATCCATCACGTAGAGAATGCGGTCGACGATCCCGAAATTCGAGTCATCGTGCTCGAAGGCCAGGGCGATCATTTCTGTGCCGGTGCCGATCTGCGTGATGCCAACGCTCGGAGCGACGTGAAGCCCCGGGTGGGTGACATCCAGCGCCGCCTTCCGAAGCAGGCACACCGTCTGGTGCCCGCGCTGCTTCGCGTTCAAATTCCAGTCGTCGCCCTCGTTCGCGGTGTTGCCAGCGGAATCGGCGCACACCTCGCCTTCGCGAGCGACTTCGTGGTCGCCTCGGAGACCGTCCGCTTTGGCGAACCCTTCGTGAAACGCGGATTCACTCCGGACAGTGGTGGAAGCTTTCTCCTGGCGCGACTCGTGGGCCTCGCGCGTGCGCGGCAGGCGGTTCTGCTCGGCCGGGAAATCGACGCCGAAATGGCTGCGCGCTGGGATCTGGTCCACCGCATCGTGCCCGACGACGAACTCGAGGCGGCGGGTGAAGAGCTGGTTTCCGAATTGCGCGAGGCGCCCACGATCGCTCTCGGGCTCACCAAGTCGCTGCTCAACCAGGCCTTCGACCATACGGTCGAGGCCGCCCTGACGAACGAGGCCTTCGCGCTCGAACTCTCCTCCCGAACGAAGGACTTCAAAGAGGGCATGGCGGCCTTCGCCGAGAAGCGCGTGCCCCACTATCGCGGCCATTGAGCCCCCGCCGTCAATTCTTGCCCTCCGGAAGCCGCTCGGCGCGCATCCGTGAGCGGCGCAGCTTGCCCGCGTCGTCTCGCAGGGGAGTTCTGACGAATTCGATGCTGCGGGGGAGCTTGTACCGGGCGAGCGCGTCGGCGAGATGGGCTCGCAGCGGCTCTTCGATCGCCGGATCCGCCTCGACAATGGCATGGATAGACTGCCCCAGATCGTCGTCGGGCAGCCCGATCACGCAGCTCGAGCCGACGTCCGGGTAGGAATCGATCGCCCCTTCCAGCTCGGCCGGGTAGACATTCTCTCCCCCCACGACGATCATGTCCGTACGTCGATCGACCAGATAGAGAAATCCGTCCGCATCCAGGTATCCCAAATCGCCTAACGTCTCCCATCCGTCCTGTGTCGACCGGGCCGAAGCGCCGACATAATGGTAGGTGGAACCTTGCCCGCCCGGGGGCAGAAAGAAGACATCGCCGATTTCGCCCGCCGGCAGCGTCTCTCCGTCGTCACCAACGATTCGCACCTTTCGCCCTCCCGTCGGTCGGCCCACCGACCCCGGATGTTCGAGCCACTCGCGACCGGAGATCAGCGTGCCACCAATCCGCTCGGTTCCACCGTAGGCCTCGAACATCCGGTCCGCCCCGATCCACTCGATCCAGGACCGCATCAGCCAGTCCGCACAGGGCGCACCGCTCGACACGACACGACGTAATGAGGAGAGGTCATAGCGACTCCGCACTTCCTCGGGTAAGCGCCAGATCCGATGCAACATGGTCGGTACCAGATTCGCCCACTGAACCCCGTGGGCCTCGATCAGCTGGAGCGCCAGCTCCGGATCGAAACGGCTCATCAGCACCACGAGCCCGCCGCGCATCAGACACTCCCGGGCGTTCAGGAAAGGGCCCGTGTGGAAAAGCGGCCCGGCGATCAGAACCACGGCGTCCGCGTCCATCCCGTAATGAGCGGCCTCGGTGTCGAACTGGGCCGGATTGCCGTCCACGATCAGCTTGGGTCGCCCCGAACTTCCGCCGGAAGCGATCGCGTGGCTATGGGGCGAGGTTCGATCCGGAAGCGGAGGGGCATGCGGAAGCGGGAATCCCTCGACTTCCGATGGACCGGCATCGGGCAAGCTGCTCCGTGTCGGATAGCGACTTGCGGGCACCCCGATCACGAGCCTCGGGTCCGCGAGTTCGACGATTTCGCTCTGCTCCTTCTCGGGAAGCCGGTGGGAGAGCGGCAGCGGGACCGCCCCGAGCTTCCAGGCGGCCAGCGCGCACTCGAAGAATGCGATCTCGTTGGGCAGCACGATCGCGACGTGATCGGCTTCCTTCACACCCAGCGCTTGCCAGGCGTGGGCGCGTCGATTGGCCGCTTCCTCGAGGCCCGCCCGAGTCGCTACTTTTCCGTCGCAGACGATCGCTGGCCGATCGGGGCTGGCTTCGACAAGCCGCGCGAAAGCACTGGGGAAGGAGAGCAGGGGCATGCCGGTCACTCCGACCGGAGGATCGATCGCCGAGCCGGCTTCCAGCCTTCCGACGTACGTCGAATCTCGTCCAGATCACCCTCGTCCGACAAATGCGCGAGCTTCGCCAAAAAGTTGCGAACTTCGAACTCGTCGCTCGTACGTTGGATTGCCTCATTCGTCATGTCGACTCCGATCCGCCACGTTCCGTCGGGCGATCACGCAGTTCGCCCCCACTGCCAGAGCCGTTCGGAAAGATTCATCGAAGCAGCGGACACAGCATCTCCCAAGGGCCAGCCCTTATACTATATTGAATTTCATGAATCAAAGGGCTCGATTTCAAGGTTTGACAGACATCCGAGACGTCCTCGAGCATTCCCACACCATCGCCGCGAATCCGCGATGAGCGATTCCCCGGGCATCACCGAACTCGGTATCGCGCGACTGCGCGCACGAATTGGTGTGCCGGAGCCGCATCCGCAGCCGTCACACTACGAGTGCCCGAACGAGGATGCGTTTCGTCACGTGGCGAATGCCTATGGCGACGACAATCCATTCGGGTGCGATCCGACGTGTGGCATGCACGCTTTCTACTCCGGAAGTTTTCACGAATGGTGGCAGCCTCTCCGACCGTCACGGCGGATCTTTGAGCGCAACGCGCTCGCGCTGCGCTTCGCGGAGATCTGAACGATGGACCTGCACTACAGCGACTCGGACGAAGATTTCAGGGTCCGGCTGCGTAGCTGGCTCGAGGTGGAGGTCCGGAAACACGGGGAGCCACCGCCCCCAGGCGCCTGGTCGGAGAGGCGAGCGTACGACACCGCCTGGCAGCGGAAGCTCTACCAAGCCGGATATGCGGGACTCGGATGGCCGGCAGAGTTTGGCGGTGCCGA
>SMVB01261774.1_pt1 | contig 20167 bp, 16 predicted proteins | sample 2456461 | NCBI WGS metagenome assembly SMVB01 (sample SAMN11095934, study PRJNA526329) | marine sediment metagenome | biome: Marine sediment; feature: Surficial sediment; material: Deep marine sediment; isolation source: Hadal surficial sediment | place: Pacific Ocean | collected 2014-05 | depth...
ACGACTACGGGGCATCGAGGGCGCACGGATCTGGGAAAGCTGGGCCGTGTTCGCCTACGACCTGGATACCGTCGCACTCATGCCAACCAAATAGTCCGCACAAACTCCGCGGACTGACCCGCGCCCCGCCGCCCCCTCTCCTCCGCGATCATCGCCGCTGCGACCGCCTCTGACCGGAGTTTTTCCGGGGCAAGTAGCTAGCGGCGATCCGTCAGGGCGATGCCGCAGATCATGCGGCCGGCGTTGTCTCCGTCGTGCCGGTAGGACCACAGCCAGTCGCTGTTGCACTTCGTGCACAGGGCAGCATCAGCAACGTTGTCGCGGGGCACGCCGAGCCGCCGGACGATCGCCGAGGCGACGGCGCTGAGGTCGCAGTAGGGGTGCTCGGCCGGCGGGCCGGTGACGCGTGCCTCGTCGCCGTAGCCGCGCTCGGCAAACGCGTCGAGGACCTCGGGGCCGACTTCGAAGCAGCAGGGTCCGATGGCAGGTCCGATGCCGACCACGAGGTTGGCGGGCTTGGCGCCGAATCCGGTAGCCATGGTCTCGACCACGTTCTCGATGACGCCGGCGGCCAGGCCGCGCCAGCCGGCGTGCACCGCAGCCACCACACCGACATGGGGATCGACGATCAGGACGGGGAGGCAGTCGGCGACTGCCACAGCTACCGTGGTTGCCTGGCGGTCGGTGATCAAGGCGTCGGCGTGGGGTCGCAGATCGACCTCGGCTTCGAAAAAAGGGGTCAGATCGGCCGGCTCGGGAGGCAGGGTCAGGACCTCAATGCCGTGTACCTGGTTGAGTCGGGCGATGGGCTGGGGAACGACGTCCTCGAGGCGGCCGCGGCGGGTAGCGAAACCGTGACGAACGCCAGGAAGGGCCCACAAGATCTCTAGTTGAAGGATGCCCTCGGCGTCGGCGAGGGCGCGGATCATCGGGCGCGGTCGTGCTTGGCAGGCGGCGCGGTGCTCATGCTGCCGCGTCCACATTGCCCGCCAGCGCCTTGCGCCACTGGTTGCCGAGCGCCGCCTCGGAGGCGCCGGTTCGCAGGTGGCCCCAGGGCAAGGGATCTGTGGGCTGCAAGGCGCGAAAGGCGAAATGGTCCACCGACCCGCCCCGCTGTTCCCATTCCCTGACCGCCTGGCGCCACGATCCTGTCTCCGCCCACAGCTCGATCAGGTCGGCAACCCGTCGATCGCCGCGGGAGGTTAGCGCCTGGATTTCCGCCATCCGCGGTGACATTGCGTCGAGGACGACGTTGGGAACCTTTGCGAGGCGGCGTCGTAGCCAGCGCAGCTTGGCGCGGTACTCCGACGGGCGAATCTGTTGGGCCCACTGGAACGGCGTTCCGGGCTTGGGAATCAGGCAGTTGACCGACAGAGTGATGGTACCGATGTGGCCGCGCTCACGACCCTCTTCGATCATGATCTCGCGCATCGAACTGGCGAGCTCCACCAACGCCTGGAGATCGGCCTCGGTTTCGCCGGGCAGGCCGATGATGACGTAGTTTTTCAGGTTGTGGGCACCGGCTCGGAAGATCATCCGTACCTTCTCGAGGATTTCCTCGTTGGTGATCTTCTTCATGATGAGCTCGCGCATCCGGTCACTACCGGCCTCGGGAGCGATCGTGATGGTTCGCTGGCCCGATTCGATGACGGTGCGCAACAGCGGCTCGCGCAGCGTCGAGATGATGAGACTGGGGCTGAAGACCTTGAACCCGCGCTCTAAGAGGCCGGCGGCGATGGCCTCGATGTCGGGATGGTCGAGCAGCGCGGTGGCCACCAGGCCGACCCTCTGCGTGGTCGGCCGCCAGCGCTCCGCCGCTGTCAGCACGTCTTCGACGGCGTGAACCCGGAAGGGCAGGATGTTGTAGCCGACCCAGCAATAGCGGCAGCCCTTGGTGCAACCACGGGCGACCTCGATCATCGCTCGGTCGCCGAATTCGGTCTCGGGGGTGAGGATCGCGGTCGACGCGACCGTTTCGGGTCCGCCGAACACCGCTCGCACCTTGGTGACGATCGCCGGGGCGCCGTTCTTCGGTGTCAGCCCGGTGAACACCGGGTAGCCCGATGGGGTCGAATCGTCGTAGTGCGGGTCGTAGAGCTCCGGAACGTAGAAGCCGGGCAAAGTGGCGAGGCGTCGCAGCAAGACGTCGCGGGGCGGGGGACCGTCATCGACCCATGGTTCGTCGGAATCTGTGGCCGGAGTCGCCCCGGCGCGCCCGAGGATGGTGTCGATGAGCGGGCCGACAAGGCCCTCGCCTTCGCCGACGCAGCAGACGTCGAGAAACGGCGCCACCGGCTCCGGGTTGATCGAGACTGTGGCGCCGCCCATCAGGATGATCGGGTGGGTCTCGTTGCGTTGCGCTGCGCGGGGCGGGAGGCCGGCGAGGGTGAGCATGCGCACGAGGTTGACGTAGTCGTTCTCGAACGAGGCTGAAAAGGCAATCACGTCGGCGTTCGACACGGGACGCTGCGACTCGACCGTCATCAATGGAGTGCCGCGACTCTGGTATGCCTCGATCTCGTCATCGTCAGGGAGAAAAGCACGCTCGCAGCACACCTCCGGATCGGCGTTGAGCAGCCGGTAGATCGTGTGCATGCCGAGATTGCTCATGCCGACCGCATACGTATTGGGGTAGGCGAGCACGACGCGTAGGCGCCCACCCTGGTTGGGCTCAACCAGGCGGATTTCCTGTTGGGCGCGTCGTCGCAGTCGCAGCGCGGCGTCTGTTGGCATCGGCATGGTAGCGGGCGGCTGCCTACTGTTCCTCGCTGCCAATCGGCAGGTCCTGCGTGCGCAGGAACGTCGGAACGTCAAGGTCCTCTTGGCGCGGGTCCGCCAAGTCGCGCGGGCCGGTTTCTTCCTCCGTGCCACTCGGCCGGTAAAAGTGCCCGGCGTCCGACGCCCCTGGCAGAGAGGCGTCGACGTTGATCTTCACGCGTGACTGAACCGGCGAAGCGGTCTCGAAGCCGGTAGCGATGACGGTCACCTTCACGTCGTCGCCCATGTTCTCGTCAACGACCGCCCCGAACAGGATGTGGGCGTCGTCGTCGGCGGCCTCGTAGATGATCGACGTCGCCTCGCTGACCTCGTGCAGCGTCATGTCGGGACCGCCGGTGATGTTGATCAGCACGCCGCGGGCACCGTCGATCGAGGTGTTTTCGAGCAGCGGGCTCGAGATCGCCGCGATTGCCGCCTGGACGGCGCGGCCTTCGCCGCGCTGCGTCGCAGTGCCCATGATCGCCATGCCCATCCCGGACATGACGGTTCGCACGTCGGCGAAATCGAGGTTCACCAGGCCCGGTACGAGGATCAGGTCGGCGATGCCTTGTACACCCTGTTGGAGCACCATGTCGGCCACCGAAAATGCTTCGACCAACGCCGTGTCGGGCCCAACCGCGGCGAGCAAGCGATCGTTGGGGATCGATATCAGGGTGTCGACCGCATCCTGGAGCTCCTGCAGGCCTTGATCCGCTTGCTGCATGCGCCGCCGCCCCTCGAAGGAGAACGGTCGGGTCACGACCGCTACCGTCAGGGCGCCGAGCTCGGTAGCGAGCCGGGCAATGACCGGCGCGGCGCCGGTCGCCGTGCCGCCACCGAGACCTCCGGTGACAAAGACCATGTCGGCGCCCTCGAGGATGTTGACGATCTCTTCGGTGCTCTCGAGTGCCGCCTGGCGACCGATTTCCGGGTTGGCGCCAGCGCCGAGGCCGCGGGTCAGGTTGACACCTAGCTGCAGCTTCTCGGGCGCGTCGTTGCTCTGCAGCGCCTGCAGATCGGTGTTGGCGGCGATGAAGTCAACGCCCTTGAGGCCGGCGTGCATCATCCGGCTGATGGCGTTGCATCCTCCGCCACCGACGCCGATCACTTTGATCTGGGCGCCGGGAAGCAAGGGTTCGGACGGTTGGGAGAGTGATGCGGTCGGCGACGTGACGGCGGTGGCCTGGGACTTGGCTTTCTTCGCAGAAACTTTCTGCGGAGCGGCCTTCTTCTTGGCTGGCTTCGCAGAGCTCACCGCCGCGATTCGGGGTTTGTCCCCGGCTGGTTTCTTGTTTTCGAGCTGAGCCTCAGGCGAGGCGGAGCCGTTGGCGTGGAGGAGGGGTTGGTTGGTGGCTGCGGCTTCAGGTGAGGCCTCGGCAGTGCTTTCAGACGAGGCCTCAGCAGCGACGTCGGACGAGGCCTCGGCCGCGGCTTCGGATGAGGCCTCGGCGGCGGCTTTTTCGGAGAGGTCCCTGGAAGCGCGCTCCCTCAGCCGGCGGAGTTCCTCGTGAAGCTCCGGTTGCCAACCCTTGGGTTCTTCTGCCGACATGCTCACATCTCCTTGCTCGATACCGGGTGGTCCCAATGTATCCCGGTCGCTTCGAGAGTCAACCGGGGGGCCATCAGAAGAGATCTCCTAGCCAGCTCGAGACGCGACCGCCGAGGCGGCTGAAGAGGCCACCTTCGACGCTGCCGAAATAGGTGACGATGTCACGGTTGTAGTGTCCGTACAGCACCAGCCCGACCGCTGTCGAGTAGATCGGGCTCGATACGATATCGATGAGCCCTTCGACCCCAATCGGCTGGCCGCAACGAACCGGTAGGCCGAATCGCTGCTCCGCGAGTTCGGGGAAACCCTCGACCAGCGAGCCGCCGCCGGTCAGCACGAGGCCGGCGTTGAGTTGGTCGAGGAATCCAGCGCGGTTCAGCTCGTCGGCGACAAGATCCAGAATCTCGATGGCGCGCGGTTGGAGGATTTCGGCGAGCCGACCGCGGGGTAACAAGCGCGGCCCGCGGCCGCCGATGCCGGGTGCTTCGATCGGCTGCTCCGGGTCGATGAGGCTGGGCTCGACGCAGCCATGACGTGTCTTGAGCGCTTCGGCCTCGGCGATCGGCGTGCCGAGGCCGACGGCGATATCGTTGGTGAGGTGGTCCCCGCCCGCCGGCAATACCGCGGTGTGGCAGACGCTGCCCTCGACCAGGCAAATCAGGTCGGTGGTACCGCCACCGATGTCGACCAGGGCGACGCCGAGCTCGCGCTCGTCATCGGTGAGCACGGCCTCGTTCGCGGCTAGCTGTTCGAGCACCACCGCGTGGGCCTCGATGCCGGCGCGGTTGACACAGGTCACGAGGGTCTGAATGGCGGACAGAGCGCCCACCACCAGGTGAACGTCAACCTCGAGGCGGCTACCGGACATGCCCAACGGGTCGACGATGTCACCTTGATCGTCGACCAGGAACTCGCGTGGCAACAAGTGCAGCAACTCGCGATCGGGGGGCAGGTCGAGGCCGCGGGCGGCGTCGATGACGCGGCGAATGTCTTCCTCCGTGATCTGGCGGGCGCGGCCATTGACGGTCACCGCGCCACGGCTGTTGAAGCCGCGGATGTGGGCGCCGGCGATGCCGACGTAGGCGCGGTCGACGCTGGTTCCGGCCATCAACTCGGCCTCTTCGACGGCCGACTTGATGCTCTCGACCGTCGAGTCGACATCGACGACCGCCCCCTTTTTCTGTCCGTGGGAATCGGCGATGCCGACGCCGATGATCTCCAGAGCGTTGTCGTCGGTCGGCTCGCCGATGACGGCACAGACCTTGGTTGTGCCTACGTCGAGTCCAACGATGTACGGATCGCGCCGCGCCACGTCTCCCGCCTAGCCCGGTTCCGATTCCAACGGCCGCACCACCAGCATGTCGGTGTAGCGGGCGTCGATGATCGAAGGTTCTGTGGGTGGGTTGGCTTGCAGGAGGCTGCGCACCCCGGCCATCTTGGCGTCCATGCGGCGGTCGTCGCCGACGATGATCTCGAGCCGCCCGGGAGCGGCGACGAGAACGATGCCGGCGCCGTCGATGCGGATATGGTTGACCGGCCCGAGCATCTCGCCGCCGGCCTGCGCCAGCCAGTCGACCACGACTAGGGCGGAGAGCAATAAGCGGCCATATTGTGGATCGGCCGTCAGACGTCGTCCCGGTGTCGATTCGAGGCTGCCGCCGTCTACGAGTCGGATTTCCGGTAGCGGCGGACGGCGCCTGTCGTAGGTATCCAGCACCACTCCCTCACGGTCGATGATGTATGCGTGGCGCTCGCCGACGACGCGGACCTTGGGCTCACGAGCCTCGACCGATACCACCAGGCCGTTGGGCAACACGCGCCGAACGCTGGCACGACGCACCGCGGGGAGCTCTTCGATGGAGGCGCGGAGCGCGACGAGATCGAGGGCGAGCAGGTTCGCACCATAAGCCGGCTTCAGGCGAGCCCGCACCGGTTCGATCAGCATGTTCGGTACCTGGTGCAATCTAACGCTCTGAATCGAGAGGGCCGGCGATGTCAGAGCTCGTTGATATCCGTAGTGAGCGCCGTACACGACGGCGCTGAGCAGGCTCGCAGCAACGATCGGACGGATCATAGCACGCACGTATCCGCGGTGACGCAGCGCCGGCCGGTTCTTCACCCGGCGCATGAATTGTGGCGAGATACTGCGGAATCCGTCGCCCGTGGAGGTGACGCCGAGGCGGTGCCGCCGCCGTCGGGCGTAGTAGGCACGGCGCGATCGGCGGGGCGTCGTGGCCCCGCGGCGGAACTTTTCGCTCACCATCTGCGGATCTCCTCTGCGAGGGTGATTCCGGACTGTTCGCGGACGGCTGTCTTGACCCTCGTGATCAGTGCATCGACGTCGGCGGAGGTGGCGCCTCCGCGGTTGATCAGGAAGTTGCCGTGGAGCTCCGAAATCTGCGCATCGCCGATGCCGATTCCTTTGCACCCGGCCTGATCGATCAGCCAGCCGGCGGCGTGCTCCGGATCGGGATTCTTGAAAATGCAGCCGGCGTTGCGGGCGCCGACAGGTTGGTTTTTCCGCTTCCGTTGCTGCAGCTCGAACGATCTGCGGGTGAGCTTGGATGGGTCCTCGGGGCGCACGTTGACTGCCACGGCGACGATCACGACGGTGGTGCCCAGGGCCACTGGAAGCTCGAGTCGACGGTAGCTCCAGGTTAACTCGTCGGTCTCCAGCGTATGCCAGCTTCCGGCCTCGTCGATCACCTCGAGGCGCGCCACGACATCGGCCATCTGACCACCCCAGCACCCGGCGTTTCCGGCAGCAGCGCCGCCGATAGTGCCCGGCAGCCCGGTCGACCAGACGAGGCCGGCGAGCCCGGCGCGGGCGTTGGCTCGCAGGGCTTGCGCGGTGGGTGTTCCGGCCGGAAACAGGGCGGTCGGGGCGTGAACATGGGCCCCGTCGATCAGGCTGGTCAGGTTGATCACCGGCTCGGCGACGCCGGCGTCAGCGACCAGCACGTTGGTGCCGCCGCCCAGGATTCGCCACCCCAGCCCGCGTTCGGCGCACCATCCCAACACTCTTGCGATGGCCTCAGGGTGGCCGGGCCAGACCATCAGCGGCGTCGGGCCGCCGACGCCCATCGACGTGTGGCGCCCGAGGGCTTCGTCGGCTGCCGTTTTGCAGCCCTCGCCGGCGCACAGCGCCTCCAGTTCGGCGACCGCGGTGCCCCCCCAGGCGGCGCCGGGGAAAGCGCGATCGGGTGCGTGGGCGCTCATCATCGTGGGTTCAAGCACCGTTTCCCGAGGCCGAAGCGTCGGACTCGGTGGCCTCCGGATCGGCAGCCGCGGCGCCGTCTCGGAGGCGCTCAACCAGATCACGGGCCACCTTCCAAACGTCGCCGGCGCCCAGCGTCAACACCAGATCGCCGGGCCGTACGATCTCTGCGAGTGACTCGGTGGCGTGCTCGAGGTTATCGACGGTGCGGACCTCCTTGTGGCCGTGCTCGATGATCGACGTGGTGAGAGCGTCGCTCGTCACACCTGGGATCGGCTCCTCTCCCGCGGCGTAGATCGGCAACACGAGTACAGCGTCAGCTTGGTAGAAGGCGCGGCCGAAATCCTCCATCAGCAACTGGGAGCGCGAATAACGGTGGGGCTGGAAGCAAACGATCGTGCGGCGGTCCCAGGCATCGCGCACCGTCGACAGGACGGCGCGAATCTCGGTGGGATGGTGGCCGTAGTCGTCGATGACCAGTACGTCGTTGACGGTGCCGATCCGTTGCATGCGCCGGTCGGTGCCAGCGAACTTCGCCAGCGTCGTGGCGATGGTGGCGAAATCGATATCGAGCTCACGGGCCACCGCGATGGCGGCGAGCGCATTGAGGGCGTTGTGGCGGCCATGCAGCCGCAAGCGCACCTTGCCGGCCAGCTCGCCGTTAATGTAGCAGGCGAATGAGGTTCCCTCCGGCTGTACCACGACGTCGGCGGCGCGGAGGTCGGCCTGCGACGAGAAGCCGTAGGTGATCAACTTGCGTGTGATGCGCGGAATCGCCTCTTGGATGTTGGGGTCATCGAGGCAAACGATGCTGGCGCCGTAGAACGGCACGCTGTTCATGAAGGTCAGGAACGAGTGCTGTAGTTCGTCGAAGTCGCGGTAGTGATCGAGGTGCTCGTTGTCTATGTTGGTGACGATCGCGAAGGTGGGCGACAGTCGCAGGAAGGAGCCGTCCGACTCGTCCGCCTCGGCGACGAGGAAGTCGCCGTGACCGAGCCGAGCGTTTGTTCCCCAGGCCTGCAGGCGCCCGCCGATGATGACCGTCGGGTCGAGGCCGGCGCCCTCGAGAAGGGTGCCGAGGATCGACGTGGTGGTGGTCTTGCCGTGCGAGCCCGCGACCGCGATGCTGTGCTTCATGCGCATGAGCTCGGCGAGCATCTCGGCGCGTGGGATCACCGGAATGCCTCTCTGGATCGCCTCGGTGACTTCCGGGTTGTCGCTGCTCACCGCCGATGACGTCACCACGACATGGGCGCCCGCGGCCTGCTCGGCGAGGTGGCCGATGTAGATGGTGCCGCCGAGTTGCTCGAGCCGTCGGGTGATCGGCGAGGCGCGCAGGTCGGAGCCCGACACCTCGTAGCCGAGGTTGATCAGCAGCTCGGCGATACCGCTCATACCGATGCCGCCGATGCCTACGAAGTGGAGATGGCGAATCTTCTTGAGCATCGGTTCCTCAGGAGTGTTGGGAGATGTTCAACAGCACGCCGATCGCCGCGCAGGTCATGACCAGCGAGGATCCCCCGTGGCTGATCAAGGGCAGGGGAATGCCGGTCGTGGGGACCAGGTTCACCACGACGCTCATGTTCAACAAGGCTTGCATGACGAGGCCCGTGGTCAAGCCGATGCCGAGGTAGAAGCCGAACTTGTCGGGCGCCATCACCGCCGCCCGCAGGCCGCGCCACAGGATCATCAGGAAGCCGGCGACCACCAAGGTCGAACCCACCAAGCCGAGCTCTTCGCCGATGACGGCGTAGATGAAGTCGGTATGCGGCGCCGGCAGGAACGAGAGCTTCTGCTTGCCTTCCGCCAGGCCGGCACCGGCGATTCCGCCGGTGCCTACGGCGATCAGCGACTGGACGGTCTGAAACCCGGCGTCCAGCGGGTCGGCCCACGGATTCATGAACGCTCTGAAGCGGCGCGTCTGGTACGGGGTCGTCAAGATTTGAGCGCTGACCAAAGCCACCGCGAGGGTGCCGAAGCCGATGATGTAGCGCCACGCCATTCCAGCGACCAGCAGCATGACACCGGCCACCGCGACCACCATCACGGCGGTACCCAGGTCAGGCTCCCGGACGATGAGCAACGCGAACAAACCGACCGTCGCCAGAGCCGGGAAGAGGCTGTTCCACCAGTCGTTGATCTCGTCGTCTTTGCGGGTCAGATAGGCGGCCAGAAACAGCACCATCGTCAACTTGGCGATCTCCGACGGCTGCAGGTTCAGGGGCCCCAGCGATAGCCAGCGCCGCGTCCCTTCACCGCTGCCGACGAGCAGCACCAAGATCAGCAGGGCCAGCGTCGTACCCACGGCGAAGAGGACGAATGGGCGCTGTTTGTACAGCCGGTAGTCGGTACGTATCGCCAGGAGCATGACCGCGATTCCGACCATTGCCGCAATGGCTTGGCGGAACAGGTAGTGGGTGCCGTTGCCGTAGATTTGCTGCGACTGGTGATACGGCGACGAATAGACCATGAGCAAGCCGAGACTGATCATCGCAACGGTGGTGGCGAACAGCGGTTTGTCGATAGCCAACCAGCGACTGGCCATTCCTATGCCTCCATCATGTGCTCTGAGGGCCCGCTGCGGCGCCGCGCGCCGCCACCAGGTCCTTGAAGTGCTTGCCGCGTTCTTCGAAGTTGGGGTATTGGTCGAATGAGGTGCACGCGGGGGAGAGCAGCAGCGTGTCGCCCGCGGTTGCTTCGTCGAGGGCGCGAGCAACCGCGCGTTCCATCGTCTCGCAGCGCTGCAGGCTCACCTCGCCGCCGAGGGCCGCGTCGATGGCGTCGCCAGCCTCCCCGATCAGCAGAACGGCGGCGATGCGCTTGTCGAGCACCGGCAACAATTCGCCGAAGTCGGCGCCCTTGTCGCGGCCGCCGAGAATCAGCCAAACGCCCCGATCGAAGCCCGACAGGGCCGCCAGCGAAGCGTCGATGTTGGTCGCTTTGGAGTCGTTGATGCAGCGGACGCCGTTCACTTCGCCGCAGTCCTCCAGGCGGTGCTCGAGCGCTCGGTAGCTCGCCAGCGCGGTACGGATCGGCTCGGTGGCCACGCCGAACAATGACGCGACGGCGGCGGCGGCGCAGGCGTTCGCCTGGTTGTGCCGGCCGATGACATGGAGATCCGCGACATCCATGACCGCGTCCTTCCGGTCGCCGGCCCACCACCAGATCTTGCCGTTGCCGACCCAGGCGGCGGGCGGCATCGGCTCAGAAGGCTCGAACGTGAAGGGCAGCAAGCCGACGGCGGTCCGCGGCAGCCGCGCCCTCACCTCGGCATCGTCTCCGTTGTAGACCAACCAATCACCGGCGTTCATGTTGCGAGCGAGGCGCAACTTAGCTTCGGCGTAGGCGCCCAGGGAGCCGTGCCAGTCGAGATGGTCGGGCTGGATGTTGAGGATCACCGCGAAACGGGGATGAAAATCGCGAATCGCGTGTGCCTGGAACGACGACACCTCGACCACGTAGGCGTCTGGGCAGCTGTCGCCGTTGAGCTCGGCGCGCACTGCTTCGCTGAGGGCGGTGCCTATGTTGCCGCAAACCGGCGCCACGAGGCCGGCCTCCTCGAGGATCGCCCCGAGCATCGAGGTCACGGTGCTCTTGCCGTTGGATCCGGTGATGGCGATCACCGGCGCCTCGGTCAAACCCGCGGCGACCTCGATCTCCGCCAGGATCGTGACCCCGGCCTCCCGGGCGGCGGTCGTGACCGGCGCATCTGGTCGGATGCCGGGCGAGAAGACGGCGGTGTCGGCGTCCGTCCACAGCTCGCGCGGATGATCACCGGCGACCAGTGTCACCCCGCGGTCCGTGAGCTCGACGGCCTCGGGAATCTCGCTTGCTGGTCGGGCGTCGGTCAGCGTCACGTGGGCGCCGCAGTCGAGCAGCAGGTGGGCGGCGGCAAGGCCGCTGACGGCGGCGCCGACGACGACGACGTTGCGGTTCTGCCAGGCGGCCTTGGCCCGCATATCTCAACGCCCTCCCGCTGCGGGCGCCCAGAAGCGCGTGTCTACCACGTTGTGCTGGGTCGGGCACCTCGACGTATTGTCGCATGCGCCTCCGGTGCCCTTCCGGCGCGCGCCTTGTATCCGCGCCCCTCTCCGCGCCCTCGCGACCAAGGGCGTTGAGATATCCCGGTTCGTGCTCTCTTCGCGGCGCCCGGGTTCGTTCATCGCAGCTTGAGGGTGGCGAGCGAAAGGAGGGCGAACAAGATGGCGAGGATCCAGAAGCGTACGACCACCTTGGATTCCGGCCAGCCGCTCATCTCGAAGTGATGGTGCAGAGGGGCCATGTGGAAGACACGTTTTCCGGTCAACCGGTACGAGCCCACCTGGATGATCACCGACATCGCCTCGATGACGAACAGGCCGCCGACGAAGAGGAGGTTGAGCTCCTGCTTGATCAGCAGGGCCACCGTGCCGACGGCGGCGCCGAGCGCCAGCGAGCCCGTATCCCCCATGAAGACCTCGGCGGGGTGGCAGTTGAACCACAGGAATCCGACGCAGGCCCCGACCAGGGCGCCGACGAAGACCGTCACCTCGGCGGCGTCGGGAACGTAGATGATGTTGAGATAGTTGGCCATCGCAAAGTGACCAGCCAGGTAGGCAAACACCGTGTAGGTCCCGGCGGCGATCAGCGTCGTGCCGGCGGCGAGCCCGTCGAGGCCGTCAGTGAGGTTGACGGCGTTGGAGGCGGCGACCAGGACCAGCGTCGCGAACGGCAGGTACATCCAGCCGAGGAACGGTGACAGCTCCTTGAAGAACGGGAACGCCAGCTGGGTCGAGAAACTACCCTGGCTCGACAGCCACATCAGGATGCCGCCGACCACGAGGCCGACGGTGATCTGGCCGGCGAATTTGGCGCGCACCGAGAGGCCGCGCCGCCGCGGATGGACGACGTGCAGGTAATCGTCGATGAAGCCGAGGAACGCAAAGGCGAGCGTCGATCCGAGGGCGACCCACACCAGCCGGTTGTGCAGGTCCATCCACAGCAGCGTGCTGATGACGATGGAACCCACGATCACGATGCCGCCGATGGTTGGTGTGCCCGCCTTGGCGTTGTGATCCGGTGGGCCTTCGGAGCGGATGGGTTGACCGACTTGCTTCGCCTGTAGCCAACGGATCAGCGGCGGGGCGAACAGCAGCGTCAACAACAGGGCGGTGACGGCGCTCAGCGCCGTACGGAAGGTAATGTAGCGAAACACGTTGAACGGCGAGAACACGCCCTGCAGCCCGAAGAGCAACTCGTACAGCATGTCAGCCCTCCACGACGCCGTTCGGAACCGCGGCCTCGGTCACGGCTTGGACGACGCGCTCCAGGTGCACCGCGCGCGATCCCTTCACCAGTACCGTGTCGCCGTGCAACAGGCGAGGTGCGAGCCAGGATGCGGCCTCCTCGGCGGTGGAGAACGCGTGTATTGCTTCTCGGGTCATTCCGGTCGCCGCGGCGCCCTCGGCGATCAGCTCGGCGTAGGCGCCGACCGTAACCAGGAGGCCGACGTCGATCTCGGCGGCTTTCCTTCCCGCCTCCCGGTGGACTCGATCGGTCCAATCGCCCATCTCCAGCATGTCGCCGAGAACGGCGATACGGCGACCATCAGCGGGCAGGGTGGCGAGGGTTTCGAGGGCGGCAAGCATCGCCAGCGGGCTGGCGTTGTAGCTCTCATCCATCAAAGTGATGCCGTCGGTTCGGCGGATCGCGCCGCGATCCGGCAACAGCTCGAGCTTGGCGGCCCCGGTGGCGATCTCGTCGATCGAGATCTCCAGCGCGTGGGCCGTGGCCGCCGCCGCGAGGAAGCACGAAACACCCGGTGCGCCCGCAAGTCGCAGGTCGATGCTGCGCGACGCCGACCCGATGTGAAGATTCAACGTCCAGCCGCCGGAGTCCTGGGTGAGGTCTGTGGCCCGCACGTCGGCCGCGGCGCCGCAGCCGAAACGCACCACGTCGGTGACGTGCGGGGCCAGCTTCTTCGGTATCGCGTCGGTGCGTGGATCGTCGGCGTTGACGATCAGCGTCCCGGAGGCCGGCAGCTCTTGGGCGAGCTCGCCTTTGGCGGCGGCGACGGCGTCGAGGTCGGCGAAGTTTTCCATGTGCGCCGGCGCGACGTTGGTGATCACGCCGACGCTCGGATCCGCGAGACGCGCCAGCGCCCCGATCTCGGTCGCCCGGCTCATCGCCATTTCGGCCACCATTACCTGGTGATGCGCTTCAAGGCCCAGAAGCGATAGCGGCAGACCCCAGTGGTTGTTGAGGTTGCCGGGGGTGGCGTGGACGTCGTAGCGAATCCTGAGAAGCGCGGCGGTGAGATCCTTGGTGGTGGTTTTGCCCAAGCTTCCGGTGATCCCCACCACCGTTGGATCGAGCTGCTGGCGCAGCCAGCCACCGAGCACCTGCAGCGCCTCGGTGGTGTCCTCGACCTGGATGATCGCGGGATCGGCGCCGCCGACGGACCCCTTTGTCTCAACCGGCCGCTCCACCACCACGATGCTGGCTCCGGCGGCCAGCGCTTGATCAACGAACTCGTGACCGTCGAGCCGCTCGCCGATGATGGCAAAGAAGCAGTCGCCGTCGCCCGCCGTACGCGAGTCGATCGTGACCGACTCCGCAACCGTGTCGGGGTTCCCGGAGATCGTCGGAGAGCTCAGGATCTCTGAGATCTGTGCGGCGGAGATCGGGATCATGGTGCCGCCTCCGTTGCGGCCGCGGCGATCCCCCCGAAACGTGCCTCGAGCCATTCGCCGGCGACCGCTGCGTCGTCAAACTCGATCTTGTGGTCGGCGAATTCCTGCTCGGTCTCGTGACCCTTGCCGGCGATCAGAACGCAATCCCCCGGCCGGGCACGTTGCAGCGCCCGGGCGATCGCGGCGCGGCGGTCGACCTCGCGCTCTACCTGCGCCCGCGTCTCCTCTGGAACCCCGGCCTCGACCTCGTCGAGGATCGCGTCCGGATCCTCGTTGCGCGGGTTATCGGAGGTGATGATCACCTGGTCGGCGGCGGCGGCGGCGATCTTGCCCATCACCGGTCGCTTGCCGCGGTCGCGGTTGCCGCCGCAACCGAACACGACGATCACCCGGTGTCCCCCGGCGAGGTCTCGGGAGGCGGCAAGAGCCGATTGTAGGGCCGCCGGCGTGTGGGCGAAGTCGACGAGAACGGCGAACGGCTGACCGCAGAGCAGGCGCTGAAAGCGGCCACGGGCGCCCTCGAAGGCGGCCAACGGCCCGGCGATCTCCTCGGCGCTGAAGCCGAGCTCGAACGCCAGCGCGATCGCGGCGGCGAGGTTTTCGCCGTTCGCTTGCCCGAACAAGGGACTTTCGAATTCGAGGTCCCCGTGGGGGGTCTCCAGGCGCATCCCGGTACTGCCCCTGAGACTTCCCCAATGGGTGATGCGATAGGTTGGAACGTCGATGGCGGACGACGGCGCGGCGAGGTCGAGGACATCGGGGGAGACGATTTTCGCCGGCCTGCCATGCTGGCCCCGTGCCAACGTCGAACCGACCTGGTCGGAGGTGATCGGGCGGCTTTTCCATCCGTAGCCGACCACCCGGGCCTTGGTGCGCTCTGCCAGCGTCGCGGAGGCTGGATCATCGACGTTCAGCACCGCGACGGTGTCTGCTTCGAGACGCTCGAACAGCATTGCCTTGGCGTCGAGGTACTCCCCCATGTCGGCGTGGAAGTCGAGGTGGTCGTTGCTGAGGTTGGTGAAGACGGCGGCCGCGAAGCGCATCCCGTCGACCCGTCGCAGGGTCAGCGCGTGCGAAGAAACTTCGATCGCTGCGGCCCAGCAGTCGGCGTCGACCATGCGGCGTAGGACGTTCTGCAAGTCGGGGCCCTCGGGTGTTGTGCGATGGGCGGGGTAGGGCACGCCGGCGATATTCACAGTCGTCGTGCTCCAGCGCCCCACCGGCCCACGGGTCGCGAAGATCGCCTCGATGAGGGCCGTGACCGTGGTCTTGCCGTTCGTCCCGGTGACCCCGACGACGGTGAGCTCATGGCTCGGGTTGCCGTAGAATACCGCCGACATCGGTGCCAGCACGGCGCGGGCGTCGGGGACACGGGCCCACACGTTGGGGGCGGTTGGAAGATCGACGCCGTTCGGATCGGCCTCGGCGACAACCGCTACCGCGCCGGCGGCAACCGCTTCGGCAACGAAGCGCAAGCCGTTGTGTACGAACCCCGGCACGGCGACGAAAACGTCGCCGGGCTCGACCTTTCGCGAGTCGTACGCGATCCCCGTTACCACCGTGTCGGCGTCGCCGCGGTAGCTGGTCTCGGTCCCAGACAGCAGCGCCGCGAGGGCGGACCTCGTCGGCATGGCCTCCCCTTGCTGTTTACGCTCGTCACCCCTTGACGGGCAATCCCTCGGTGTCCGGTACTGAGGACACCTATCCAGCGAAAGCCCACGGCTTCCGCTAGCTGCCGATGATCTGCACAGGAGCGGCCACGGCGTCGGGTGCCAAGCGCAGGACCCTTACCGCCGTCTCGGCGATGGTTCGGAAGGCCGGAGCAGCGACCTCACTTCCATAGTAGCCCTTGCGTTTATCCGGGGCGTCGATCACGACCAGGATCACGAGCTCGGGAGCAGATGCAGGCAAAATTCCAACAAAAGACGAGACGTACTGGCTGTACAGGCCATCAGGGCCGATCTTCTGGGCCGTGCCGGTCTTGCCGGCCAGCCGATAACCGCGTATCCCCGCGGCTCTCCCGGTCACCGAATCCGGGTTGATGACACCCTCCAAGACATTCATGACGCGCGCCGCGGTGACCTCATCGAGGACGCGGTGGCGGACCGTAGGCTGGTGCTTGAACTGCACGTTGCCCGCGGCGTCGCGGATCTCCGAAACGACGTACGGTTGCATCAACAAGCCGCCATTGGCGACCGCTGAGACGGCGGTGGCGAGCTGCAGCGCTGTGACGCCGATCTCCTGGCCGATGATCATCGAGCTCTGCGAAAGCGCCGACCAGCGGCTCGTCGGCCGCAGGATGCCGGAGGCTTCGCCCGGCAGGCCGATACCAGTAACTTCGCCGAAGCCGAACGCCCTCAGCCACTCGTAAAAACGCTCCGGCTGCAGCCGCAAGCCGACCTTGATCATGCCGACGTTGCTCGAATTGGCGACGACTTTGGAAAAGGGCATGATGCCGAAACCGCTCTTCCAGTCGTGGTAAGTGTGGTTCGCCACCCGCAGGACGCCCCCCTGGCAATCGATGAGCTCGTCCTCGAAGACGATGCCGTCGCGAAAGCCCGCCGCCGCGGTAAAGATCTTGAAGGTCGATCCGGGCTCGTACACGGTGTTCACGGCGCTGTTCCTGGACGAAAGATCGACTAGCGCTTGATCGTGGACGTTCGGATTAAACGTTGGGTAGGAGGCCAGGGCGAGTACTTCGCCGGTACGCGGGTCCATGACGACGGCGGCGGCGCCCTCCGCACCACGCTCGCGAACGACCTGCTCGAGCGTCGTTTCCGCCGCCCGCTGGATGAGCGGGTGGATGGTGAGGTAGATATCGTGACCAGGAGTGGGGTCCTCACGGAAAAACCCATCGGGATCAATGGGGTTCTGTCCGCCGTCTTTGAGGGTCAACCATCTCCCGTCCTGGCCACGAATGGCGTCGTTGAACCGGTACTCGATGCCCGCCGCGCCCTGATTCTCTCTGTCCACGAAGCCCAAGACGTGGGCCGCGAGCTGGCGATTCGGATAGTAGCGGCGGTTTGCCGGGTGCATACCGACCGCGAGGTGGAGGAGGTGTTCCCGCTTCACCGCCTCGACCGCGCTGACGATCTCGGGCGGGGCGTACCGTCGCAGATAAACCAGGTGATTGTCCTGATTCACAAGGCGTGCCACCTCCTCGACCGACATCCGCAGGGCAGGCGCCAGGATCTCCGGCGCGGCTTCGCGATCGTCGAGGAGGTGGGGGTGGACGTAAATCGATGTTTCCTCGATGCTACTGGCCAACAGGCTGCCGTCGCGCGCCAGGATGTTGCCGCGCATAGCCGGGATTACGACCGCGTACTCTTGCTGTAGGCGGGCGCGCTCGATCAGATCGTCGTGCAGCACTACCTGCAGGTGCACGAGGCGGCCGAGAAGCAGTCCGGTCCACAGGCCGGCGCAGACGAGCACCAGGAACAGGCGGCGTCGCTGGAGGCGGCCGGTGCCGGCGTTGTTATGGTCGGTTACGACCATTCAGGTCTCCTGTGGCCTCGGCTAGGAACATCAGGTCTCGGGTGGGCACGACAGGAGTTCGCGGCAGAACTACGACCTGGTCTTGCTCAGCGTCGACCAAGCCGGCGACCTCACGCGCCAGTTCCTCGATTCGCCCCAGGTCGCTGACCGAGGCGAGCTCGATATCGAGGCGCCGGCGCTGTTCATTGAGCTGGTCGACGCGCGCCTCGAGGACGACGACTTCGCCGCGATACTGGTGCAATTTGGCTTGCAGGCCCGCGTACAAGAAGGCGGGGACGGCCAGCATCAGGCCGAGCACGGTCATGCGTGCCAGGTCGCCGGACCTCCCCGGCTCGTGCGGCTTGACGAGCGGTCCGTTGACTACCCGGGGACGACGAATCGGGGCCATTCTCAGCCCTCCGTGTCAGCGAGGGAAAGAAAAAATCCGGAGCGTGGCCCCGACAGCCAGGGGCGAATGCTAGCCAGGGTTGTAAAGGGAGGCATTTTACAACTCATTTTGGTCTAGCTAAGGCGACGGGACCACATGCTCCGGACACTCGTTCCTTCTGTTGTGACGTCGTGCTCGCCGCGCCTAAAGCCGCACCAGAGCGCGGAGATTCGCGCTCCGAGACCGAGGATTTACCTCGACCTCATCGGCTCGTGGCGTCAGCGGGCGCTTCGTCAAGATTTCGACCTCCATGAACTTGGTGCAGGCACATCGCGGCAAACGCGGCGAGCACACGCAGTCGCTCGCCAGGTACCGAAACGCCTGCTTTACCAGACGATCTTCCAGGGAATGAAAGGACAGGATCACCAGGCGTCCACCCGGAGCGAGCACGCGGGCGGCGCTGACGACGAACTCGTAGAGGCCATTGAGCTCGTCGTTTACGGAGATTCTCAACGCCTGGAACGTGCGGGTTGCCGGATGAATGTGCCGCGGACCGCGCGGAATCGAGGCGCTGACGATATCGGCGAGCTGGTCGGTCGTGCGCAGTTTGCTCTTGCGGCGCGCGGCGACGATCCCACGGGCAATCCGGCTCGCGTAGCGCTCGTCACCATAGCGTCGCAGCAACGAGGCCAACTCGTTGGCGTCGAGCTCGTTGACGAGATCGGCCGCCGTAAGGTCGGAAGTACGGTCCATCCGCATATCCAGCGGCCCGGAGCGGCGGAACGAGAAGCCCCGCTCGGCCGCGTCGAGTTGCCTCGAGGAAACTCCCAGATCGGCGATAATGCCGCGAATTGGCCACCACCGATGCTCAAAGGCCAGTTGGGGCAGGCGACGGTAGTCATCGCCAATGAACTGGATGCGGTTTTTCCAGGGTTTCAAGCGCTGGCGGGCGGCGTCGAGCGCCTCGCTGTCCCGATCGATCCCGATCACCGTGCATTCCGGGCAGGCAGCCAAGATTGCGGCGCTGTGGCCGCCGTCACCGAGGGTGGCGTCGACGATCAAGCCACCGCCCGGCACGAGGTGGTCGAGAACCTCGTCAACCATTACGGCGCGGTGTAGAGGGCCTGGCTCCATGGTGGTGCGCGCATCCAATTCCTGCGGCCAGGGCAGCCGCAAAGGGCTGGCGGGCGTCTGTACCGGTGCGACGGCGATCATCAAATGCCCAGCTCAGCCAGTTTTTCGAAGTCCTCCGCCGTCATCGGCTCGCTGTCCATGCGATTGCGGAAGACCTCGTGGTTCCAAATGACCAGGTGGTCCATTTGACCCATCACCACGACCTCGCCGGAGACCTTGGCCTCGTCTCGCAGCCTCTGGGGGACGAGAACGCGTCCCTGCTTGTCCATCGTGGTGACGTGACCGAAATAGTTGACGCGATCCATGAACTTCTGGCGGGCGGGGCTCATCGCCGGAATCCTGTTGATCCGCTCTTCGACGCTCGTCCAGACGGGCAGGGGATAGACGCGGACGTTCGTGCCGTCGATGCTGGTGAGGAAGAGCTCGGCCCCGTACGCGTCGCGAATCGCCGTGCGAAACGACGTCGGGATCTTGATCCGGCCCTTGTCGTCGACAGTCGCCGGTTGGTTTCCGCGAAGCATTGCAGCTTGTTCTCCGTCGATTTATCCATGTTTTTGGGACGATCAACCACTTTGGTCCACCTCCGACCACCGCAATATACGGATTAACCGATCGGAGTGTCAAGCACAAAGAGAAAAAATCCCAGAAAAACCCTGTCTACAAAGCGCCGTCATTTCTTCCCGGGGTTGCTAACCGGGCGGCTGGGGAGCCGTGAGCCACGATCGCAGGGGGGCCGCAGGACGGGAATTGCAGGTAAGGAAGATCGGCGTGCCCCCTAGCCGGGGTTCGGTCATCCGGACATCGTGCTTGGCGAGCCCTGCGATCGTGGCTCCCGGCTCCCCGCCCGCCCGGCTAGCTGATGATCGGGGTACGCCCCTGGTTCCCGACGAGGCGCGCAATGCGTTTTTCCATGGGCGGGTGGGTCGAGAACAGGTTGCCGATGCCGCCGGCGAACGGTTTGACGATATACATGTGGG
>SMVB01309192.1_pt1 | contig 20160 bp, 20 predicted proteins | sample 2456461 | NCBI WGS metagenome assembly SMVB01 (sample SAMN11095934, study PRJNA526329) | marine sediment metagenome | biome: Marine sediment; feature: Surficial sediment; material: Deep marine sediment; isolation source: Hadal surficial sediment | place: Pacific Ocean | collected 2014-05 | depth...
CGGCTTTTGTGGCTGGCTGGTTTTACACCTGAGCTTGCCAAAGTCTGCGTCACTAAATGTTGACGCGAAAAAATGACGTGGGGGAAGTCGTCTATACTGATGACCTGATCGTCATCACAGATTAGTGGGGAATAAAAATGAATTTGCGTATCGTCTTGACCGCTTTAGTCGCTGTGTTGATGCCTGGTTTGACGATGGCAGACGGATTGAGCATCGAGCCCGGAAAATGGCAGATGACTTCAACGGTGGAAATGTCGATGATGGGTCAGCCACAGGTGCATAGCTCGACAGAATGCCTGTCAGAATCTGAGCTGAATCCGGAAGACTTCAACATGGACAAGGACAGCTCTTGCGATATCTCGGAAATGCTGGTCAATGGCAATACCGCAAGCTGGTCAATCAACTGTGCGGCACAGGGTGGAATGCAGATGAAGGGTCAGTGGGAAATGACATCGGAGGGTGATTCCATCTCCGGCGGTGGCTCTATGTCTGCAGATGCCGGCGGCATGCAATTCGAGATGACCATGAGTTGGGAAGGGCATCGGCTTGGCGATTGCGATTAAAGACCGCACCGATGCCCATGATGGCTTTACAAACCAAGCACTTCCTTGCCTTGCTTGTAGACGATATCGACAGGGATACTAAGCGCATCCAGGCGGTTCAGATCGGATTGCAATTGCGCGCCCATATTGCCTTTTTCTGAAACAAACGCGGCCACCGCGTCGTAATCCCCGTTGCCCTGAAGAACCAGTAATTGCTCACTCAGATTTTTTATGGCCAGTTCAAATTCTTCGACGTTAACCCGGTAGGTTCCGCTGGCCTTATCGCGTGAAAAAGCACCAGCGTCGCTAAAATAATTAAACCGGATCATGTTGGCACGACCGTGTGCGCTGCTGGCGCCAAAACGAACTGACCGGAATATGCCGGCCAGGAACGTGACGTAATTGTCCATCAGTTCGCCTTCGGAAATCTCGCCCATTTCACGCAGTCGCTGCACCATGTAAAGACCGAGGATGTCGGCTTTGCCTTCTTCAAGAGCCGATGCGTGTTCTTTCAACGCCTGGCGCACCGTTCCGGAACCATCCAGTGTGGTCTTGATGCCCAGGCCATGGGCGACCTCATGGAACATGGTATTGGCGAAGAAAGCATCGAAGGTAATGTATTGACGCTGGTCTTCAGCGATCAACAGCTTTGAAATCGGCAGCAGGATCTGGTTGAACTTTGCCAACATGGAGTTTTTGATCTGCAAACGCCGTGTGCCTTTGGCCAATTGCACTTCCTCGTCGTTCGGAAGGTTGATGGCAATGGTTTTCGCCCCGGAATTGCAGTCGCCGGCGCAGTAGACCAGGTCGTAGGCGTTCAGGTCTGCGTCTGAACCGGGCATTTCAGCCTTGTAGGCATCCTCAACCGGCAATCCGCGTTGTAGTTCCGGCATATATTGGGTGAAACGCGCAAGCCTATCACTCCAACTCCGGTCTTTTACCAGCACAAAAGTTTCAAAGGCGGCGCGGTAGCCGAAAAGTGCATCCTGGTAGGTTTCTATCGGACCGATGACCAGTTCGATGTCATTGTTTTTCATATCCATCCAGGCCATATCCGATGCCTGGTAATCGTCGCTCTTCATAGCCTCGGCACGTAAAAGCAGGTAGGCGGCGAATTCAGGGTCTTCCGCGAGTGCCGCCGCCTGGTTCAGCAAATCGGCAATCTCGTTGATTTGTACTTTCCATTTTTTGCTGTACGGTATCAGGCTGAGGCCTTTTTCCGGGTGGCGGAAAACGACTGAATATTGTCCGTCTTTGCCGTCCTGCTGCCAGTCCTCAAATTCAGCCTTACTCATATCTGTCGGGTAAAAGCGCGCACCGGGCGGGCGAGGACCATAACTTTCAATAAAGGGTTGATCTGCCGCCAGACGATCCCACGGACCATAGTTATAGAACGCGAACTGGCGTGCTTTTGGGTTTTCGATGGAATTAAGCAGTTTGTCCTTGTTACCCCACACCTGTTGCCAGAAAATATCATCTGTGATTTTGGCTGCATCGATCAGCAATCCGATCATCTGTCTCTGATTATCGCTCAAATGGCTGAGATCAGGGTTCAGGCTAATGTCAGAATAGATGTCAAACCGGGACGGTGATTCAACACTGGTATCACCGGGGCTGACGCCGGCAATGGCCTCATCTTTGGGTTCAGGCTTGGACACTCTGAGCGAAACCGGCTCTTCGCTTTTTCCGCAGGCCGATAGCAGACCTGCCAGTATCAATACGGTGACTAGTGACTTCATTTTCATCAGGGATTCTTTCTGTGGTTTGGGTCGGGAGCACACTATAACAAACTGGATGACCCAGTAAATATTCATGGCCCAAATCATTGACGTTTTGTACGGGAACCCCAAACTTAACCGAGGCCGGTAATAGCTGGACGCTTGTCCAGGGTTTATAATTATCGGCCCTGCGCATGGCAAATTGCCGTGTATAAAAGATTTTTGTCGATAATGTGTTATTTGAAATAGAAACGGAGTAATTGATGCCGATTTACGAATATCGTTGTGACTCATGCGGTCACCAGTTGGAAAAGTTGCAGCGCATGAATGATGACATGCTGGTTGAATGCCCGCAGTGTGCGGAACCAGCCTTGAAACGGCTGATTTCCGCTGTGGCATTTCGGCTAAAGGGCAGTGGCTGGTATGAGACCGATTTCAAACAGGGTGAGAAACGCAATCTGGCCGACAGCGACAGTGCCCCCGCCAGTGAAACTGCGTCTGACAGCAAAGGCTCTGACGGTACCGATAAAGCTGCCGGAAAGCCCCCTGCTGACAGCGGCAGCAAAGTCAGTGGTGGTAAAACAGAGGGTGGTAATCAGGCAACCCAAAATCAGTAAACACCCTGTCGGGCAACATAATAATCGAGTTACTATTTTACAATTCGGCGCACACACAATTCATGCCGCAAAGGAACATACATCATGCGTAGCCATTTATGTGGTGAAGTCAATGAAACACTGGCCGGGCAGACAGTCACTGTTTGCGGTTGGGTGGACCGCCGGCGTGACCTCGGTGGGTTGATATTTATTGGCCTCAGGGACCATACCGGTATTGTCCAGGCTGTGGTTGAGCCAGACAACGCGGCTTTTGTTGATGCTGAAAGTCTGCGCAATGAATATTGTGTACGCATCCGTGGTGTCGTTCGCATGCGTCCTGAAAGTCAATGGAATGAATCCATGGCCACCGGGAAAATTGAGTTGGTCGCGGATGAAGTTGAGTTATTGAATGCGTCTGCGCCCATTCCATTACTGATGACCGATGAAGATGGTGAGGAAGTCCGCCTGCGTTACCGTTATCTTGACCTGCGCCGACCCCGTATGCAGCGCAATATGCGTATTCGCGCGAAGCTCAACCAGGCCATACACCGGCATCTGGACGCACAGGGCTTTTCAGAATTTGAAACCCCGATCCTGACCAGGGCTACACCGGAAGGCGCCCGCGATTACCTGGTGCCAAGCCGTGTGCATACCGGCAAGTTCTTTGCCCTGCCGCAGTCCCCCCAGTTGTTCAAACAGTTACTGATGATGGCTGGCATGGATCGTTATTACCAGATCGCCCGCTGTTTCCGTGATGAGGACTTGCGCGCCGACCGTCAGCCTGAATTCACCCAACTCGACATGGAAATGTCCTTTGTCGACGAGACGGGTGTTCAAAATGCCGCCGAGAACCTGATCCGTGCGGTATTTAACGATGTGCTGGAAGTTGAACTGCCCACGCCGTTCCCGCGGTTGACGTGGCGTGAAGCAATGGAAGTCCATGGTTCCGACAAGCCTGATTTGCGTTACCCGATGCGTCTTCACAATGTCGACGAACATGTAAAACATATTGATTTCCGCGTATTTTCCGGTCCGGCCAATGATGCCGGGCAACGGGTGGCGGCACTTCGGGTACCCGGTGGTGCGGCCTTTTCACGTAAACAGATCGACGTATATACATCCTTTGTTGCCCGTTACGGAGCAAAGGGATTGGCGTGGATCAAAGTGAACGATGCGAATGCCGGTTTGGCTGGTTTGCAGTCGCCCATTGCCAAATTCCTGGATGACAAGGCCTGGGCTGGTATCGCTGCAGAAACCGCTGTGCAAAGTGGTGACATATTACTTTTTGGTGCGGGTGACTGGCTACAGACCAGCACATTCATGGGCCATTTGCTGGTACGCACCGGTCAGGATTTGGAGTTGGCAGCAGATAAGTGGACTCCGTTGTGGATCACTGATTTTCCAATGTTCGAATGGGATGAAGAGTCCGGGCGGTATACCGCCATGCACCATCCTTTCACCGCGCCGCAGACTGAAAGTGCAGCGCAATTGAAAAGCGACCCTGCAGAATCGGTGTCGCGCGGCTATGATATGGTGCTCAACGGCGCAGAAATCGGTGGTGGTTCCATACGTATACACAAGCCTGAAATGCAACAGACCGTTTTCGAGCTGCTCGGTATCAACGAGGACGAAGCCCAGGCCAAGTTCGGGTTTTTGCTCGAAGCCTTGAAATATGGTTGTCCGCCACACGGCGGGATCGCCTTTGGCCTTGATCGGATTGCTGCGCTGATGGCCGGGGAGGCGTCGATCCGCGATGTGATTGCTTTTCCAAAGACAACAACGGCACAGTGTCCCCTGACCGATGCACCTTCTGTGATTGGACAAGCTCAACTTGATGAGCTTGGTATTGCTGTAAAAACTACAACGGGCGATGTTTAGTGCCTGAATGATTGAAATGCTGGTATAAATAACTAAAACTATACAAAACCGGAAACAGACGGGAATTAAAATGACCAATAATCTGAAGTACTTGCTAATCGGATTGTTGTGGTTCTCCGGTCAGGCGTTCACGGCCGAAGACGGATTCCTTGAGCCACCACCGGTGGAACGGTTTGCCGCACATGCGAAATATCAGAATCTGGTGATTTCTCCCGATGGCAAACACATCGCTTTTACTTTTGAAGAAAAGGACAACGAGGTCAAACTTGCCATTGCCACCACCGACCTAAAAGAAATTACTGCGGTGTTCGGATTTGGCAAGGACTATCACATTGGGAATCACTTTTGGGCCAGTGATGAAAAGGTGGTCATGAGCATGGGCAAAAACAGGGGTTTTCTCGATGGTCGGCGGCAATACGGTCATTTCTTTATCGCCGATTATGATGGTAAGAACCGGCGGGAATTATTCCCCGGTGGTGGCGTGCGAGTTCTGGACCGCTTAAAAAGTGAGCCAAAATATATCCTTATTGGAAAAATTGACTTCAGAAGTGAAGGTCAGCTAAAACTGCACAAAGTCAATATAACCAACGGCAAATCCAATTATATCGGCGGCATCCCGGTGCCGACCGGGTCTGCCGTTGTTGATGTTGCGGTCGATACCGAGAGCAAAGTGCGCATTGCAGTTGAACTCCACCGAGGCAAGGAAAAATTTGATGATGTTGATGATGTCACAACTTTTCATTATAAAACCGTGAACGGCGAGTGGCGTGAACTCGTCATAAATCAGGCTCGTCGCCCCGCCCGTTACCGGCGGTTGGGTTTTTCACCCGACAATAAACTTTATTATTTTCTGTCCAATTACGACATGGCCAGAAATGACACCATGGGGGTGTTTAGCTTTGATTTTGAAAGTGCGCAGATAACACCTGTTTTCCGGCACCCGGATGTTGATATACAAGGTGGAATTTACGGGCCAGATGGCGAACTGCTTGGGGTTCGCTATCAGCCCGGCTATCCGGAAGTACATTATTTTGATCACAGCAACCCGCGGGTCAAGAAGCTGATGTCTCTGAGTGCAGCCTTTCCAGGACAGGTGGTAACGGTTAACAGCTATACCGAAGATGGCAGCAGAGCAATCGTGATGGTTCGGAGCGACCGTAATCCGGGTGAATTTTATCTGTACAATGATGGCAATCTGAAATACCTGGCAAGCGTCTTCCCGGATATAAACCCGAAGCAGATGGGTCGCACAGAGGCGTTTACACTCCATGCCAGGGATGGGGTCAAATTATACGGTTACATCACACTGCCCCCGGGCCGACCCGATCAAAATCTGCCAATGGTGGTGCACCCGCATGGGGGGCCTTTTGGACCATTTGACCAATGGGGATATGATGCGCGCGTCCAGTTGCTCGCCAGTCACGGTTACGCCGTATTGCAGGTGAACTTCAGAGGCTCAGGTGGTTACGGAGTGGATTTCGAGGAGTCGGGTCATGGTAAATGGGGCCGTGAAATGCAAAATGACATCACCGATGCAACCATGTGGGCCGTTCAGCAGGGTATCACTGATATCAACAGGATTTGTATTTATGGCGGCAGCTATGGCGGATATGCCTCTTTACAAGCGGTTGTAACTGAACCGGACCTGTACAAATGTGCAATCGGTGTGGCTGGCGTATACAGCTTGCCGTTGTTCCGCACACACGGCGACTATCGCCAAAACCCCGAAGCAGCCAAGGTCTTCCTGGATAAATATGTGGGCAAAGACGAGGCCACACTCAAGGCTTATTCGCCCGCTTACAATGTCGATAAAATAAAAGCTGAGTTATTTATTATCCACGGATCTAAAGATGTGCGGGTTCCTTATAAACAGGCAAAATTCCTCAGCGCCCAGCTTGACCAGGCTGGTAAGTCTTATGAATGGATGGTGCGCGCGGAAGGCCATGGTTTTACACAGGAGTCCAACCGCGTAGAACAGTACGCACTGATGCTTGAATTTCTGGATAAAAACATCGGCAGTGGAAAGCTGACTTTGCATTGATCAAAACGGCGGTTTTACGCTTTATTTTAAAAGGCTGGCAATCGTCAGCCTTTTTTATACAGGACTTCCGGCACTCAAAAAATTCGCTCGTTTTGATACAATTACCGCCGTTAATTTAAGCACGCGGTCTGCACCCTGCTGTATTTGCCACGTGTGGTACCGAACAAATGAGGACAAACCATGAAACTCAATCGAACAGTAATTGCGGTCATATTGCTATGCTTGATGACAGCACAAAACGTATACGCCGACAAACCCGGTCTGGATCATTTCTTTAAAAAACCCGATTTTTCCCAATTTCAGCTATCACCTGATGGCACACACATCGCCGGTCTGGCGCCCGTTGGGGACCGGCAAAATATCGTCGTAATCAACCTTGAAACCAAGAAGAGCAGGGCCATTACCTCGGTTAAATCTCAGGATGTACGTGGTTTTCAGTGGGCCAACGATGAGCGTTTGATATTTTTTATGGATGACGACGGCAACGAGTCGTTTGGTATCTGGGCGGTGAACAAGGACGGTAGCAAGTCCCGCACCCTGGTGCAGGCAGCAGCAACCAGGCCTGGGCGCATTCAATCGACCAATGTGCTCGATATCCTCGAGGATGAGAAAGACTGGATTCTGGTGAGCAGCAATGATCGCCGTGCGGCTTATCCTGATGTGTACAGACTCAATATCATGACCGGACGCAAGAGTATCGTTGTGAGGAACCCCGGAAAGGTTGTTGGCTGGTTCACCGGTTGGGACGGACAGGTTGTTGGTGGTGTCTTTCAGGATAAATTAGAGCAGGGTTTCATCATGTTGAACCCTGAGACTAAAGAGTGGGAAGAATTGACCCGTACGCGTTATGACGCACCCTCATTCAGTCCCGCCCTGATCACCGGCGATGGAATTAACGGCTATGTCATATCCAACCTCACGCCCGAAGGCGAGGCCCGTGACAAGGCTGCGCTTTATGAGTACAACTTTGAAACACGCGAGATGGGGAACTTGGTATTTGAACATGATGTGGTAGATTGCTGCGGCGCAAATACCACCCGGCAAACCAAGCAATTGGTCTCGATTTCATACATGGTTGGCAAACCGGAAATCATCTATCTGGATGAAAAACGCAAGTCGATCATGGAAGGTATCAACCAGGCCTTACCCGATACATATAACTCAATCAGCAGCGTCGATCACAATGAAACCATCGGCGTGGTTGTAGCGACTTCCTCTACACAGCCTGCAACCTATTACCTTTATGATTTTGAAAAACGCCAGTTAAAATTCCTGGCGGATTCCAGGCCCTGGATTAAACCAGAGGAAATGGCGGAGATGGTTCCATTCGAGTATACCGCCCGTGACGGCATGCAAATGCACGGTTACCTGACCCTGCCTCCCGGCAGCGATGGCAAAAACATACCAATGGTGGTCAACACCCATGGCTGCCCCTGGGCTCGTGATGGCTATGGTTACAACCCGACGGTGCAGTTCCTTGCCAATCGCGGCTACGCTGTGTTGCAGATGAATTTCCGCGGTTCAACCGGTTTTGGCATGAACCACCAGTACAGCAGTAATCGACAGTGGGGCCAGGCCATGCAGAACGACATCACCGACGCGGTTAACTGGGCGATTGATGAAGGCATCGCCAATCAAGATAAAATTTGTATATTTGGTGGCAGTTATGGTGGGTACGCGGCTATGGCGGGTCTTACATTTACGCCGGAACTGTACAAATGCGGTATCAACTATGTCGGTGTTACCGATTTGCCATTGCTATTTAAATCATTGCCCGATGCCTGGGGTGCTGCAGCAATTCAAATGCAGGACCAGGTTGGCGACCCGAGAACCGAAAAAGAATTTTTACAGGAATGGTCTCCATCAAACCATGCTGACAAGATAAAGGCTCCGGTATTTATGGCTTATGGCAGACGCGATCCACGGGTTGTTATCGGCCATGCTGAAATCATGGAAAAGGCCCTGAAGAAAAACGGGGTCGAGTACGTATTGATGGTCAAAGGTGACGAAGGGCATGGCTATGTAAAACAGGAGAACCTTTACGACTTCTATGGCCAAATGGAATCTTTCCTGGCCAAGAACCTGAACCCCTGAACTTCCGGGTATTTTGGCAAGAGCAGTTTCAAACGAACTGGGTTATAGTCCTCAGTCCGGGGCCGGCAATCGCCGGCCCTTGTTTTATGGGAATGACAATCATCAGCGGATGACAGGTATCGACGAAACAGGTATCAACGAAGGCGGGCTGGATCGCGGTGGTGTTATCGCGGCTTTGGCCGCATTTACGTTTTGGGGCCTGGTACCCATTTATTACGCTTCGCTGCGCACGGTTGACCCATGGGAAGTGCTTGCGCACCGGGTGATCTGGTCGATTCCGATCATTGTGTTGTTTCTTGTTTATCGTGATGGCCCGGCGTTCTGGAAACGTCTGCGTTTGCCACTGAAAAGCATTGCCTGGCTGACACTTTCCGGCTTGATGATCAGCATCAATTGGTTGGTGTTTGTGTGGGCAGTCGGCAACGGCCACATACTGGACACCAGCCTGGGGTATTTCCTGACACCATTGATCAATGTTTTATTTGGCTACCTGATCCTGAAGGAACGATTGAGCTTTGCACAGACACTTGCGGTGGGTGTGGCTGCCGTTGGTACTTTTTACCTGGCGTGGTTTCTTGGCAGACCACCATGGATTTCCATTACGCTGGCAATATCATTTGGCTTGTACGGCCTGCTTCGCAAGCGCCTGGATGTTGGTCCGCTGCTCGGCCTGTTGTGGGAAACATCGTTAATGCTGATGCCGGTGCTGATTTACCTGTTGTGGCTGGTTTCACAGGCTGAACTGCAGTTTTTGCACCAATCCACCGGTATCGACCTGTTGCTGGTCGGCTCTGGTTTAGCCACCATTTTACCGTTGATCTGGTTCAATATGGCGGCACAGAAACTGCCACTAAGCATTTTGGGGTTCTTCCAATACATCGGTCCCAGCATCAGTTTTCTGATCGCGGTTTTCTTTTATGGCGAACACTTCACCCGCGGCCACGCGGTGGCCTTCACCTGCATCTGGATAGCGCTGGTACTGGTTTCAATCGAACCATTTCGCCGCGCAAGGAGGCGTTTGCGTGGCTAATATCGTATTGGTGCACGGGCTGTGGAATCGTGGCTGGAGTATGGCGGCGGTTGCAAAAAGGCTGCGCACGCGCGGGCACAATGTCCAGGTCTTCAGCTACCCGACACGCAGTGACAGCATAGAGGGGCACGCAGATGAACTGCATGCTTTCGTCATTAAGTCCGGCATCGGAGAATTGAATTATGTAGGTCACAGTATGGGTGGCTTGGTGATATTGAAGATGATGAGCAAATATGATGACTTGCCGCCGGGGCGGATCGTCATGATGGGTACACCGATAAAAGGCAGTAATGTAGTCAAGCGACTGGAAGTCCTTCCGGCCCAGAAAATATTATTCGGCAAAGTTCGGGAAACATTACTTAAAGGATTTGAGCACACACCTCGGGGTCATGAAACCGGGATGATACGCGGCACGCGTTCCTTGGGGCTGGGGAGGTTGACCGGCAGTCACCTCGGACCCAATGATGGCACCGTTCTGGTCAGCGAAACCGAATTGGAAGGATTGACAGATTTCATCGATTTGCCGGTCGCGCATACAGAAATGCTGATGTCTTCCGAGGTGGTGGCCCAGCTTGAACAGTTTGTTTTAAACGGAAAGTTCAATCACGGCGGTTGATCGCCTTATTTTTGCCCCCGGATTGGCAGGCTTTCATGATAAAATTCCTGCTAGTCTGAACTGAATTCCAAAGGTTTAATTTTTATGGCAGGTCATTCCAAGTGGGCGAACATCCAGCACAAGAAAGCCAAGGTGGACGCCAAGCGCGGCAAGGTATTTACCGTGATCAACCGAGGCTTGACCGTGGCGGCCCGGGAGGCAGGCGGCGACCCGGATTCCAATCCGGCATTGAGACTGGCAATGGACAAGGCTCACGCGGCCAACATGCCCAAGGAAAACATCGATCGGGCGATAAAAAAGGCCACCGGCGACCTTGAGGGCGTCAGCTACGAAGAGCTCAAGTATGAAGGCTATGCGCCGGGTGGCGTGGCAGTGATGATTGAGTGCCTGACTGATAACCGCAACCGGACCGTGGCAGAAATTCGCCACGCCTTTACAAAATATGGCGGTAACCTGGGAACTGACGGATCCGTGGCCTATCTTTTTTCCAAGATCGGCGTGTTGAATTTCGCACCCGGCACCTCGGAAGACGAGGTCATGGAAGTGGCGCTTGACGCCGGTGCAGATGATATCGTCAGCGAGACCGATGGTTCGATCGAAGTGATTACCAGCCCCGAGTCGTTTAGCGTGGTGCTGGATGCGATGATAGCGGTCGGACTGGCACCAGAAAATTCGGAAATCACCATGCGCGCCAGCGTCGAAGTCGAACTGGACGTTGAAACCGGCCAGAAGGTTCTGAGATTTCTGGATGTGCTCGATGACCTGGATGATACTCAGGATGTATATTCCAACGCAGCTATCCCGCAAGAGGCGTACGACTGACAGCAATGAAGCACAGCACAAGGCCAGAAAGCAAATGCGCATAATCGGCGTTGATCCCGGCTCACGGATGACGGGTGTGGGTATAATCGAAGTCAATGGCGACCGCGTGACCCCGGTCTATTTTGGTGCGATCAAGGCCGGTACCGGCGAGTTTGCAGAACGGTTGGGGATTATTTTTTCTGAACTGCAGCAGTTGATCATTGAGCACCAGCCAGACCAGGCAGCGATTGAAACCGTATTTGTAGCGCACAATGCTGCTTCGGCCATCAAGCTTGGCCAGGCACGCGGGGCGGCCGTGTGTGCGGCGATCTCATGCAAGCTGCCGGTTTCCGAATACAGCCCACGGTCTGTCAAACAGGCCATCGTTGGCCGGGGTGGGGCTGACAAGAACCAGGTCCAGCACATGGTTGGAATTTTACTTGGTATCAAAGGACCGATTCAAAACGATGCGGCCGATGCGCTGGCGGTGGCCTTGTGTCATCAGCACACTTCGCAAACACTGGCCCGCATTGCGATGATGCAGGGATAGGCCATGATTGCACGCCTCGCAGGTACATTGCTGGACAAATCGCCGCCGCACCTGGTGATCGACATCGCCGGTGTCGGTTATGAAGTTCAAGCGCCATTGGGCCTGTTCACAGAATTGCCTGAAAATGGCAGCCAGGTTGCGATATTGATACACCACCATTTTTCGCAGGACAGCCAGACCTTATACGGCTTTGTGTCAAACGGTGAACGTGAATTATTTCGCAAACTGCTGAAGATAAACGGCATCGGTGCCAAGCTGGCATTGACCATATTATCCGGTGCGAGCGGCGATGAATTGATACGGTTTGTGGCCACTGCTGATGTGGCAGCGCTGGTTCGCCTGCCGGGTATCGGCAAAAAAACCGCTGAACGCATCATCATGGAATTGCGCGACAAGCTTGAAGGGGTCGCCCTCACGCCTGCGTCTCTGGGGTCTTCTGCCGGTGCTCCGCTGAGTTCTGATCCGGCAACCGAAGCCAGTCACGCACTCGCCTCTTTGGGTTATAAACCGGCCGAAATTAGCCGCATGATCGCAGCAGTGGTAAAAGCCGACATGTCGGCTGAAGAGATTATCCGTAAAGCCTTGCATACACGGGTAAGACCGCATGAGTGACAGCAGCGAACGCGTCATTACGCCCCTGGATACGCCTGCAGACCAGGCCCAGGAGTTTAGTCTGCGGCCCAAAACACTGGACGAATACATCGGCCAGCCGAGTATGCGGGAAAAACTGAAGATTTTTCTTGAAGCGGCCCGGCGCAGAAAAGAAGCGCTCGATCACGTTTTGATTTTTGGTCCTCCGGGGCTGGGAAAAACCACCCTGGCCCACGTCATCGCCAACGAAATGGGGGTCAATCTTCGCCAGACTTCAGGCCCGGTGCTGGAGCGTGCCGGTGACCTTGCCGCATTGCTCACCAACCTGCAACCGGGTGATGTGCTGTTTATCGATGAAATCCACCGTTTGTCACCTGTCGTTGAAGAAGTGTTGTACCCGGCGCTGGAAGACTTCCAGATCGATATCATGATCGGTGAAGGCCCCGCTGCCAGGTCCATCAAACTCGACCTGCCACGTTTCACATTGGTGGGTGCAACCACCCGTGCCGGCTTGCTGACGTCACCATTACGCGACCGTTTTGGCATTGTTGAGCGTCTTGAGTTTTATAGCCCCGCTGAATTGCAACAAATCGTGACGCGTTCATCGCGCATATTGGATATCCCCTGTGATGAGGAAGGCTCGATGGGTATCGCCAGTCGCGCACGCGGAACGCCGCGCATCGCCAACCGCCTGTTGCGCAGGGTGAGAGATTTCGCGGAAGTGAAAGGTGACGGTGTAATCAACATGGATATTGCGATGGGCGCGATGGATATGCTGAAGGTCGACGCCTGTGGCTTCGACACCATGGACCGGCGCTTACTGAAGCTGATCATTGATAATTTTGATGGGGGCCCCGTTGGCATTGAGAGTATCGCTGCAGCCTTGTCGGAAGAACGCGGCACGGTGGAAGACGTGCTTGAGCCATTTTTGATCCAGCAGGGCTACATCACCCGCACCTCAAGAGGCCGGATGGTGACTGCAAAAGCATACCGGCATTTTGGAATGGAGCCATCATCAAAAAAGGATGACGATTTGTTCTCAAAGTGAATTGCGTGTCTTGCGTTTATAGGTTTTTACGGCCTGTTTAGAACCAAAAATGAAAGTGTTTGTCTGCAAGGTAAGGGTGTACTGGGAGGACAATTTCAAGCCAACCCGAATGCTCAAATGGATAAGAGCGGAGATTGATAATGCAAAATGATTTACAAATCTGGCAACTGGTACTCGAAGCCAGTTGGATGGTAAAAATGGTGATGCTGATTTTGTTGGCCGCATCGGTATCATCATGGATGATTATTTTCCGCAAACGCCAGGTGCTAAAACAGGCAGAAAAAGGTGCCCTGGCCTTCGAGGGGGAGTTCTGGTCCGGTACCGATCTTACAAGCCTGTACGAGGAGGTCAGTAACAACAATTCAGGCGAAGGTCTGGAGCAGGTGTTTGAGGCCGGTTTCAAGGAATTCACACGCATGCGCGAGCAGGGCGGTATGTCGCCTGGTGCGTTGCTCGAAGGTGCGCAGCGCGCAATGCGAATTGCGCTGATCCGGGAAACAGACCGTCTTGAGCATCACCTCAGTTATCTTGCGACCGTGGGTTCCACCAGTCCGTATATTGGCTTGTTTGGAACGGTGTGGGGCATCATGACGTCGTTCCACCAATTGGCAAACGTCAACCAGGCCACCATCGCAATGGTGGCGCCCGGTATATCTGAAGCCCTGATCGCGACGGCCATGGGGTTGTTTGCGGCCATTCCGGCGGTTATCGCCTACAACAAGTATTCCAACCAGGTAGATCGGCTTGAAACGCGGTACGACAATTTCAAGGAAGAGTTTTCCAGTATTTTGCAGCGCCAGGCACACGCGCTGGTAGAGTCGTAGGGGCCGGTAAGCACATGCAGACAACGCGCAAAAGGCGCAAGCCGATGTCCGAAATCAATGTGGTGCCATACATTGATGTCATGCTGGTGTTACTGGTGATATTCATGATCACCACACCGTTGTTAAACCTTGGCGTTGAAGTTGACCTGCCAAACGCCGATGCAGAACCACTGGACAGTCAACAGAATGACGAGCCGATGGTGGTGACCGTGCTGCAAAACGGCGACCTCTACCTGAACGCCGGCGGCGAAAGTGACGGTGCTGGCAGCGGCCTGATCGACCCGGAGACCCTGGTCGCCACGGTGTCGGCAATCGTGCGCCGCAATCCGGACATCCAGGTGCTGGTTGGAGGCGACCAGGCGGTCGGATACGGGCGGGTTTACGATACGTTGGTGTTGTTGCAAAAAGCCGGTGTGAAGAAAGTGGGTCTGATGAGCGACCCGCTTGATTCAATTGACGGCGGAGACGGAGGCTGATCGCATCATGCGTGAATTTTGGGCACGCACACAAGCCTTTGGGCTGGCTGTCGGGGTTCACCTGCTGATGGCTGCCATTGTTGTATTGGGTACGATGAACTGGAAGCCATTCAAACCGCCCCAATTAACCGGCATGACCATTGAAGCGGTAATGGTGGATACCGGCGTTATCAAAAAACGCAGGGAGCAGGTTCAACGGGAAGCCGAGCGCGCGGTTGCCCGGAAAAATGAGCAGGACCGCCGCGCAAAAGAATTAAAGGCGCGGGATGAACGCCTGGCACGTGAAAAACAGTTGGCAGATGAGGCAGAAAGAAAACGCCTGAAAGACCTGGCAACAGAAAAACGCCAGGAAGACCTGCGTCTGCAGCAATTGCGCAATAAACAGCAGCAAGACCGCAAAGACCAGTTGAAGAGACAGCAGGATGAACTCGACCAGGTCCGTAAGAAAAGACAGGAGGCCGCTCGTCAGCGAAAAATTGAAGAGGAGCGCTTAAAACAACTAGACGCCCGGCGTAAAATCGAGGCAGATGCACAAAGACAGGCAGTGGCAGAAGCGGAAATGCAACGCAAAATGGCCGAAGAGCAAGCGGAGTTCAGGGCCGGGCACCTTGCGACCAAGGGTGATGAATATAGTGCGGCGATACAGGCACAGGTTACAAATAACTGGTTTCGACCACCCACCGCACGTGCCGGTTTGCATTGCACATTGAAGATTGTGCAGATCCCTGGCGGGGAAGTGATATCAGCCAGTATCGCTGGTGTCTGCAATGCAGACGAGGCAACCCGCCGTTCATTGGTGGCAGCGGTAGAGCGAGCCGGTTCATTACCGTACCGTGGCTTTGAGGACGTGTTCGTGAGAGAGATAGATTTTATTTTTACATATGATGGTGACTAAAATTATGACGGTGACTAAACCCTTGCAAAAAATTATGTATGCCCTGTTGTTTTTGTTTGTGTCTCAACTGGCGCAGGCCAAGCTTGAAATCGAGATAATCCAGGGCAACGCCAGTACCGTGCCGATCGCCGTTATTCCAATGCAATGGCGGGCAAGCGGGCCAAGACCGTTAAACCCAACCGCCGAGGTCGTTTCTGCCGACTTGTACCGCTCCGGCCTGTTCTCTCCGCTGGATGAGAATGACATGGTCGACCGGCCGGTAGATGCCGAGTCGATCCGGTTTGGTACCTGGCGACTGTTGAAAGCTGACTATATTGTTATCGGCACAATCACTGATTCGCCGGACGGCAATGGCTATGAAATCACTTACCAGTTATTTGATGTACACACGCAGGAGCAACTGTTATCCCGGATCACCAGCGTTGGTCTGGGCGACCTGCGATTCGGGGCGCACCGGGTTGCAGATGCAATTTACGAAAAACTGACCGGTGTGCCGGGTGCGTTTGCAACCCGCATTGCCTATATTTCAGCCACCGGTGAAGGCAAGCAATCAAATTACCAGTTGTTCGTTGCTGATGCGGATGGTTTCAATTCCCAGCCTGTGGTCGGCTCACCTGAGCCCCTGTTATCACCCAACTGGTCGCATGATGGTGAGCGACTGGCCTATGTGTCGTTTGAAAAAGGCAATTCCGCGATATACGTACAAAATGTTTCCACCGGTCAGCGCGAACTTGTGTCATCCAGAAAAGGCATCAATGGTGCGCCCGCTTTCTCGCCCGATGGCCGTTACCTTGCAATGACCTTATCGTATACCGGTAATCCGGAAATCTATATCAAGGAGTTGGCGACCGGCAAAAACCGTCAATTGACCAACCACTGGGCGATCGATACCGAAGCGGTGTGGTCACCGGACAGCAAGTGGGTCTATTTCACCTCCGATCGTGGTGGAAAGCCGCAGATTTATCGTATTGCGGCCTCCGGTGGGAAAGTCACCCGCATCACGCGCGAAGGCGATTACAACGCCAGGGCAACTATTTCTCCGGATGGACAGCGAATTGCTGTAGCACATGGGCGGGGAAACGAGTATCGTATAGCTGTTCTGGACAATGAGACCGGACGCATGCGCGTGTTGACCCCGGGCGTGCTTGACGAATCACCCAGCTTTGCCCCAAATGGCAGCATGATTCTTTATGCGACCCGTGAGGGGAACCGAGGTATATTGGCTGCGGTTTCAACGGACGGTAACGTACGTCAACGATTAATATTGCCCGAAGGTGACGTCAGAGAGCCCGCGTGGTCTCCCGTTATCAGGTAAACTACTAAACTAGGCACAGATTCCGATTTGCGGATATTTTGAAAAAAAACTGGAGGAAATAATGAATACGATGTGGCGCTTAATGCTCGCTCTGGCTATCGCCGTTGCGATTTCGGCCTGTAAGACAACCGAACCCGAACCTGATGAAGCAACAACCGATACCAAGGATACCGAACCTACTGAAGAAGTTACCACTTCTGCAGCACCCGATCCACATGATTACACCGATGCGAGAAATTTTGATAACACATCCAGCTTGTTGTCAAAGCGGGTTATTTACTTTGATTATGACAAGTCTGACGTCAAGTCAGAGTACCGTGCAATCGTCTCCGCTCATGCGACCTATGCAGCAGCACACAGCAGCGCCCGCGTGACGCTGGAAGGTCACGCAGACGAGCGTGGAACACGTGAATACAACCTCGGTCTTGGTGAGCGTCGTGGTAATGCGATTTCCGGAATGCTGTCGGCCGGTGGTGCATCAGGCGGTCAGTTGGACGTCGTCAGCTACGGTGAAGAGCGCCCTGTATGCCGGGATAGCGATGAAGACTGTTGGTGGCAGAATCGTCGCGTGGAGATTATTTACACCGCGAGATGACAATTCGTTCATTCTCTTTTTGTAAAAGTTTGATGGCCAGCCTGGTGCTGGCCATCTTCGTTTCTGCACCCGTTGCTGCCCAAACCGGTAACAACCAGGCAATGGTGGATCTCGTCGTACAGGTTCAGCAGTTGCAGGACGAAGTGCGCAGGCTGACGGGTATTATTGAAGATCAGGCAATCGAATTAGACAATCTCAGTACCCAGCAACGGGACCGCTACCTTGATCTGGACAGGCGCATTAATGAATTACGAAGTGCAGGTCCCAGACCGGTATTAACCGCACCGGTAACAAGAAATATGTCCGGCAGCGTTACAACCGCCGGTGCTACTCCCGCCTCTCAATCCGTCACAACGACGCGGGAGGAACTACCCGAAGTACGGGATGCACTGGACACCCCGTCGGCAGTCACCGGATTGGCAAGCCCGCAAACAACCGCCCGTGACCTGCCACCATCCCCGGAAGCCGAGAAAGAGGCCTACGACCAGGCGTTCGAATCCTTGAAAAACTTACGTTATGCCGACTCTGCAGAACAGTTCCAGTCATTCCTGACGCAGTACCCGGATAGTGACTACGCAGATAATGCACAGTACTGGCTGGGTGAATCCTATTACGTAACCCGCAACTACGACATTGCTCTGGAAGCATTTCAGGGCTTGATCAGAAAGTACCCCAATAGCCCCAAGATTGCAGATGGCCTGCTAAAAATCGGCTACACCCACTACGAGCTAAAGCAATGGGACCAGGCCCGTGCCGCACTCGTACAGGTGCAGGAACAATACCCTGACACCACATTGGCGCGTTTGGCCGGCAGTCGCCTGCGCAGCATGAAACTCGAAGGCCACTACTAACGTAGGGTGCGTTGTTTTCTAACGCACCAAGCGTGCCAAAGCTCACACAATAAGCCCTGATACGCCAAAAGCCCGGTACAGAAACAAAAAGAGATCACCGCTCATACGGTGCGTTAGAAAACAACGCACCCTACAGGGCTCAATCGCTTAAAATACACCGATGTCATCGACGAAATCAAAAACAGACCAAAACCGCGTACCCGGTTCCCGTAAAGGCATGCTGAAGATCACCGAGATCTTTCACTCCTTACAGGGCGAGGCCCGCGATGTTGGGCGACCGACTGTGTTTGTGCGTTTAACCGGGTGTCCATTGCGCTGTACCTACTGTGACAGTGAATATGCATTTTTCGGGGGTAAATGGATGCATATTGACGACATTGTTGGGGAGGTTGGCAAACACGGGACGAGAGTTGTCTGTGTTACCGGTGGTGAGCCGTTGGCCCAGAAACGATGTCATGAATTGCTTGATCGTTTGCTTGATGAGGGTTATGAGGTATCACTGGAGACCAGCGGGGCGATTGATGTCAGCAAGGTTGACCAGCGGGTTAGTCGTGTCGTCGATATCAAGACTCCGGATTCGGGGGAATCGGAGCGAAACCTGTGGGAAAACCTGGATATTTTAACGCCACACGATCAGGTCAAATTCGTCATCTGTTCACGTGCAGACTACGATTGGACGCTCGCTGAAATCAAAGCCCGTTCCCTCGAAGACAGCCAGGACATTCTGATTTCCCCTTCCTGGGGTCAACAGGATGCGACAGAGCTGGCAGGGTGGGTGTTACAGGACCAATTGAACGTCAGGGTTCAGGTGCAGGTCCACAAACTCCTGTGGGGAGATGTTCCAGGTAAATGAGCGGGTTGAAAAGGGCCGTGGTGTTGTTGTCGGGTGGATTGGATTCCGCCACCTGCCTGGCGATCGCAAAAGACCGTGGGTATCAATGCTATGCGCTGTCCGTGGATTATGGACAACGCCATCATTCAGAACTGGATGCAGCCAGCAACATTGCCGTGTCGTTGGGTGCAGAAATCAAAGTGGTCAAACTGGACCTACGCACCTTTGGTGGATCTGCGCTGACAGACGACATTGACGTGCCGGAAGAACAGGGCGAAGGCATCCCGGTAACCTATGTGCCTGCGCGCAACACCATCATGCTTTCGCTGGCATTGGCGTGGGCAGAAGTGCTCAATGCCGGTGACATTTTTATCGGCGTGAACGCCGTGGATTATTCCGGCTACCCCGACTGCCGGCCTGAGTTCATCGACGCCTATGAAGAGATGGCGAATTTGGCGACCAAAGCCGGTGTAACAGGCCATCGATTAACCATCCACACGCCATTACTGGAGATCAGCAAGGCCGAAATCATCCGTCAGGGCACAGCGCTGGGCGTGGACTATTCACTTACTGTATCCTGCTACCAGGCCGATGAAAAAGGCAGAGCCTGTGGGCTCTGTGATTCATGCCGGATCAGGGCAGCCGGCTTTGAAGCCGCAAGTGTCGCTGACCCGACACGATATATTTCGAAAAAAGCACCTTAGTCCTTGAGTGCAACGAAGATTTCAAATAAAATGCCGCGCTCCCCGCAGTAGTCTCTGAGGGCCGTTAGCTCAGTTGGTAGAGCACCGGACTTTTAATCCGATGGTCGTAGGTTCGAATCCTACACGGCCCACCATTAAATCAATGACTTACGACTAAGCTTAG
>SMVB01451027.1_pt1 | contig 20147 bp, 18 predicted proteins | sample 2456461 | NCBI WGS metagenome assembly SMVB01 (sample SAMN11095934, study PRJNA526329) | marine sediment metagenome | biome: Marine sediment; feature: Surficial sediment; material: Deep marine sediment; isolation source: Hadal surficial sediment | place: Pacific Ocean | collected 2014-05 | depth...
AAAATGGCACACCAGCTAGAGGCTGAAGGCGTCAAGCGGATTGCTATCGTCAGCGATGACTTACACAAGTACACGCGTTCTGAATTTCCGTCATTCGCAACCTTCACCCATCGTGATGATCTTGATGCTGTGCAGTGTGAGTTAAGAGAATTTAAAGGTACATCAATACTGATTTATGACCAGACATGTGCGGCTGAATTACGTCGCCGTCGCAAACGCGGTGAACTGGAAGACCCGGCAATCAGGGCGTTTATTAATACGGCTGTATGCGAAGGTTGCGGAGATTGTGGCATTGTTTCCAACTGCCTGTCGTTGGTTCCCGACGAAACTGAATTTGGCCGCAAACGCAAAGTCGAACAAAACTCCTGTAATAAAGATATGAGTTGTGTGAAGGGTTTCTGCCCGAGCTTTGTAACGGTTGTTGGTGGAGATGTCATTCATCCCCATGCCAACCAAAATAATGTAGTTGACCAGGTCAAGTTACCAAAACCTGTACTGCCTGAAATCAATCAACCCTACGGGATCGTCATCGCCGGTGTTGGTGGAACCGGGGTAACGACACTAGGTGCAATCCTGGGTATGGCGGCTCATATCGAAAACAAGGGTGTTTCCGTTCTCGACATGACTGGCCTCGCGCAGAAATTCGGCGCAGTAGTAACTCATGTCAGGGTTGCAAGTCATCCACAGAACATCAAGGCAGCTAGAATCGCCGCCGGTGGCGCCAGACTAGTGATTGGATGTGACCTTGTTGTTGCCGCCAGCAACGATTCGATGGTGAAGGTTGACCGTAAATTAGCCAGTGCAGTAATTAATAGTCATGAAGCGATGACCGCTGATTTTACTCGTGATGCCGACGCGGCATTTCCAGCAACTTCCATGCACAACCTGATTACTGAATGTGTGGGAGTAGAGACAACTTCATTTGTAGATGCCAACACAATTGTCGAGAAACTGGTTGGGGGGAGTATGGGAGTTAACATATTCCTGGCTGGATTTGCTTTCCAGAAAGGCCTGATACCCATTTCAGGTGATGCCATCATAGAAGCAATTCGCCTCAATGGGACTGGTGTTGAAGATAATCTGAAGGCGTTCCACTATGGCCGTATGGCTGCCGAAAACCGCCTGAATCTGGAAATGACGCCAAAGACAGCTGATCAGCCGCTCAGTCTTGATGGATTGATAGAGAAGCGAAAGACCTACCTGGTTGATTATCAAAACGAACAGTATGCAGAGCGTTATGAAGCCCTTGTACGAAAGGTACAGAAGAAGGAGAAGTCATTAGAGTCAGAGAAGGTTACTTTGATCGTCGCCAACAACTATTTCAAGTTGTTAGCCTACAAAGATGAATATGAAGTTGCTCGTCTTTATAGTTCTGCAGCGTTTAAAGAGTCTCTCACAAATCAGTTTGAAGGTGACTACAAGCTTGTGTATCACCTGGCTCCTCCCCTCCTTGCCCCAATTGATAAACACAGTGGCTTGCCGAGAAAGATGACATTCGGGTCGTGGATGCAGTATGCCTTTGACTTGCTGGCCAGGTTTCGATTTTTGCGCGGTACACCGTTTGACCCATTTGGCTACACACAAGACAGGAAACTGGAACGGAAAATCATCGAAGATTATGAAGTACTCACCACAGAACTAATCGATGACCTGGAGTATGACAACCTGGAACTGACCGGTACGATTCTGGCATTACCCCGCAAAATAAGGGGTTTTGGCCATATCAAGGCCAGGAATGAAAAGATGGTTAGTAAAGAGCGTCAACGATTACTGTCACAACTAAACAATAGTCAACCAGAACCCGTGAAGTGGGTCGATCCAAAAGCAGCATAGAGGAAATAAACAGTGAAAATCACGCAGGTCGATGCAACCAGATTCAAGGACTACGATGATCATGAAAGCATCCATGAATGTATTGATCCAGACAGTGGCCTCAAAGCCTATATTGCCATTCATAACAGGAATTTGGGCCCGGCACTCGGTGGATGCAGAATCTGGCCTTATGTATCAGCAGATGAAGCCATTACAGATGTGCTGAGGTTGTCGCGGGGCATGACTTACAAATCTGCCATGGCGGAATTGCCGCTAGGTGGGGGAAAGGCCGTCATACTTGCTGATCCTAAGTTGGATAAGACGAGTGAGATGCTCCACCGGATGGGCGATTTTGTTGATTCACTGAGTGGTGCATACATAACTGCCGAGGACTCGGGCACCAGTGTTGATGATTTACAAATTATTGGTCAGCGTACTCCATTTGTCGCGGGAGTCACACACAAAGAACTGAATGACGGGAGTCGGGTCAGTGGTGACCCGTCCCCTTCTACCGCCTATGGGGTTTTCGTGGGTATTAAAGCGAGCGCCAGATATCGGTTTGGCGATCAAAACGATCTTGACGGTCTTAGTGTCGCCATCCAGGGCGTTGGCAATGTAGGTAAACGCGTCGCCAGATTCCTGGTTGATGCCGGAGCAAAAGTTTATGTTGCAGATCTATATGAAGAGGCGGTTTCAGATTTAGCTGACAAGATTGATATCAACCCGGTTGCACTACACGATATCCACAAGGTTAAGGCAGATGTCTTTGCTCCCTGCGCGCTGGGTGGATTTATCACCGAACAAACACTTTCCGAGATGAGTGCACCGGTGATCGCGGGTGCTGCAAACAATCAGCTGGCACATCAGGGAATTGGTGACCTGATTATTCAGGAGAATAAACTGTTCGCTCCGGATTACGTGATCAATGCGGGCGGCATAATTGATATCTACTATGAAAGAAGTCTGTATGACCATCAAAGGGTACTGCAACATATTGAAAGAATAGCGGACAATCTTGAGGAAATTTTCATGCTCTCTGAAGAAACCGGGCAGCCTTCACAATTGGTGGCAGACGAGATTGCAGAGTCGCGATTTCTAAAAAAGTTTGAGTGCCAAGATGTTGCCTAGTGGTACCGTCTGATCAAACAGTCAAGGGCCTGTAGCGGAGCATAACCCTGGATCCATCTACCAGACCTTGTCGGAATCTCGATTCCCAGATGATCCATTCCACTGAATATTTTTTGCCAAACAATTCGAGTGCCTTCTGGACAAGTGTTTCATCGGAAACAACCGTAGCCTGTGCATCGACTCGCGGCAGAGCCTTGTATCCTCCATCAGTATTTTTCCATGCGCCAAGATCACCCACCCATATTCTGGCGCGATCAAGCCCCCGGGCGGCAGCCTGTGCACGCCATGATTTCACTGAAGTGCAAACATACATATCGACCTTGTCGTAGACGTACCAGACTTCCGCCTGGCAACGGCTTTCCTTCCCATTCGACTGAATCGGGGTCAGGTAAATAAGCGATGAGCTAGTGATGGCACTTTTAAGAGGGTCTTGGGCAAAAACAACCGAAACAGGTACCAGAGATGCCGCAATCGGCGCGGCAAGTGAGTAGTTAAGGAGTGAACGACGGGTAATCATATAAGGTCTCCTGACCAGCGATTAGAGACCGAGAACCATCTTGGCCATGATATTTCTCTGGATCTCGTTTGAACCGGCAAATATGGACACTTTTCTTGTATTGAGATAACTCGGTGCAGCGGCCGCGGCATAATCGGGTCCAATAGGTTCGCGATTCCAGCCTTTAATCGGTGGCGGGTTATCAAACGGTATTCCATAATTTCCGGTCGCCTCGAGTACCAGTTCCGTCAACTGCTGCTGAAGTTCAGTGCCCCGGCATTTTAGCAGGGAGGATTCCGGGCCGACATTTGCACCGGTTGAAAGTGAGCTTAATATACGTAATTCAGTAAATTCCATCGCCGATATCGCAATTTCTGTTTCGGTTATCTTTTTCCTGAAATCGTCATTGTTAATTAATGCGTCATCACCATCCCGCTCTGCCGATGCAATTCGTTTAATCTGCTCGAGACCAGCTTTCAACCCATGGGAATAAGCGTTACCCCGCTCAAATTCCAGCAGGTATTTAGCGCAGGTCCAACCCTTGCCTTCTTCCCCAACCAGGTTTTCAACGGGCACCCTCACGTCGGTGAAGTGGATCATGTTAATTTCCTGATAGCCCTCCGGTGGACAATCGATGGTTTGGATAGGGACAACATCAATTCCCGGGCTATTCATATCGATCAGCAGGAACGAAATGCCCATCTGCCTGATTTCTTCATCACTGGTTCTCACCAGGCAAAAAATCATATCTGCATATTGGCCCATGGTGTTCCATGTCTTGGTCCCATTGACAATATAGTGATCGCCTTCCCGGATCGCTTTGGTTCGTAACGAAGCCAGGTCTGAGCCAGCACCCGACTCAGAATAACCCTGACACCACCAGACCTCGCTCGACAGGATGCCGGGAAGATACTTGTCTTTCTGTTCCTGTGTTCCGAATTTCATAATGACCGGAGCTACCATGCCAAGACCAAACGGAACAATCATCGGAGCACCGGCGGCGGACATCTCCAGGTCGTATAAATACTGCTGTGTGGGTGTGAACTCAGGGCCGCCGAATTCTGCCGGCCAATTTAGACCGGCCCAGCCTCTTTTAAACAGGGCATTCTGCCAGTAGACGTGGTCTTCTTTGGTTAAATGAGAGCTCTGCGCTTTGCGATCACGCATCTCCTGCGGATAATTATCTTCGATCCAGATCCTGACTTCTTTCTGAAATTCAAAATCTTCTTCGCTAAATTCAAGATCCATGTCTTCCCCATTATTTCGATCTGAGATGAGTATAACTCAAGCATTTTGTTTGTTCTTGCTAACCGTTTCTCAACTGTTCTTCTCAACTATTCTTCTCCACAAGGCTCCTGCCAACAACCTTGAGAGCCAGCGTTTCCTCGGTCCCTTCAAATATCGACAGCACCCTGGCATCTAACCAGTAACGACTCGCTGCCGTCTCTTCGGCATATCCCATGCCACCATGAATTTGCATGGCTTCCCTGGTAATTGACTCAGACGCTTTGCATGCCAGCAACTTAACGAGGCTGGCTTCCATCTGTCCTTCGCCAGAATCCATCAGCCTCCCCACGTGATAAGTAAATTGTCTGCATGCCGCCAGGTAAATTCCCATCCTGGCAAACTTGATGAGCGTCAGTTGGTAATCTGCCACCGGCTTTCCAAAGACATGACGATCAGTTGCATAGTTCAAGGCGGCTTCGAATGCGCCTTGCATGACACCACATGCTCGTGCCGCGGTTTGGATTCTGCCACCCATAAACCCACGCATAGTAAAATAAAAACCACGCCCGATGCCCTGTCCTTCACCAATCACATGGCTGGCAGGAACGAAGTAATCATCAAAGAACAATTGATAGGAGTGCATTCCGCGATAACCAATTGTCGGTATGGAATTGCCAGACAGTCTGCCTCCCGCATCCTGCGTAAATTCAAATTTTTCTTTGTCAGTCGAGGGTTTTTCTACCATAAACAGGCTCAATCCCCTGTGGCCCAGGGATAAGTCGGGGTCAGTTCTGGCCAGCGTGAGCAAGACGCCGGACTTACCGGCAAAAGTGCACCAAGCTTTTGCACCATTTAACAACCAGCCATTCTCTGTGACTGTCGCTTTGAGCCGCATGGAAGCCACATCAGAACCGTAATCCGGTTCAGTAATCGCAATGGCGCAGAGTGGCTTTCCTGAAGCTATTTTAGGTAGCCAGTAGGTTTTCTGTTCCTCTGTTCCTCCTTCCAGCAAGGCCCTTGCCATGATCTCAGGACGGGTGATCAGGGAACCTGCACCGCCAAGTGAAGCACGCGATAACTCTTCGGTGACAACAATCATGCCAAGACTGTCCTCATGATCATCCGGTAACAGGCCGCCATACCTTTCCGGAACACTCAAACCGAAACAACCTAACTCACGTATACCATCGAGGATTTCATCAGGGATGATCAGGTCATCGCGATGTATTTCCTCGGCTCTTGGAGCAACGACTTCATTGGCAAACTGGCGAAACGTAGATGCCATCAATGACTTTTCCTCATCAAGACCCCGGTCGCCAAGGTCGCCCTGCCGATTTACGATCTCTTCACCAAGGCGAGCAAGATGCTTATGGGAAGCATGTTCTTCGCAGAACACATGACAACCTGACGGGGCAGCAAGGTCATCGCCAGACAAACCAAAATCCCTGGGACTTCTGCGCAGTCGACTGGATGCATTCAAAATTGATTCTGCAGCGAATGTTGCTGCAAGCCGTCGTTCGTAGTCACCACGTGTCGTGGCATAGTCGAGATACTGGATCGCACACTGGATCTCGGAAGTGCCGAGAGATAATTCATAGATCGCTTGCTGGTATTTATCCAGCTCAGAAACCTGGAACTTATCATCGACTGTGCACAAATTGTTGAGGTGCCTAAGGGATTTACCGACGAGGTCATCGAGCCATGACAGGTAATCTAGAGGGTCACCCATGGTCTTTTCCGCCCATTCTGTTTTCAACTATCTTCAGAAAAGATCGTTCACGGATCTCTTCGAGTGTTGCGCCAGATCTTAAGGCTTCATCCTCGGTTAACGCACCACAGCTTAAACCGCTGACAAAAAAGTTAAGAAGACCTTCAGCGGAGGCTGCATCATCGAAGGTATTACCCACCATTGATGCTTGTGTTGCCTGATCAATGAAAGTTTTCAACCTGGCGCTTGCATCAGCCAGGCCATCAAGAAAAAAGTAATACACAGCCATATAGCGAACGGGTAGTTGCGCCGGGTTGAGATCCCAGCTTTGATAAAAGCCAAGTTTTAAGGAATACATGATGTTGTCAAAATGTATGCGCCATGCATCGTGAATGACTCTTGTGTTCTCTCTGATTTCCAGTTCTGAGAGGTTCTCTCCCCTGTACAGGGGAATGGGAATGATATTTGTGATGCCATCACACAGAGTTACCCCGGTACCTGTCAGGCTTACCTGCATCATCTGACGAGCAAAATCTGCCGATGGGTGCTGGTGATCCTGGTAGTTTGATGCGATGTTACAGCTTGCGGTGTAGTCAAACGTACCCAGAATAGCCGCAGATACCCTGCCGGAACCTGCTGCGATTAGCTCCGGAATACCGCATTCGCCAGTCGGCTTGAATATCGACTGGATCGTTTCAATCATCAGTTCAATTTTTATCTTGCCTGTTTCGAGACCGCATCGACCTTCAAGGAGGTTCAGGCAATCTGCCAGTACTTCAACCTGTGTCGGGTGCGTTACCTTCGGCAACGTAACAAAAAATGGATCCGGTAGTTTACCACCTGTTAAATCTGTTAGGGTCGACAGGAATATATCCAATGTTCTGATCGACCTGTCTTTACCTTCTTCTGTTAACGCCTTGATACGGATGCCGATAAAAGGTGGCAGATCACCTGATTGCATACCAGCATGCATTGCCTCTGCGGATGAGACCGCATGGGAATCTTCTTCTTCATCTTCCCTGAGACCATACCCATCTTCAAAGTCAATTCGCTGATCTTCTATAGGTTCGTACTCGAGCTTGGCGATGACCCGCTCAAAAACGCGATTGATAATTTCTGCCTGCCTGGTGACCTCAAGACCCACGGCGCTAGCCATATCTTCTGGTCCAGGAGCATAGGTTTCGAAATGACGCCGTGCCAGTTTCCCTAACTTGCCGCTTGATCCTGATTTATATAAATGTGCACCACCATAGAGTGTGTGTACTGGCTGCCTTTCGGTTCGAACACCGGGATAATGTTCGTTAAATTTCCGGTTTGCCGCCGACAGGTTTTTCATCAATGGCGAAAGATCAGAGGCTGTTAATTGCGTATGCACCAGGCTACTCCAGGCAGGTTAAGTTAAGGCAAGTCATCGTCCAGTCTTTGATGGTATCAAATAACGCTCAGGGGCTGGAATGCCAGGGAGGCGGGATCAACGATACGACGAATTTTGCTGAAAAAATTGTCGTGTGCAATCTTTACTGGAATTGTTTATGGTTCCGTGCAATTTCTACTGGCATTCACCAATGGTCCAACGTCCTGAAATGCAAGCAGTGAAGGAATATTTCTTATCACTGCAGACACAAATTTGCGACACAATATCCAGCATCGATGGCAGTGCGACATTTAGCATTGAAGATATCACCACTGATACCGGTGGTCACTCCAGACCCAGGGTCATCGATGCTGGAGTGCATATAGAAAGAGGTGCAGTCCAGTATTCCCACAGTATTGGATCATCCTTACCACCTGCTGCCAGTGAGCGTAACCCGCATCTTGCTGGCAAGGGTTTCGAAGCCGCGGCAATCTCCATGATCATGCACCCACGCAATCCCTTTGTGCCTACCTTTCATGCCAATTTACGATTCTTTCTCGTCGATGATGAAAACTGGTACTTTGGAGGTGGTTTTGACCTGACGCCCTACTACCCTTTCCCGGAGGATGTTCTGCACTGGCACCAGAGCGCACAAAAAGCCTGCAAAGGGTTTGGTGATGATACCTACCAGCGATTGAAAGCCTGGTGCGATGATTATTTTTACCTGTCACACCGAAATGAACCGAGGGGAGTCGGCGGTCTCTTTTTTGATGACTGGACTGAAGGCGGATTTGAAACAAGTTTTAATTTCGTTAGGAGCATTGGTGACTCCATCTTACCGGCCTACCAGCCGATCCTTGAGAAACGTAAAGACACTCCTTTCACAGAAAGAGAAGATGAATTTATGCTATACCGGCGTGGCCGCTATGCGGAGTTCAATCTCGCCATCGATCGAGGTACAAAATACGGAATCCAGTCTGGAAGGCGAATCGAATCTGTACTTGTATCGATGCCACCACGTGCTATCTGGAAGTACAACTGGAAACCAGAACCAGGCAGTCCGGAGAGTGACCTGTACGATAACTATTTAAGACCACGAGACTGGCTTAGTGAACTCACCTGAACAGATATTGTAATAATATACATTTGATATCACTTGTAACTTATTGTATTTAATATGACTTTTGAAAGCAAACTACCGGATATAGGAACGACCATCTTCACAGTGATGTCACAGATGGCTCAGGAGTCTGGCGCCATAAACCTGTCCCAGGGGTTTCCGGATTTCGAACCACCAGCTGAATTATTAGACATGTGTACCAAGTACTTAAATGGTGGCTACAACCAATATCCACCAATGATGGGCGTACCGTACCTAAGAGAACAGATTGCGTCGAAGATCTTAAAACTTCATGCGGTGACCCTGGATCATGAGACTGAAATCACAGTGACATCAGGTGCCACGGAATCTCTTTTCGTTGCTATCCAGACGGTCGTCAGGAGTGGTGATGAAGTGATTGTGTTTGACCCGGCCTATGATTCCTATCAACCTGCAGTCACGCTTGCAGGGGGTAAAACGATTCATATCCCCATGTCGGCACCTGATTTTCGGATTGATTTTGAACGCCTGGCAAATGCATTAAGTAATAAAACACGGCTCGTGATTGTCAATTCGCCTCACAATCCTTGCGGTAGTGTTTTTCGTGCATCTGATCTCGAAGACCTCGCAGCATTAACCCATGACATGGATCTGTTCTTTCTCTCGGATGAAGTCTATGAGCATATGATCTATGACGGTGGCTCCCACTACTCTTTGCTGGCTCATCCGGAACTCAGGGAAAAATCCTTCGTTGTTTCATCCTTTGGCAAAACCTACCACGCGACGGGCTGGAAGATTGCCTACTGTGTCGCACCCGGGCCATTAACCCATGAGTTCAGGAAAATTCATCAATTCGTGACATTTACAACTCACACACCGACCCAGTGGGCACTGGCAGAGTATATGGAACATTACCCTGATCACTACCTGCAGCTTCCGGCTTTCTACCAGGCTAAACGTGACCTGTTTAATACTTCCATGGAAGAATCAGGGTTTAGTTTAAAACCAAGTGATGGTACCTATTTTCAACTGGCAGACTACAGTGCCTTATCGGACATAGACGACAGGGCATTCTCAGAGTTCCTGACGAGAGAAATTGGTGTGGCGGCTATCCCGATTTCTGTTTTCTATGAAAACCCACCCGGCGACTGCATCGTACGCTTCTGTTTTGCCAAGTCAGATTCCACGATCCTTGAGGCGACACAAAAACTAGTCAAACTGCAACCGGTAAAAACCACGTGACACAGTTAAAAGTCTCTCTTGTCCAAACGGCACTTGCCTGGGAGTCACCGGCTGACAATGTGGCGTATTTCGATAACCTGCTTAACGGTTTCCAAACTGACCTTGTCGTTTTACCTGAAATGTTTTCAACCGGTTTTTCAATGTCATCAGCCCAGCTGGCTGAATCAATGGAAGGTCCAACAATTGACTGGATGTTGGGAAAAGCGAAATCCCTTGCTGCAATTGTCTGTGGCAGCCTGATAATTGAAGAACACGGAGACTACTTCAATCGTTTCATCTGGATGCCACCGAACGGAAATGTGAGTTATTACGACAAGAGGCACCTGTTCAGGATGTCTACCGAAAATGATCACTACACCCGTGGTAGTGAGCATCTCATTCTTGAAATCAACGGTTTCAGGGTCTGCCCCCAGGTATGCTATGACCTTCGCTTTCCCGTGTGGAGCCGCAACGATGATTCTTATGACCTCCTGCTATATGTTGCTAACTGGCCGGCAGCCAGACGGGAGCATTGGTGTTCTTTATTAAAGGCACGAGCGATAGAGAACTTATCGTTTGTGGTCGGTGTCAATCGGGTTGGAACAGACGGCAATGGCATTGATTATTCCGGAGATTCAGTCGTGCATGATTTTAATGGCACGGCACTCCTCGAGATGGGAACCGAGGTGGCGGTTAAAACTGTGAGCCTGGACAGGTCTGCACTGGTTGAATACCGGGATAACTTTCCGGCCTATCTGGATGCTGACGTGTACACCATCAAATCATGATCATGCCTTGACGTTCCTGTTCTGCTAGGATGTTCCGGCTCTAACCAAACTAAGGTAACCTTCATGACCCATCTGAATTTCGGTGCTTTTCTGGCGCCACATCACCCTATTGGCGAACATCCAATGCTCCAGTTCCAGCGGGACCTGGATCTGGTTGAGCATCTCGACAGATTGGGTTACCAGGAATTCTGGTGTGGTGAACACCACTCAACGGGCTGGGAAATGATTGCATCACCAGAAATGTTCCTTGCAGCTGCCGGGCAAAGAAGTCACAGAATCAATCTCGGCACTGGGGTTGTATCCCTGCCTTATCATCATCCTTTCAATGTTGCACAACGGATGGTGCAACTAGATCATATGACCGGCGGTCGCGCCATATTTGGTTCAGGCCCTGGCGCACTGCCTTCTGATGCATATACCTTAGGAATAGATCCGATGTTGCAACGTGACAGGCAGGATGAAGCGATAGGCATCATCCGGCGTCTGCTTGCCGGTGAAGAGCGGTTCGACTATGAATGTGAATGGTTCACGATGAAAGACGCCAAGTTGCAACTTCTACCCCTTCAGGAAGAAATGCCATTTGCGGTTGCGTCGATGATCAGCCCCTCTGGCATGACGTTAGCTGGAAAGCATCGCACCGGTGTTCTTTCGATTGGCTCAATGTCTACCGCTGGTCTTATGGCACTGCCAACCCAGTGGAGTTTTGCGGAAGATTCTGCAGAAAAACACGGTAACACGGTTGATCGCAAAGACTGGAGAATTGTCATGTCCTGGCACCTTGCAGAAACCAAAGCCAAGGCCAAAGAGCAGGCGAAAGACGGGTTGTATCGTTGGCACAATGAATATACGGTCGGTACATTGATGCGACCGGGTGCCACTGAATATGCGACTCCGGAATCTGCAGTTGCTGAGATGGCCGAGGCCGATGGAGCTGCGGCAGTTATCGGTTCGCCCGATGATCTTATCGAGGCAATCCAGAAGATGATTGAACTGACGGGTGGCTTTGGCACCGTCGTCGGATTTGTGCACGACTGGGCAAATCCACGTGACACCATGAATAGCTGGGATCTTGTCGCCCGATATGTCGTTCCTGAGATAAATGGATATCTGAAGAGTTTCCGGGAATCGCAAAAGTACGTTATTGAACATCGCGACGTATTTGACAGGGCAGGAGAAGCCGTGGTTGCCAAAATAATGCAGAACGAGAAGGCCGCGGCAGCCATGGCTGAACAAGCCAATGCCCAATCAGCCATCCAGTCACATAACGCGCCTGATCTTAAAGAAGCAGCCAGGAAAGAATCCGGTAGCTAGTCATATCATGTCAGGCAGTCTCAGTGGATATTGAACAACCACCCACTCACTTCCATCGAGCTTTGAGTGTCTCCGCACATCCTGATGACAGCGAATTTTTTGCCGGAGGTACACTGGCCAGGCTTGCTGAATCAGGAGTTGATATTACGCTGGTCGTCTGCACAGATGGGAGCAAAGGTGGACGCGATATTGAGAATATCATTGAAACAAGAAGTACCGAGCAGGACAAGGCTGCACGGGTGCTGGGTATCAACGAAGTCATAAAGTATGGATTCGGAGATGGTGATCTTGTACCTGGTACTGAACTCAGGAATCGATTGATTGAGACTATCCGACTGGTCCGCCCTGATGTCATATTTGCCCACCATCCTAAAACATTCTACAAACAATATGGCAGCAATACACAATTGGGTCACAGTGATCATCGCGCTGTGGGTACTGCTCTGCTAGAAGCAGTTTACCCCAGGGCTGGCAGCCCTAATTTCTTTCCGGGTCTGGGCGGTGAACCCTGGTCTCCCCGGGAAATCTGGTTATACGATTGTGAAGATCCAGACTATCTTATTGATATTGGCAGGTCGCTGGACCAGAAGGTGGAGGCACTTAACGCTCACCAGAGTCAGCATGGTACAGGAGGTGGCTTGCCGGAGGCGGCCAGACGAGTCGGTCGCTATCTCGGGACTGAGGAGCAACCGGCAGAGGCGTTTGTTCGCTTGATACTGCGCCGACAGAAATAGTTAGCGAACTTCTGATTAAGGTCGGTATGCCGCATCACTATTTACACCATGACGGCGTCAGAGTCGTACTCAAAATTTGATTAACTTACAACCTGTTAACAAATTTCCTCCGTGTGCCTCTTCCTTTTCTTAAAGAACAGTCCTGAAAAAAATATCCACTTAGTCAGAGGTTCCCTAGAGCGATATTACCGTCACAGAAGGTAAATTCATTTCCGGGATGTCATGAAAACCACGAACCAACAATATGCACTGCCCCGCCTTAGCCAGATTCAGTTGCCGGGCGATTTTCCTGGCCAGCTCGTTTGGATTCGCCCTTCCCGCTTCCTGATCAAATACCGGCACAACTCCCCAGAGTAGCGACATTCTGTGATAAACCTGCTGGTTTCCGGTCAGCGCGATAATGGGGGCGGCGGGGCGTGCCGTACTGATGATCTGGGCCGATATACCTGTTTGTGATACAACAATGACCGCCCTGGCATCGAGCTCCTTAGACATTCGCGCCGTTGCCGAGGCGATGGTATACCAGACCTGTGATGACTCTACTCGGTCTGATCGTCCACCCCATGCGCCGGTTGACCAGAGGAATGCTTCTGATTGTCTGGCAATCCGGCTCATCATTTCAACCGATTCGATCGGGAATTTACCTGCTGCTGTTTCGGCCGATAGCATGACCGCATCAGCACCACTGGTTACAGCGTGAGAAACATCAGTCACTTCCGCTCTCGTTGGTCTTGATTGAGTAATCATCGATTCCAGCATTTGTGTTGCCACGATGACGGGTATGCCTTTGTGCCTTGCCATCTCAATGAGTTTTTTCTGGGCAATGGGCACCTCCTCGGGCGGTAGTTCAACACCAAGATCACCACGGGCAACCATAATGGCATCTGCAGCTTCAAGGATATCTTCTGCATTCTCCAGCGCCTCCGGTTTTTCAATTTTTGCTACTACACCTGGAACATAAGCAGAATCCTCGACCATTTTTTTCAGTTCCAGTACGTCCTTACCGGTGCGAACAAACGACAGGGCAATAAAGTCGACCTCAATTGACAATGCGAAAGCGGCATCTTCAAGATCCTTTTCGGTAAGACAAGGCGCTGAAACATCTACTCCAGGCAGGTTTATGCCTTTATTGTCAGTGAGGTGACCACCATGGACCACTTTACAATCAATGTTTGTTCCCGAGCTGTGTTCAACGAGTAGTTCAAATAGCCCGTCAGCCAGCAGGATCTTGTCACCTGGTTTGACATCATCGGCCAAGGCCTCATATTGAGAGACGATCAACCCTTCACGACCCATAGCTTCACTCGTGGAAACAATGACATTCTCACCGGCAACGAGATCAATGCCGCCGCCAACAAAACGCCCGGTGCGAATCTTGGGCCCACACAGATCAGCAAGAACAGCGATGGGTTTTGAAAGAGCTGCCGCCTGTGATCTGATCGTTTCATTGACCGATTGGTGGGTTGCATGGTCACCATGTGACATATTCAGGCGAAAGACATTCACTCCGGCAAGAATCAATGATGAAATCTGCTCCGGGCTTGAAGATGCGGGGCCAACCGTCGCGACAATCTTTGTTCTGCGGTTAATAAGCAGGTCAATATTCGTCACTATGGCCATGAGATTCGTCGCCCCGGAAATTCTTGCCTATTTTGCACACTCCATCAGCTGCTGACCAGTGTTCTGGTTTTCATGACAGGAATTAGCCTCCTGTCATGACGGGTCTCATCGCCCAGGGACTGGGTTCCCGGCGCGCTGTCGTGATAGAGTAGATCAGCAGAAACGGGATGAACAGAATGCGTGAATTAAACATACCACGGGCACATTCCAATAGCTGGTACGACCACCTTTCCAGTATCCAGGAAGGGTACTATTACCCGTGGAAATCAAACGTTGGGGATAAAAATGGCGAAGAAGCCTTCCTCAATCTTGTGCGGGAACACTTAACTCCTCAATCCAATGTGCTGGAGGTTGGTTGTGGCCATGGAGAACTAGCGCTTCAGCTTGCCCCAATGTGCAAGCAGATACTTGCGTTCGACCGGGTGGACAGCTACATACAACTGGCTAATAAGGACAAAGATTCCACCCTGACAAATAATGTGGATTTTGTCCGTTACGATGTGACCGACCCAGATCATGATGAAATGGCTTTACCGGCGGATTCTGATTCCATTGATGTGATTATTTGCCGGCGGGGTCCGCTGCATTGGATCGAAGATGCCGGGCGTGTCTGCCGGAACGGTGCTTTTATCATTGCTCTCAACCCCATGGAAGAGCCGATTCCTGCCTGGTCCAGTAAATTACCGCATAAGCTTCATTACGAAAACTCTGGTCGACATACAGGAAGCGGCTCGATTCACCATTCTGTGGAAAATCGCCTGCATCAGGCCGGTCTGACGCTGCATAGCGGCTGGAGTTTTGATGTTCCAGAAGTCTTCCCTGACCCCGTGGAACTGTACAAGATGATCACCTGGGGTTTACCGGCAAGCGAAATTCCATCTTTTGAAGAATTGAAATATAAGTTTGATGCAATTTACAAAACCTTTGCAGAACCTGAGGGTATTGTCCTCAGACACTGTCGCTTCTTATGGCAAGCACAAATTCACAAGTAAACCTCCAAAAAGCATTCATTCTTTAATCATTGATTGCCTTTATAATCCAAACCACTTTAATAAGAAACGGCGACCTTTTTGCTTTACTACCTTAGTGAATATCTGTTGAGTGTGGCTGGCCCTTTCCGGTTGTTCACCTCGTACATTTTCTTAGCTGGTCTCGGCACAGCATTGGGCGCAATTGCCACCTGGTGGCTGTTGCCAAAATTCTGGCACTTGCTTCCTGTTGATCGTGGCCGTGAATATGCAATAGACGCTGAAAAGAGCATCGGCAAACCCATCAGCGCCGGAATTATATTCATACCCCTGTTCATTATCATCGCCTTACTGGTCGTTCCATTTGATTTGAGGTTTGTTGAGATACTGCTTTGTGTTGTTGCTGCCATGATGGTGGGTTATATGGACGATCGATCTGTGGGTGGCTGGAGCGAGTATTCTCTGGGCGCTATTGACCTGGTGATCGCCTTGCTCGCCTCAATGGCCATTTGCCAGATGACAGATTATGTTATCTGGTTGCCATTGTTGAAGGATCCCATCGTCATTTCCCCTGCCCTGTTCCTGCTGGGTGCCACACCATTAATCTGGGTGTCGATTAATGCAACGAACTGTACCGACGGCGTAGATGGTCTGTCTGCCAGTCTGTCCAGCATGGCAATACTCTTCCTTGGTGGTATCTTGTACGGCATCGTTGGTCATGCGGATATTTCCGAATATCTTCTTGTGCCTCACTACGAACAGGGCGCTGACTGGGCAATTATGGCTTTCATACTGGTAGGCTGCCTGACCGGTTACCTTTGGCACAACAGCTACCCGTCTGCAGTATTGATGGGTGATGCCGGATCTCGGCCGATTGGTTTGATGCTTGGAATACTGGTGCTCGCCTGCGGTAACCCGTTCCTGATTCTTGTTGTCGCGTTTGTGGTGCTGGTCAATGGCGCGACTGGACTAGTTAAAGTTGCACTGCTTCGTTTTTTTAAAATTGGCATATTTGGCAACGTCCGTTATCCGTTGCATGATCATGTACGCCATAATATGGGCTGGTCGAATACACAGGTCTTGGTCAGGTTTATGTTGTTGCAGGCAGTCGGAACACCGATACTGCTAGTGCTATTGTTAAAAATACGTTAGCCCCTGAAGCAGGATAGTTCATGGAAAATCTACACTCGGCACGATACTTAAGCCTTGCTACTGTGCGTCGAAATGGTAAAGAAGTACGTACCCCGGTTTGGTTTGCTTCAGCTGGGAAGGACAACCTCTACTGCTTTAGTGCGTCGAACGCGGGTAAGGTAAAACGCTTACGTCATACCAATGCGGTAAAACTGGCGATATGTGATGCGCGGGGAGGCAATTGTCGCGATTGGATCAATGCCCGTGCCGAGATAGTAATCGATGAAGAAGAATGTCAACGGGCCTATGCTCTGCTAAATAAAAAATATGGCCTGCAAATGGCGGTGACCAATTTTTTCTCCTGGCTTACGGGTAAAATTAATAACCGGGTCGTGATAGGTATCGATTTAAGAGCAAAAACATGAAAATCAAACCAATTCCTGCCTTGACGCGCTTGTTGATGATGATTTTCCCAATTTATGCACGGCACTTAACATTCGAGGAACCCGATAGCCTGATTGAATTTAATAAGTCAGTAGTTGGCAGGGAACCAACGACGTGATGCCGAAATGAATGCAGGAAAGTCTGAAAACCGGCAAGGCCGGGACATAGATGGTTGGTCCAAAAGTGTCTGACAAGGTGATCGTCAGATTTAAGGATGAAGGCATTCCAGTAGGTACTGCTAATCAATCGCGATGAGTGCTGATCCTCACTATCTGATCGAGGCCCTCGATCTCGATGGAACCGCCTTATGCATTCATTCATCAATGCGCTCCTTCAATCCACGAATTGAAGCATCCACCATTATCCAGGCACTTGTTGATGCTGGCTGTACCATTCTGGTACCCACCTTCACCTATTTCAATGAAGTCATTCCGCCTGCTGATGATCACCCGTCAGTCAACGGAATGGAGTATTCAAAACCTGATGCCAGGCTGAAGTCAGGCAGGCAGGTGTATCATCCGGCTGGCAATGAACTATCCTTCCATGATATGGGAAATTTCCCTGCAACATTATTGGCCATGAAGGAGCGAACAAGAGGTGATCATCCGTTGAATTCATTTTCTGCGATCGGTGAACTGGCAGATGAACTGACCAGTGGCCAAACCTGGGAAGATGTTTATGCACCCTTGCGTAAACTAGTAGAACTGGACGGTAAACTGCTGTTGATGGGTACAGACCTGACGTCAATGACATTCATTCATTATGCTGAACAGGTCGCAGGAAGGAATCTATTTATCCGATGGGCACGGGACTCAAAAAGTAAGGTGAAAAGAGCAAGAATCGGCAGTTGTTCCAGGGCATTTAACAAGCTTCAGCTTTCGCTTGATCACCTTCGTAAAGATATTCATTTCAGACAATCTCGATGCCAGCTATTGCCAGCCAGGCAGGCTCTGGATGCGCTTGTTTCGGCCATTGTCAGTAACCCCGGTATCACCCACTGCAAAGACAGGATGTGCCTTCGATGCAGCAGTGCCGTCAAGGGTGGCCCTCAATGACGACATTCATTATCGGAGATTTACATGGCTACCACGAACAATATGCCGGTTTACTACAGGATGCCGGTCTCTGTGATGAAGCTTTAAACTGGATCGGTGGCTCCCATCACCTCTGGTTAATCGGTGATTTTTTTGACCGTGGAGAATCTGGCGTAAAGTGTATCGATATCACCATGAACTTGCAGCAACAGGCAATGGTTGATGGGGGATCTGTCCGGGCCCTTCTAGGCAATCACGAAATGATGATTCTTTGCGCTTACCGATTCAAAGACAGCCAGACCAGCGAAGGCATGCGAATGATTGATCAGTGGCTCCGCTGGGGGGGAGTCCGGCAGGATCTTGATGAGCTCACCGAGGAACATGCCCGATGGATTGAACTCTTACCGGCAATGGCGCGAGTCGATGATGCCTTACTTGTGCATGCCGACTCGATGCTTTATATCAATTACGGTAACACCATAGAGGAGGTAAATGCTGCTTTCCTTGACTTGATGCAAAACCGCGACTTACAGCATTGGGAAATAGCACTAACCGCCTTTGGTGAACATATGTCTTTTTCAGCCCTTGAGATCACGGGAGAAAAGCGTGCCAGGCAATTTCTTCAATTATATGGAGGAGATGTATTGATTCACGGACACACTCCTATTCCTTATGCGAGGCGAGTTGATCCTGAGACGGTAACCTCGGCATGGCGCTACGCAGGTGGTGCCTGCGTGAATGTAGATGGAGGCATTTATATGGGCAGCCCTGGGTTTGTCTACGTGCTTGAGGAGAGTGGAACTATCTAGCACCTGGTTTGAGCAACGCCGTTAATATGTGATCCTCCCAGACACCATTAATCTTCAGGAATTTCTTTGCCTCGCCTTCGACATTGAAACCCAGGCGCCTGAGTAAATTTCCACTTCTTTTATTTCGTGGCAGGTAATTCGCCATGATTCGATGCAGTCTGAATTCTTCAAACATATACAGAGTACTGGCAGTGAGTGCCTCGAACATAATCCCGCAGCCTTGTTTTTTATCTGCCAGCGCATAGCCAAGCTGACAGGCCTCGAAAGTCCCACGTATTACGTTGGTATAATTACATACCCCTAATACTTCAGTTTCATCATCGTTCAGGATGCTCAGACAGACGCTGTTTCCAGACCTGAAATCACGGATGGCTAGGCGCAACTGCACCTGCCAAAATGATTCCGTGTAATACTGCGGAGAACGCAGAGGTTCCCACTGGGTGAGGTGATGTTTATTTTTTGCGCGAAAATCGGCCATAAGTGAGGCATCGTGGGGTTCTAAAAGTTTCAATACCAGGCGTTCGGTACTGATTCTTGGAGAAGCCGATGGGGAAAATTTCAATTCTCGATACCTATTCTTTGCCGGGGTCTTTGCTGGTGTCTTTACTAACGCTTTTACTAATATTTGAAGTTTCTGGCTTTAATTGAAATTGGCTGGATCTGGTCAACAAAGTCTTGCCGGTACCCCTGATCAGTCTAATTGCTTCATCAGTATCGTATATCGGACATTCAATACGCAATCCGTAAACTCCTCATGGTGCACAAAGCCAAAATTCTTATAAAGCCTAAGTGCGCGTTCGTTGAAATTAGCAACCGTAAGGCGATAGTGGTCAACCTCAAAGTTTTCAAGAGCGTAGTGCAGGATGCTTCGGAAAAAATGATAACCCTGGCCATTACCGGTAAGCTCAGGTTTCATTCCCAGGCCAATATCCAGGGCTTCCCTTGAATAGTTTCCACCAGTCACCTGGCCATCAACACCATATGAACAAAAGCCTGAGAATTTATTCTGCCCGTCCAGTACAGCATGAAACTGGTACTCGGGCTTGATGAATTCACGAACATAGTCTTCTGCTGGTCGCTCATCAGGTGGATTGTAAAAATCATAAGGAGCAGGATACCGCCACCCCAGGATGTCCCGGGCGTGTTCTTCTTTGAGTGGCGTGAGATGGTATCTGGTCATGCTGGAGACCGGCGCAGGGGGACTTGATTCAGGAACCATCCCGCCACGATTATATTTGGCACCCATGCTAACCAGGCAACCAG
>SMVB01033937.1_pt1 | contig 20141 bp, 12 predicted proteins | sample 2456461 | NCBI WGS metagenome assembly SMVB01 (sample SAMN11095934, study PRJNA526329) | marine sediment metagenome | biome: Marine sediment; feature: Surficial sediment; material: Deep marine sediment; isolation source: Hadal surficial sediment | place: Pacific Ocean | collected 2014-05 | depth...
GGACTGCCGTAGCGAGAGCGGTCCAGCCGATAACGGTAGTGCTTCCCGCGCGCCGATTTGCGCGCATTAAACTCACCGGAGACGCCGCGCACCGCAAGTGGACGGATTGCGGGCGGCAGCATGTGACGCAACGCGTGAGCCAGGTCGTCGTCCGAGGCCCCGCCGTCGAACATGAAATCGCAGACCTGTTGCCGTGCGTGAACCCCGGCATCGGTTCGGCCTGCGACGCGAATCGACACGGCCCGCTTCCCGTTCAGCCGCGTCAGTGCTGCCTCGACCAGGCTTTGGACCGTGATCTGCCCCAACTGCACCTGCCAGCCCGCGTAGTCGGTGCCGTCGTAGGCAAGATCGAGACGGATACGCCGGCTCACGGGCCCAGCACGACCCGGCGTTTCGCGGTGTCGATCTCCACGGGCGCGCCGAGCACCAGGGTTCGCTTGCCGCGACGGTGTCCGGCGGGCAAACCCGCGACGACCGGAATACCCAGCGGCTCAAAGAACTCTCGCAGCACCTGCTCAGGCTCGCGATCGGGAGGAAAGTGCCGACGTGCAGGAATCGAGAAGGAACCGAGCAACACGCCCGCCAGGCCACGAAGCCAGCCGGCGTCGCGCCATTGCGTGAGCATTCGGTCGAGCCGGTACGTCGGTTCGCCCACGTCTTCCAGGAACAGGATCCGCCGGCGCAACGTCGGCTCGAATCTCGTCCCGCACAGCGACGTCAACACCGTCAGGTTGCCGCCGACCAGCGTGCCGGAAGCGCGGCCGCCGCACCAGACCTGCGACCGGCGCAACTTCAGCACCTGTTCGCGGCCGGCCAGCGCGGCCTTCAGGGAACCGGCGTGGTAGTTCGATGCATCACCCAGTTCGGTCACGACCGGGCCGTACAGGCAACGGCGAGAGCCCGGGCGCGTGAACTGCGCGAACAGGGCGCTCAGGTCGCTGTATCCGATCAACGCTGGGCGACGGCCGCGCAACATCTCGGGTCGCAAGCGGCTCAACAACCGCGCGGTGCCGTAACCCCCGCGCGCGAACCAGATCGCAGCGACGTCCTCGCGCCCGAGCATCTCGGACAGATCGGCGAATCGTGCGTCGTCGTTCCCGGCGAGATACCCGTCTGCAGCCGTGACGGACGAGCCAAGCAACGGATGGAATCCCATCGCTTCCAACCGGGCAACGCCGCGACGCAACAACCGCGGACGGACGGCGTAACCGGTGGCCACCACGGCGACGATCTGATCGCGACTCAGGATCGGTTCCAAGGGTCGGGTCATCCTTTAAGGCTGGCCCATCGCGCCGCCGGACGAAGTTTCCGGCACGTGACGCCCCGAATCCACCCGGGACGTCACGGACCGGCTGCCGCCGAAGCCGGTCATAAGCCGGATCCTGTCAACCCGTTGCCGGGCCGGTGACCATTCCTCTAGGAGCGGGATTACTCCCGCCCTCCAGCAACCTACCCGAAAGCCTGGGCCGGGCCGGCCTCGTAACGCTTCCCTATTTGGTCTTGCTCCACGTGGGGTTTGCCGATCCGCCGTTGTCGCCAGCGGCGCTGGTGCGCTCTTACCGCACCGTTTCACCCTTGCCGCGGCCCGGCACACAGGGCGCCGACCGGTGGTGGTCGGCGCGGCCAAACTGCGGCGGTTTACTTTCTGTTGCACTTTCCGTCCCGTTACCGGGCCTGGGGGTTACCCAGCACGCTGCCCTTCGGAGTCCGGACTTTCCTCCCCCGCGCTTGCGCGCGGCAGCGGTCACCTATCCGACTTCGACGACGCAGCATTATAGAGCGGACTGCGCAGGAGCACTCTGGAGGTCCGGTACGAAGTTCCGTAACGCCGCTTCCAGCACAAGGCCCCGCCGAAGAACGCGCGGTTTCGTTCCGGTCAGGTCCACCAGCGTGGACGGCCCGCCCCCCGGCGTCGGCCCACCGTCAAGCAACAGATCGATGCCCTCCGGAAACGACTCGGCGACCTCCCCGGCGGTGCGCGGGGCCCGCCGTGAATGGAGATTGGCGGACACACCCGTGACCGGATTCCCGAGAGCCTCGGCCAGCATCCGCGGGAGTGCCAGCCCCGGAACTCGGACCGCCACGGTCCCGCGCCCCGCGGTGACTTGTGAACTCAGCCCCGGCGCCGCGGCCAAAACGAGGGTTAACGGACCCGGCCAGAACGCTCGCGCCAGCACCGCGAAACTGGGCGGCGGCGCGCTGCTCACCCGTTCGACCTGGGCCATGTCGGCGGCGAGCAACAGCACCGGTGAATCGTCATCCTTCACCTTGAGCCGGTTCAGTCGAGCCACCGCATTGCCCCGGGAGCTATCGACAGCCAACCCGTAAAAGGTCTCGGTCGGCAACGCGACCACCCCCCCGGCGCGCAGCACCTTCGCCGCCGCTTCGATACGCGCTGGTTTGGGTTCGCGGGGATTGACGGGAGTGACCTGCATCATTGGGCCTTTGAGCGCGCGGAGTCTAACATGTCCCCCGATGAACCTCGGCCGCAGCCATCCGTTACTCAAACGACTCCGTCTGCTGCGGAAATCGGCGGACGCCCGACGCGAGCAAGGGGTCCTGATCGCGGAAGGCGTGCACCTTGCGCGCGAGGCGCTCGCCGCCGGCTGCGAACTCGAAGCCGCGCTGTTCGATCCCCGCCTGGCCGCGTCCGAGGAGGGAGCGGACCTGCTCGCCGTGCTGACCGAACACGACGTGCCGCGCCACGAGATCGCCGCCAGCGTGATGGACGGGTTGCAGGACGCGCGTTCACCGCAACCGCTGCTCCTGATCGTTCGCACAGCGGCGTTGGCCGGACGGCCCTGGCGGACTTTGCGAGACCCGCTGGTCGTGGTCTGCGACGGGGTCCAGGATCCGGGGAACTTCGGCGCGATTCTGCGTAGCGCCGATGCCGCCGGCGCAGCGGCCCTGATCGCGACGGGCCCGACCGCCGACCCGCACCACCCGAGAACCGTGCGCGCGAGTATGGGCTCCGTGTTTCGATTGCCGCTCGATCGGATGGAACTGTCCGCGGCAACGCGCCGGCTGAGAGACGAGAACCTGACCCTGATCGGCACGAGCGTGTGCGGTGGAGAGGACTATCGGGACGCCCGATTGACCGGTCCGTGTGCGCTCTTCTTCGGCGGCGAGGGGGCGGGGCTTGGTGAGGCGGTCCTGCATACGCTCGATCGAACGGTCACGATTCCGCTCCATGCTGGAGTCGAAAGCCTGTCGGTCGGCGCTGCGGTTGCGGTGACCTTGTTCGAGGCGGTCCGCCAACGCCGCGAGTAGCGCCTACCGCTTCGGAGGTTCGGGGCGGATGATCCGGAAGCGCGGCTGGGGTTTGTCGTTCGATTCAGCCTCGACCTCGATTTCAAACTCTTGGCGCGCCGACGCCTCGAGCGATGATTCGGCGACCTGGATCGGATCCTCCGCGGGCGGCGCGGGCGACGCTGCCGTTCGAGCCCCGGGTTGTTGTGGGCTCAGCGGCAACGTGAACCGGAAGCGCGAGCCCTCGTTGAGCACGCTCTTGACGCTGATCCGGCAGCCGTGCGATTCGAGGATCTCCTTGACGATCGACAACCCGATCCCGCTTCCCTCCGAACCACGGCCGGTTTGCGCGACCTGGTAGTTTCGCTCGAACACTTTTTCATGGAACTCTTCCGGGATCCCACGACCGGTGTCCTCGACGTGGATCTCGGCGAAACCCGGCTTACCCGGCCGCGCGGTGACCCGAACGCGGCCATTTTGCACGTTGAACTTGATCGCGTTCGAAAGCAGGTTGATCAGCACCTGCAGGATCTTGTCCCGGTCGGCGTGGACTCGCAGATCGTTGCCCTCGATCTGGCTTGAAAAACGAATCTCTCGCCCCACGATTTTTTCGCGTAACAGCTCCGCCGCTTCCGTGATGAGCGCTCGCAGATCAAAGTGACTGAGCTTGAGACGGGTCGTTTCCGACTCGTTGCTGGCCAGCACGAGCAGGTTGTCGATCATCGAGATCAGCCGGTCGATGTTCTTGAGGCAGAGTTCCAGTCCTTTGGTTTGCTCGTCGGTAACGGGGCCCAGACGTTCGCGCAGGATCATCTCCGTGTAGCCCCGGATCGAGACCAACGGCGTCTGCAACTCGTGGCTGACGTTGCCCAGGAGATTCGATTTCATCTCGTCGAGCTTGCGCAACTCCTCGTTGACCTCACGCAACTGGTCGCTACGGCCCTGCAGGTCGCGGTTAGCGTCCTCCAGGCTGCGGTACGCCTGTTCGAGCATGACCTTGCTGAGTTGGAGTTGCTCGGCGTGCATCTGCAGCTTGCGTTCCGTCTCGCGTTGCGTGGTCAAGTCGCGACAGACGAGCACCCGGCCCTGGGGCCGGCGGTCCCGGCCGATCAAAGGCACCAGGGTGACCTCGAGATCGAACCGTTGTTTGCCGCTGCGCGTAAAGGTCTCCTTGCGCGAGTTGTGCCCGGCGGCGGCGATCAGGTTCGCCACGTCCACACCGGCCGGCCCGGCCTGTTGGAGGGCATCGAGCAACTCCTTTTCGGCGGCCCCGAGAAGCACTTCGGTGGACAGATCGAACAAACGCCCGAACGACCCGTTGACCATGTGGACGCGCGCTCCGGCCGGGCTCTCGATGAGTAACAGGATGCCGTCGGAGGCCGCTTCGATGACCGAATCGAGGCGCCGCTCGTTCCGCCGCAACTCCTCCTCGATGCGAGACTGTTCGGTTCGATCGTGGAACACCACGAGCACCGCACGCCCTTCCTCGTGCTCGATTCCCACGGCATCGAGGCGCACGTCAGCGATCGGGATCCCTTGATCGTCGGCCAGACGGCAATCGAGCGTCGTCGTGCCGCCTCGCGCTTCGACGTCGGTGAGCGCTTCCTCGACCGCCAGCAAATCGCGCGTCGCGACGTGCGCGCGCAGCGGGCGGTCATCAAGGGCCTCGGGGTGGGTCCCGAGCAACTCGGCGAGGCAGCGGTTGGCGTAGATCACACGACCGCCACGAACGATCGCGATCCCCGCCGACAGACCACTGAGGACGGCCTCGTAGCGCCTTTCCGCGGCATCGAGCCGCCGTTCCAAATCGACGCGACCGCTGATGTCCCGGATGCGGATCACGAATCCGACCGCGTTCTTACGCTTGTCGGTCAGTTGACGGACCGTTAAGTCGGCCGGAAACGTGCGATGATCGCGCCGCTGGAGACGCACCTTCGACTCAATCCCCTGTTCGCGAAGTTCGCGGCGCGCGAGCTTGGGCAGGAATCGTTTGTACTCGTCCTCGTCGAACAGGAGCGACGCGCTCTGCCCCAACAGTTCAGCCTCGTCCCAACCGAACAACGCCACCGCACCGGGACTGAAACTCCGGATGTCGCCGTCGATATCGGTCGTGATCACGGCGATATCGTCGAGTACGTCCATCATACGTCGAGTGCGCTCGTCGGCTTCCTCGAACGAGCGCACCCGGGCGCCGACGTCCTGACCCAACCGCTGCATGGCGTCAAACACCAGAGCGAGCGGCGAGCCTGGATCGGATCCGCCGGGGTCGGGAATTTCTCCGGACCGCAACTCTTCCATCGCTCGCACGACTTCGCGCGCATCCATCGAGTACCGACGTCGGGACAGCAACAACACCGCGAACAGGAGCACCACGATCGCAAACAGTCCGGCCACACCGATGCCCCAAACGGTCGGGTCGAGCCACCACGCCGGTGCGGTCGTCAGCAAAACGTCAGTGCTCCTGCCCCGGCCGGGGCGAGACGACGATCGTCCCGGGCAGCGCGGGCGCTGCGAACAGGTAACCCTGGCCAAATTGTGCGCCGGCATCGATCAACGTTTGCGCTTCGAGTTGCGTCTCGACGCCCTCGGCAATCACCGAAGCCCCGATCCGTGCGGAGATGCGGACCAGCGACGACATCAACTCCTGCTTGATCAGGTTCTCCTCGATGCCACGCACGAGCGAGATGTCGAGTTTGAGGTAGTCCGGACGGACCTGCTCCATGACCGGTTGGCTGGCATAACCGGTTCCGATGTCATCAAGCGCAATACCGAAGCCGCGTGATTTCAAGCGGCCCAGGCAATCCGCAAAATCCTCCGGATCCTGCAGGGCCTCGCGCTCGGAAAACTCCAGCACAAGATCGTTCGGGGCGAGCGCGACCTGCTGCAGCGTCTCCAACAATTCCACCTGTTGCGCTTCGTCATCCGCCAGACCATGAGCCAACGCGTTGAGGAACACCTTGCCCGGCAGCGCGATTTCGCGGAGCGCTTGGAGCGCAGCTTCGCGACAGCTGCGGTCGAGGTCGGTCGAAATTCCCGCCTCGGCGGACGCACGGAACATCGCCTGCGGCCGTTCGAGCGGTGTATCGGCCGGACCGCGGGATAACGCTTCGTAGCCCAACACGGCGTGTGTTCGAAGATCGACGACCGGCTGGAAAACAGTTTTAATCTTCGCGTCCTGGATGATGCGTTGGATCTCGTGCGTGAGATTGCGTTTACGCCTGTGCCGTTGCTCCGTTTCCCACGCCGCCGCCTCGTTGAGCGCCGCGTATACGCGCCGCTCGAAACGGTAAAACGGGTTGCGCGACAGCAAGGCGTGGCCGACCTGCACCTTCAATTGCGGTCCCAGCCCGGTAAATTCATCGTCTCCGAGCGCCGCTTCGAGACGCCCGCGCAGGGCATCGGCGTTCGCACGCATGAACGCCGCGTCGACTTCCCTGCCGTCCGTCCGCTCGATGACGAACGCTGCGAAGCTGTCTCCCGCGACGGCGTTGATCGCCAGCAACGTCTCCTTCGGAAGTTCTTCGCCACACGATTCGCGGATCTCGAAAGCCACCTTGCAGAGCACACGGTCGAGGACCTGCCAGCCATAGAGCGATTCGACGAGAGACAGGTTCTCGATCGCCACATGCAGCACACCCAGTGCTCGACGGCCGTCCAACTGACTGCGCAACTGGTCCAGCAGCACGGCGACGGCCGGGTATCCGGTGGCGCGATCATGGAGCACACTCTTCAACTTGAGATAACGGGAGCGGTAGCGCGAGATTTCCGGGGTCGCTTGCGCGGAACTCACTGGGCACCTCCCACCGGATTCACGGCGACGGCCAGGACCTTGCCGACCCGCTTGATCAGATCATCGACGATGAACGGTTTGGTGACGAAGTCGTCGGCTCCCTCCTGAAGGCTCTCGATCTTGTCGCGGATCTCACCCTTGACAGAGAACATCACGACCGGCAGCCCGGTCAGTTCCTCGTCACAGCGGATCAGACGCAGGGTTTCCCAGCCGTCCATCTCGGGCATGTTGATGTCGAGCAGGACGAGGTCGAAGCGATCCTGCTCCAACGCCGAGAGCGCGGACTCGCCGGAATCCACCGTGTCGACGCGGTACCCCGCACCCGAGAGCACGAGAGCGGTCATGTCGCGGATATCCTGCTGGTCGTCGACCACGAGGATGCGTTGTCCATCGGTCATCGTCGAATCCCTCGGGGCGTGCCACCGGCCTGCCCCGCGACCGGACGGCCCGGTCCCTTTTCAGCAATAAAGGTACGGATCGAAACGGGACTTTTCCGCTGTTTCGAGGCCCCCCGGTGTCGAGAGACGAATGACCGTAGGTTGTCGAATGAATACCCTGAAATTCCTGTGGGTTTTTTCATGTTCCCTCCCCCGAGAATTGCCGTTTCGGTGCAGGAACACAGTTAACACGGGGACCGGACCGGGATCAAACCGGGGGCCTTGGCCCGCGCCGGGTCTCTAGTGGGAAATGGGACGCGCAGCTTGCCAGAGCAGGAACATCTGGGGCATCGTCTGCAAGCAGGCAAAGGCCATCAGGAAGCCCGGGTGGGCCGTCTCGGGATAGCTCATCCCAACGATCACGGCGCCGAGTACGATCAAGCTCGTGCAGATCTGCGGCGCCAGCCAGTTCCAGCGACGATCGTACGACACACGTTTGGGGGTTGCGTGGAACCCCAACGGGACACGCAAGATCGCCATGAACCAAGCCAGCGTGTAAACCGGCCAGGTCGATTGGATCAGCACGATCCCGCGCCATTGCACCGTGGTGGGCACCGAGGGATGGCGCCAACATCGCAGCGCGATGATGCGGATCACGAACGCGACCACGGTCAACGGCAACAGGTGCAACAGGTACTGCTGGAAATCGACCACGGCGACCCGTTCGCAAAGGACCCATTTTCGCTTCGCGGTGGTGAACGTCGCGGGGCTGACCCTGGCCGCCGCGGGTCTGTGCCTGCTCACGATGCGCTTGCTCGGCAGCAGCAATGCCGGCACGGTCGCGGGCTTGATCTTCCTGACGTCCTTCCACCCGCTCACGACTGCGACGCTGCCGATGGCCGAAGCGTGGAGCTACGCTTTCCTCGTCTGGGCGTTGTGGTTGCTGCTCGATCGCAAGCACCTTGCGCTTGGCCTGGTGTGCCCGGCCGCGTGTGGTTCTTCGCCTTCCCGTTCGTGATCCCGCTCGCGGTCGCCGGGCTGTGGGACTGGCTACGCCGGCCCAAGCAGGTCAGGTAGCGGTTTCGGTCTCATCAGCCACGGCGTAGGATGTCGGCTGACTCGCGGGTTCGAAGCACCGGTGCCCGCCGGACACCGACAGGTCGGCGTCCGGCGGTTTTCGGTCGGGTTCTAGTTCACGCTACTCGCAAAATCCCTGCCGCGGCACTCGCGGCTTCGCGGCACTCTCCGTCCCGAAGGAAGAGGGGAACGCCCCGTCGTACTCGATCACGTAGAAGAACGTCTGCCCGGGGTCGGGCAAGGCGGCATCCTCGGAGCCGATCGTGGTCGTATCCAGCGAACCGGATTCGATGCACGTCACGACACCGAGTTCGTAGAAGTTCGGGCGATCCAGCAGTTCGGCGAGGTTGCCGCGGACCACGGTGTACGACGTCGCGGTCACCACACTGGTCCAGTCGATCAACGTTCCGGCCGGCGCCTTCTCGAGCGCCAGGATCACGGGCTCGGTCATGCCGCCCTGGTCGTGGGCAACCGTGACGAACGCACTGCCACTCGCGACGTTCCCCCCCGCGTCGGTCACGACGTAGGTCACGGTGTAGGCCCGGCCCAGGCCGCTCCCCGCGCGCTCGGCTCGGAGTTTGAACTGGAAGTCGGCGCTCCCGAGATCGGCTTCCTGGATGTCGTCGACGGTATCCCCGTCTCCGTCACCCGGGGCGTTGTCCGCCTCGCTGCTGCTGATCGATTCGAGCACCACGCTCGTCGCGGTGCAGGAATCGCTTGCGCTGACCGTCGCTTCGATGTCGACCATGTGGTGGCTCGGCGGCCACAACTCCTCCGGACTCACGGAGACCAAAATCGTCGGCGGTGTTACATCCTCGACGATTGCCTGGCATACGGTCGCACTGGAGGCCGCGGCGCCGTCGCACTGCACGGTCACACCGTTCGTTCCCACTCCGTAGGGGCCGGCGCTGCAGGTGAAGCTGACTGCGCCACCGGCCGGGTCGATGCATGCCGCGATCGCGTCGCAAGCGATCGAAGCGTCACAGGTCTGGGCGTCGGCCGCTGCCGTCGGATCGAGACACGTGATCACAGGCACGATCTCGCAATTCTGGTTGCAGCCGTCGGCGTTATTGGCGTTGCCGTCGTCGCACGCCTCGCCGGGTCCGACCGTGCCATCGCCACAGGCGTACGTCTCGGTCTCGACGGCGAGCGCGTTGACGTCGTCCAGCGACACCGGCAACGGTTTGAACGCGTTGACCAACCACAGGAACAACTGGTCGATTTGGAACGGGCTCCCCGGGATACCGCTCTCGCCCCCGGGAATCACTTCGAACACCTGGGGGCCGCTGGGCGCCAACGTCGCGATGAGACGCCTCGCTGGACCGCTCCCGAACATGAACTCGTTGAGCCCGTCGGCGCGGGCGCTGTGCGCCGACGCATCGACGGCACCCATGCCACCCGCGCGCGAGATGCCGGGAAGGTCCGGCGCCAGGTTGAGCGGCGATCCCGGCGGCGGGATGTCGAACGGACCGCCGAGGGCTGACGCAAAGACGATGCGGTGCAGCTTGCCCCAGCGGTAGTCGCCGAGATCGGTCGAGTTGCCGAAGGCCGGTGCGAACTCGTCCGACGCCAGCAGATCCAACGCGCCGAGCAGCGTTCCCAGCAGGATGACGTCGCGCGCCACGTCCTGGTCGGCCACGCCGGGAACGTTGAAGAAGTTGATCAAGCTCGCCCCCGTGCCGCCGTTGATCGGGTAGTTCTCGAGCAACCGGCGTATCGCGGACATCGCCTGATCGCTGGGCGGAGCGAAGGCGTCCAGTGGGATCGGCAAGTTCGCGAGCGTCTGATCGATGACGCGCTGGACGAACTGCCCGCGCCACACGGCGTAGATCGTCGCGGCGACACTGGCGTCGATTTCCGCGGCGCTCGGTGGCCCGAGGGCCAGCGGGTTGTCACCCGGATCGAAGCCCTCGGTGATCCCCGTCGGGGTGCTGAAATCCCACGCGGCGAGACGCGCGATCGCCTCCCCGACCCGCGGATCGGCAACGATCGCCGTCAACTCGGCCGGCGCCCCGGGTGCCGTCGCGTTGGCGTGCGCGGTTTGCAGGTACGGCGTGAAGATCTCCGCGTCGAGCAACTGGTTGTTGGCCTGCGCGGCGATCGATTCCGCCTGGGACAGCTTACCGCCTCCCGCAAAGATGTCGTCGAACACCCGCTGCAGGCGCCCCTGGCGGTAGCCGGTGGCATACCCCGAGCTGAGGTAGAGCACGCCGTTGAAACCGGCGCGGAACTGGTTCCACGACAGGTTGTCGAACGTCGTCCCGATCGGATCGTTGTTCGCGTTGAGGATATAGCCCGCCGCCGGGTTCTCGATCTGCGGCATTTCGGCGAACGGCAGGATCTCGGTGCTCAACGCCTGGTTGGGCTGCGGGTTCGCCAGCGGCAGCCAGTCGTGCGGGTTCGCGTTCGTTCCGTCGCGGATGAAGCCCGGGTATTGCAGACCCGCGGGGAAGAAGAGCGTTTGCAGATCCTGGCGAATCGGCAGCTCGGCGCTGGTGTAGTAGGCGATGTTGCCGTAGATGTCGGCGTAACTCCAGTTCTGCGAACCGTGATCGAAATACTGCAGCGCATCCTTGAAATCAGCCATGCTTCCGGCGCGAGCGAAAAGGCGGAACGTTTCGAGTTCCTGCGTCGCGCTCCAACCGGTGTACTGGACGCTGAGGCCGGTCAACGGCGTCGGTGAGGTCGGATCGAACAAGACCTGCACGATCGGTCCGTTGTTGCGCCGCGGGACGATCAGCGTCACGCCGCCCGAAGTAGCCGGAACCCCGGCGTTGGCCAGGTTGTTCGGGATCCCGTCGCCGATAATATTGAACAGGAACGTCTGCGGGATGAACTGCATCGGCTCCGGAACGCCTTCGAACAGCGTGTGCGTCGGGGTGAACGGCTGGCTCGGATCGAGCGGGATCAAGACTTCCGAATAGACGTCGGTGACGTCGATCGGGTTGACCGTGGCGCCCCAGCAGATCTCGTCGTTGCAGCCGATCACGATCCCCGGCGCGCCGGGGAAACTGACGCCGGTGACGTTGATGCCACCGGTCACGTGGAGGTGGATCTCGTAGAACGTGGACGGCGTGCCCAGCGAAAGGTGCGGGTCGTTGGCCATCATCGGGTAGCCGGACTCGGTCAGCGCGCCGGAAACGACCCACCAGTTACTCCCCTGCCCAGTTTCATCCTGCTCCAGAGCCGCCTCCAGCAGCGGGATACCGGCGAGTGCGTCGCGGTAGTCCTGGGTGAGGATGCCGAAGTTCGGATCGGACATGAATGCCGGCGCCGTTTCACCCTCGGGAGGATCGGTCGTGGGCCCGCCTCCTCCCGGCTCCCCGGGTGGCGGCGGTGGCGGCGGGATCGAGACCACGGCCTCGAACGGCGCGGTGCGGTACAGGTCTTCAGTCGTCAGCTGGAATCCGTTGCAACCGAGGAACCCGCAGACCGGCAGGAAATTCAGCAGCGCAATCGTACGATCGATGTCGCTGAGATCAAACGACAGGCCGAACGCCAACCCCTTGGCCATCACCAGGCCGTCGGTCGGGGTCCACGGATCGACTTCGGTGATTTCTAGGGCCCCGTACTGGATCGGAAGCGGTTGCGTCGCCAGGAACGCGTTGACACCGTCGGCATAAGCCTGCAACCAGACCAGCATTTCCGGTGTCTGCACCGCCAGGCTCCTCTCCGCGGCGCGGCGCAACCCGAGCGTCCGCAGTTGGACGTCCGTGGGCAAGGCGGCGGACCCGACCAACTCGGAAAGCGTCCCCGAGAAAAGGTGCCGCTGGTAATCCATCTGCCACAGACGGTCCCTGGCGTGCATGTAGCCCTGCAAATAGATCGCATCGTGTTCGGTCTGGGCGACGATCGTCGGGACGCGGTAGGCGTCGAAGATAATCGATGCCGGACCGTCCAGCTCGGCGGCGCCCGCGGTACCGGCCAAACCGAGCGCGACGAGGACCACTGCCGATAGGACCTTTTTCGAACGAATCATGTGACTCTCCCCCTGCGTTGTGGTTCGAAACTAATGACCCGGGACCGCCGCTAGGGGCAATCTCCCAGGATCTGCGCCGCGCACTGCGTCGCGCTCACCGGGCGCTCGCCGGTGATGTCGTCAGCCCCGTAGGATCCTTCGGTGGATCCGTTCGACGGAACGACGAGGAAGTAACGGTCCCCCGCGAGGGGGTTGAACGTCGCACTCGTGGCGCCTGAGGTCGAACACATCCCAGGCACCGGGATGTGACTCATGAAGCTACCGACCGTGCCCTCGTAAACGCCGAAGTCCGTATCCCCCGACGAGCATGAGCCGCCCCAGTTCAGCGTGATCGCGCCCCCGCTGTTCTTCGTGACGCGCAGCCCGCTGGTCCTGCCCCCGGCGGCGATTTCGTGGGTCAAGGCCGGGGTGCGCGGGACATAGGCATCCGCACTTCCGTCCGCGAGTTCGCAATCGGTGTTCACGGTCCCGAACCCCGGACAGCTGTCCAGCGACGTCGTGGTCGTGCTGGCCGCCGCTTCGGACATCACGTCTTCTTGAGCCCCATCGGGCGTGAAATCCAGCGACGTCGTGCCACGTGCCACGATCATGTTGAAGCGGAAGGGAACACCGGGTCCGAAGCCGGGGCAGGAGCAGGCGGCCGGGCAACCCGTGCAACCGAACGCCTCCCACGGGATCGCGACCTCGATGGACCCCGGGGGGCCCCCCGACCCGCCGCTGGCTCCGGGATTCACCGCCGGGGCGAAGTCGCATTCGTCGAAGTCGCCGGCGAAATCGGGCGCACAGCCAAGGACAGGATTCCACTCGGGGTTCAACGAACCGACCAACGGGTAACCGACGGATCCCCAGATGTTACCGTCATCCGGCTTGGTCGGCTGCACCACCATCACGGCGTCCTCGCCACCGACCAGCCACAGACTGAAATCGAACAACAGCAGGTAGTCCGCGCCCCCTTCCGGCCAAGAATCGCCGCCGACAACCTGTTTCAGCCCCTCGTCGCCGAGTCCCTCACAGGTCTGGTCCGTCTGGCAAACGTCCGTCGGGATATCCGGATTGCAGCCCGACCCGCAGGCCCGCACCCGAGTGGACGGGAACGGCTCCGTGGATTCGGCGCAAAAGTGGCAGTCGGCGTCGGAGGTGCAGGCCCGATCGGTGAACGTGCTGCAGTGGCCGGGGTTGATCAAATTGTTGAACGGATCGTGCCACGAGTTGAGGCCTCCCGGGGCATAGTCGATCGCGATTTCGCCGAACGGCAACGACAGCGGGTCGGGGTCGACCCACAGTTCGGCCGCGATGTAGAGATTCGAGTTGTCCGTGGTCATGGCCACCGTCCCGAGATCGTTCACGGCACCGTCGGTGCGGTTGTCCCACCACACGACCTCGGTCTTACTGGTGAGGTTCACGCAGGTCTGGCCTGCGGGGCAATCCGAATTGACGGCGCACGCCAGATCGGTGGTGCCCGAACAGTTTCCGCAGGTCAGTGTGGCTGCGCTGTCCTCGATCCGACCGCCTCCCGGGCCGGTGTTGGAAAACGCGCCGAGGCACCAGTCGGAAAGCACTGCATCGACGACCGGAGAGTGCGCGGAAACGAACGGTGCGAACACGATGCTCGCGAGTGCCAACATGAGAAGGGTGTACACCGGACGGTGCAACCAAAACGTATCCAGTTCTTTCATCGATGACCCCCGAATAAAGACCTAACCCCGTGCCGAGATTTGATTGGATAGCGTTTAAACTTACTACGATTTGAGCTAAATCTTGAGATAAATCGGCGAGGTTTGGAGCGCTTGGGGACTAGAAAGCGTACCGGACTCTTCTCAAGTGATAGAAGAATTAAAGAAAATCTGAGCTGTATGGAAACATCTACCAGTGGAACGCCATGTTCACGAGCGCCCGGCGCGAAAGCAGATCGCCGCCGAACGTTTGGCGGTGGAGGTTGTCGGTCACATTGGCGACGTTGAGCCCGAGGCTGATGACCTCGCTGAGTTCGACTCTCGCGGTCAGGTCAGCCGTGTAGTAATCGTCGACGGGACCCTGGAACACGCCCGCCGACCAGCGGAAGCCCTCGACCCATCGGCCACTCGCCCCCGCCGACCAGCGGTTCTTGCTGAACGTGACGGACAGGCTGGCTTTGTGGCGCGGTGAGTTGGGCAGCAGGATGCCTTCAACGTCGGCGTCGGCATCGATGATCTCGAAGTCGAACCACGAATAACTCATCTGCAGTCTCCAAGCCTCGTTGACGAAGTACTGCAGACCAAAATCCACACCCTGTGTTTCGACCCTCCCGACGTTGGTATAGGTCCGGCCGATCACGACGGTCGAACCATCCAGATCCTGGGCCAAACGGAAGCCGAGGGTGCTGCCACCGACGGAATTGTCGACCGCGTTCCGCAACGCTTGCGCGACGGTCAGCGTACCGAACAGGAGCGTGGACTCCGCCTCCGGGGTCGAGACCCACGACAAGTAGTCGTTGTTGATCGGGCACAGCGTGGGGTCCGTGATCGGATTCCCCAACGTGTCGACGCAGCCCTCCAGGTCACCCAGGATCGTCCCGACCTGTGGGACGAGGTCGGTGATGAAGTTCCTGTTGTCGCTGTTGTAGTAATCGACCGTGATCAAGACGCTGTTGGCGAGCAGCCCGGTGTAGCCGATCTCCCAGGCCTCGGTTTTTTCGAGTTCGAGGTCGTCGTTGCCCACGGCGAGGATGTCGATGAACTGCTCCGAGATGCCACAATCGACCGGCATGAGCAGCGCCGGCGACGAACAGATGGCCGTCACGAAACCGCCGATTGGAAACGGCGCCAGGCGCGCGTGCAGGAAGAACTCGGAATAGTTGGCGACCTGGAACGCCCTGTTGAACGTGAAGCGAACCGAATTGTTCTCGTTGATGCTGTAGACCACGGCGGCCTTCGGTGAGAATTGCGTCACGTGCAAGGTGCTCTGGTCCACGCGCCCGGCGAAGACCAGCTTGAAGTGGTCGTTGACCTTCCAGTCCAGCTGCGAGAAAACCGCCTGGCGATTCGACGTGATGGGCTCGTAGACGATGGTTTGCTTCCCCGTCACCGGGTTGATCGTATCGACCCTCTCCGCGGTGTGCGCGGCGCCAACCACGATGCGTCCCCGGTCGCCCCCGAAGTCCCAGTGCCCCTGGACCTCCGCGCCCGAGCGCTGGGTGTCGCTGAGCAGTTCGAAGTTGATCACGAGCGCCTTAATCAGGTTGGCCTGATTGCCGTCCCGGGTCGAGTGGTGGGCGATCAAGTTCCAGTGCCGGTTGGAGTACCCGAAGCGATAGAACGGCCGGCTCGAATCGATGTTCTGGACGCGTCCGATCCCGGTCTGGAACACCGGACCCTCGATGTCCGAGCGGCCCGCCTCGAAGGTCAGGAGCGTCGCCTCGCCCAGGTACTTGTCAAAACGCACCGACCCGTAGCGAATCTTGTTGTCCTGCTCGATGAAGAGTGTTTTCTCCTCGAGCAGGCAGTCGGTCTGGCCGACCAGCATGCACCACGGGGTCTCTTCGCCCGGTGGCTCGATGTTGTGGTACTCCGGAAACTGGAGATCGTCCGCGGTGCCGAGGAGCCCGTCGGAGCCAAACGGGTTGCGCGAGATCGTGAAGTCGCCGGAGTTCTTGAACCCCGCCATGATCTTGTAATACCAGCCCTTGCCCAGTTCCTGGGCGCGGCGGAAGTCCATTGATTGCGATTCCAGTTCCCCGGTGGTGAGGCGTACCATCGTACCCAGGCTGTCGCGCGGCGTTTTCGTGGTGATGTTGATCACGCCGCTCGACGCGTTGGCGCCATAGAGCGCGGCACTCGGTCCACGGATGAACTCGAGACTGGCGACGTCGTCGAGACCGCCGGAAATAGCCGCCCACTCCTGCGCACCGAGCAGGACGACACCCACATCGCGTCCGTCGATGTACGTCGAGACCCGGCGATTGAGCGAACTGTTGAAGCCGCGCGTGTTGAAATTGAAATCGTAGAGTCCGCTCTGCGTGACCTCGGCGCCGGGGGTGAACTCGAGGATCTTGGGCACCTGGCCGTGCGCCGCCTGTCTCTCGATCTGCACTTCGGAGATCGAGGTCACGGCGGACGGCGCATCCACGATCTTGGCCGCCTGCGCGGCCGCGGTCACGCGCACCACTTCGGTGACGATTTTCCAGTCGACTTCGATCGTCATCGAGTGCGTCTTGCCTGCGGTGACGATGACGTTGGGCCGCGCCAGCGAGCGGTTGCCCAGCGTGAAGATCAGCGTATAGGTGCCCGCCGGGACCGATTCGAAAACGAACCGCCCCTGAACATCGGTCACCGCCGTCAACTTGAGTTCGTTGATCAGGACCACCACGGCGGGGATGCCCTTATCCTCTTTAACGAACAGGCCATCGATCCGGCCGGCGCTGTCCTGGGCGAAACTTGCGGTCGCCATACACAACGCGGCTGCCACGACGGCAAGACGCCCTCTGCCCATGGTCATCCGGTGCCTTCCTCCCGTGCGTTGGATTGCGGACCGTTTTCGTTGAAACCCGGCGCCTTTGTATAATGGAGAGGCGCGGTCGCGGTCAAGCGGCCCCGCTCGCTAGCGCGGCTTCACCAGTTCGTCCTGCCAGTGGACCCGCCCGCCGCGAGGCTTCACCGCCGAAGCGGCGAATTCGCGCTCCAGCGCGTGCCGCTTGATCTTCAGGGTCGGGGTCAGCAGGTCGTTTTCCACGGTCCAGGGCGTTTCGGCGACGACGATCGCGTCGAGCCGTTCGTGATGGGGCAGCTTCGCGTTCATGCGATCGAGTGTGGCCTGCAACCGGGCACGCACGGTCTCTCTTTCCTTCGACCGGGCCGCCCCGGCGAGTTGGACGACCGCAATCGGTTGCGGCAAGCCCGACCCGATGACGCAGGCCAGGTCCACCGTTTCCTCGCGAATCAACTCCTGCTCGATCGGGACCGGCGAAACGTAGAGCCCCTTCGACGTCTTGAAGATGTCCTTCACCCGGCCGGTGACGAACACGTAGCCGTCCGCGTCGATGTAACCCAGATCGCCGGTGCGCAGGAACTCGTCGTCCGTCATCGCCGACGCCGTTTCCTTCGGCTGTTTATGGTATCCGGTCATCAAACCGGGGCTGCGGAACAGCAATTCGCCTTGATCCGACAGCTTTATCTCCGCGCCGATCGCGGGACGACCGACGCTGCCGATCTTGTCGCTGCGAAACGGGTGCTGGATCGTGCCGTAGGCGGCGTTCTCGGTCATCCCCCAGCCCTCCGAAATACACAACCCGATCCTCTCGTACCAGGCGAGCAACTCGGGCGCGACGGGCGCCGAGCCGCAGCCCAACACACGGGCGTGGGCGAGGCCTAGTTTTCGACGCAGGCGCACGGACAGAAACGCCGCGAGTCGCGGAATCTTCAGCAGCACGTCGAGGTTTCTTTCCCCGAAGCGCACCAGGATCTGCTCGCGGAACAACGTCCACAAACGCGGGACCGAGAGGAACAGGGTGGGTTCGGCGCGCGTGATGTCGTCGAGAAAACTGCCGCGCGACTCAACGAACGCGACCGTATTGCCCGCGAAGAACGATCCCATCTCGATGTAGACCCGTTCCGTGATGTGCGCCAGCGGTAGGTACGAAACGGTACGGTCCGCAGCGGTCACCCCCAGATCGCGCACGACGGTTTCTCCGGCCCAGCTCAGCGAAGCGAACGTGTGCACGACGCCCTTGGGTCTTCCCGTACTGCCGGAAGTGTAGACGATCGTCATGGTTTGATCCGGTTCGGGCCGTGGCCCGTCACCCAGCGGTTCGCCGAGTCGAAGCAACGCATCCCACTCGTGATCGACCTGCACCGAGTCGTAGGGAAGCCCGAGACGTAGGATCCCCTTCCCGAGCGCGCCTCCCTGCCGTTGGGGCCGGTCCAGCTTACCGACGAAGACCGCTCGGGCCTCGCTGTGTTCGAGGATGTAGCGGATCGTGTCGGCGTTGGCCGTCGGGTAGACCGGCACGCTGACATAGCCGCCGAGCATGATCGCCAGATCCGCGACGAACCATTCCGCGCAGTTCTTGGCCAGCAGCGCAACCCTGTCGCCCGGATGCAAGTCCAGGTGTCGCAGTGCGCCCGCGACCTGCCGGGCCTGCCGGCGGACCTGCCGCCAGGTGAGTTCGCGGTAGCGCCCGCCTTCCGGCTGGCGCAGGAAGACGCGTTCGGGCTGCGCGTCGGCCCAGCGGTCGAGCATATCGATCGGCGTGCGGTGTGTCCCGTGCATGGTTGGGTCCGGTCATTGTATGAGGAAGAGGCCCTACTTCCGCCGCGTGTAGTCGATCTCGATCACCTTGTAATCGTCGCCGGCGTGGAGATCGATGATCGTGAAGCTGAAGTGATCGGCGTCCGTCGGAGCGGTGACATACTTCACCGTGCGGCCATGAACGCCGAGTTGGGGTTCGTCCATGCTGCCGTACATCGTCACCACACCACTGTCCGGGTTCCGGGCACCGGCCATTTGCAGCATCTCGGTGCCCATGTTCGAGAACCAGGTTCCGACATGGAGTTTCTTGTAGTTGTCGTAGCCCAGCATGCCCACGCCCTGGTAGGGCATGCCCATCATCGACCCCGAGTGTTCTTCCATGACCCAGTTGCCGCCGAGCACGGATTTGAAGGTCGACGTGCCGGTTGAAGTCATCGGCTCCGTGGCCGGGCCAGCCATCCAAACTTTGGTGACCGTATCCCACGTACCGACGTAATAGTTCAACCGCTCGTGCGCCTCACCCGGTTGCATGAGTTCCATGTATTCCTGCATATGGGCCATTTCCTCGGCCGACATCGCAGGCATGCCTTCGGGCGCCTTGTCGTTCGCATCCTGAGACAGAACATGGCTCGTGGCCACGATGCAAACACCGATCCCGATCACAGCGATCCAGGACTTCTTTGAGAACATAGGTCCAACTCCTCTAAGCAATATTTGGAGTCGCGAGCGTAGCATCCCCGGTATCGACTGTGTAGCAACTCGAATGAAGCAGGGAACCAGGCTCGAACTCGCTTTCGTGCGGCTAGGGCAACCCGGTGCCGCCCGCGTCACGATCCGCGGCGCCGCCGCCATCATACGGACCGGGCCCGCCGGAGTTGCAGAACTCGCCACCGCCGCCGGCAGCATCCGTACGGAACAGGACCCAGTGGTTGTCGCCGCCGACCAGCGTGTGGACGGCTCCGTTGAGGCCGGTGCCGGAGGAGTCCGTGGCGTAGGCCGCAGATAACGTGGACAACAGGCCCTCGCCGTAGGCGTAGTCGATTGCGCCACCGGCCCACTGGAAGTCGTTCTTGTTGTTCGACCCGTCCGCGGTGACGGTCGGGAACGCGCCACTCCCCGCACTGCTCGGGCACGTCACCGCAACGGTGTTGTACGCGGTGCCCAGGCAAGTGGTGAGCGATGAGCAACGGGCGTCCACGGCGTAGTGGGTGTCATTGTTCGGGGCGTCGAGCAAGATCCCGTTCTCGGACCAGTTGCGAAGCAAGGTGTCCGTGCCCGATACGAAGCCCGTCTGGTTGCCGTTCGCATCGATCCAGAAACGGTACTGGAGCACACCCCCGCTGCACCGATCGGCGACGGAATCGAAGGCATTCAGTTCGACCACCTGGCCTGGCGCCGCGAGCGGCGTCGACGGGTCGGCCACGAGCGAGGCCGTGACCGTGTTGCA
>SMVB01450434.1_pt1 | contig 20136 bp, 20 predicted proteins | sample 2456461 | NCBI WGS metagenome assembly SMVB01 (sample SAMN11095934, study PRJNA526329) | marine sediment metagenome | biome: Marine sediment; feature: Surficial sediment; material: Deep marine sediment; isolation source: Hadal surficial sediment | place: Pacific Ocean | collected 2014-05 | depth...
ACCAATGAGGAGATAATGCCGATCGCGGTGGTCTTGCCCGCACCGTTCGGTCCAAGCAACGCGTAGAAGTCGCCCGGATCAACATGGAAGTCGATTCCCTTTAACGCCTGGGCACCATTGCCATAGGTCTTGGTTAGATTCTTGATCGATATCGCATGCATAGAGCGCCGTATTGTATACGCGCATGTACCAGCGGTGAACCACGTTCTTCTGTGTGCTGCTTACTTCTTGCGAGGCTCGTCTGCCACTCGAAGGTGCGGCGGTCTGGTCGAGCACGCGGCAACCGGCCATTGAGTCGCTGCCTGACCAGGGTAGGCCGTTAGCAGCATTTGCAACGCGGCGATGTGCGCCGCTGATCGAACGTGGCGATCAGCATGTACGCCATCGACCAGCAATTTAGCCCAGATATCGGTATTCGGCGCCTGTCGCATGACCAGCAGGTCAGCGCAGTTCTGGATCGATGTCACCAACTCAAAGTACGTCATCGCAGTGATCATTTCGCACCAGGTACGACTGGCACCGCAGATCAACCTGACCGTATAGGGATTTTGTTGCGCAAGCTGCCACAGGAACCCCGCTGTCGCTGCCAAAAGATTGGCCGCTGCCGGATCATTCGCGCCGGTACTTTCGAACAGGTCCGTGTTTGGGTCCGGACTGCAGATCGCTCGCCATGCAGGTTCATTATGTTCCTGAATGGATAACAGCAAGAATGGAGTCGACGCGAGACTCTCAAGCTGCGCTCTGGTGAGTGCGCTCAGTCGACTTGTTTGAAGTTTGTCCTGGCCAAACTGGTCTGGCTGATCGCGCAGCAATTTTACGAACTCGCGATTCAAGGCGTGGATGTTTACATAATCTTGTTGTGTCGGACCGTCGTAGAACATGGAACCCCCTTTTAGGCTTCAAAAGAAGCACTTTTTGCGTAGCTTGTGCAGTTACTCATTCTTTGATTGTGTTCTTAGGAACAGATCATATATGCTTTTCGAACACTAAATATAGTTATTAAATAGCAAAAAGAGTCATATATGAGATTAACAGATGATCGATACGCGGGAGAACGCCGCCAGTTCGAACTGGCATTGCGCATGATTCAGCACGAAGCAAGAACGCGCACCATTCGCGAATGCACGGGCTTGAGCGACGATCGTATTCGCAAGCTTTTCGGTACGTACTTTCAGGATCCGGGGACACGGCATATCAAGCGTCGTCGCGGCAAGTCACCGCGACAGGTTGGACGCTTTGTAAAAAGCCCGTTAAACCAGCTTGAATCAACCACATTGATTGCGCTGTATTGCAGCGGCCTCGTGTTGCGCCTGGATGCCGAGGGCAAACTGCATTCGTGCTGGCCGCGGCCCGATGTTGATTATGGGCATCGTGTTTGCCGCGCATTTGAAACCTATTTGCTCCTGCATCCTGACGCAGGGTTAAGTTTCGAATGGGCCTGGAATTTGTTGCAGACGATTTCCAATAATGACGAGCTCTATCTTGCCACCTGTGACGGTTGTAGCACGGCATATGTTCAGGATGCGTATGCCCTGGATCATCGTGTATGTCCAAGCTGTGAAATAGCGCGGCAATGCGATCGCCGAAAAGGTGGCAGTACCAGGCATTAGCCCATTGAGTTTCACCGCATCGATTTCCGGTACACTCTCGCAGCATATTCGATTAGGGCAATGTCGCGGTGGATGGCGAAAACATATTTGCAGGCGCTTACGTTGATCGCTCCGGCCATCTGCGGAAAGATTCGCAGTGGCTGGCTGATGCCATCAAGAATCCTGAGAGTTTGTTCGTTCCGATATGGCGGGACAAGTGTCTTGCGAAAGGCGAGCCCTTCCGCACGGTCATGTTGCAACTCGATGTTGTCAAGGATTACCTGGATGCACAGGACATCATTTTCTTAGGCCTGTTTCGTGACAAACCGGCATTCGCGATTAATGTCGGCAAGGACGAAGAGGCCCCGTTTGTCGATGTTGGCGAGTTTCATGATCTTCGTTATCTCGGCAGTGTTTTGCCGGCCGATGAAGCAAACCTGGTCGCACACGCACGCGCACTTGTCGTATGGCACCGCTATCAAAAATACTGTGGCCATTGTGGTTCTGAAACCCGCGCGGAGTCCGGCGGTAATTCACGACTCTGCATCGCGGAGAATTGTGGCCGTCAATTATTTCCTCGAGTGGACCCCGCGGTCATCGTGCTGGTTTCCGACCGGGATCGCTGCTTGCTTGGTCGGCAGACCGGCTGGCCAGATGATCGTTACTCGACCATTGCGGGATTCGCCGAGCCGGGCGAAAGTCTTGAGGATGCAGTGCAACGTGAAGTCTTTGAAGAAACCAATATCGACACTCGTGACATTCGCTATCACAGTTCGCAACCGTGGCCTTTTCCGTCCGCCCTCATGCTTGGATTCACAGCAACTGCGACATCCTTCGACATCAAGCTGAACGACGAAGAACTTGAAGATGCACAGTGGTTTACTCGCAAGCAGATGTTGTCGGGTTTTCCGAAGCTTCCATACCAGCTTTCGATTGCGCGACGGCTTGTAGATGACTGGTTGAATTCCTGAGTATTCATTGAATGTGTCTTATTGTATTCGCCTGGAACCAGCACCCGGACTATCGCTTGATACTGGCGGCAAACAGGGATGAGTTTCACCGGCGGCCCACGCAGGATGCACACTGGTGGCCTGATCAGCCGAACATTCTTGCTGGCCGCGATCTGCAGGCGGGTGGCACCTGGCTTGCACTGACTCGTAAAGGGCGTTTCGCGACCGTAACCAACTACCGTGAGCAGGCATTTACGAAAGCCAGTCATAAATCACGAGGCGAGCTGGTTACTGCATTCGTCACGAGCGATCAGGATCCCGCTGCGTTTTCACGAAGCATCGACGGCCCTGACTACGCCGGCTTCAACCTGATCACCGCCGATCTGAATGACGCGAATCCGTCAGTCAGCTATGTCTCCAACCGCGACGATCCTCTTGTCGAACTGGACGCCGGCGTTTATGGGTTGAGCAATGCCACTCTTGACACACCCTGGGTGAAACTCACTCGCAGCAAAGATCGGTTGACCAGACTGATCGCAGACGATGATATTAATGAGACCTCTTTGATGCGGCTTCTCGCCGACAGGGAAATCGCAACCGAAGATGTAGACACCGAATATTTGTCGATCACCCAGGCCAGAGCCATTACGGCTCCGTTTATCGTCACCGAGGAGTACGGAACGCGTTGTTCAAGCGTTTTGTTATGGCGTAAGTCAGGCGAAGTGGAATTTATTGAAAGGCGATTTGACGCGACCGGCAGTCAAACCGGCCAGTCAAAATTCACGTTTTAGTCACCGCTAAAACAGCCCTGCAGCCAGACACTAATATCGGAAATCTCCTGCGGGCAGATGGCATGCTCCATCGGGTATTCAAACCACTCCACTGAGTAGCCGATTGCCTGCATCGCGTCTCGTGAAGACTCACCGAGTCGCATCGGCAACATCGGATCCGACGTGCCGTGAGCCATAAAAATTCTTAATGATTTCGGCTGCGCGGATTCTGCATCAGCAACTTCCGCCTGTACCGACGAACGCAAAGGCAAGTATGTTGATAGCGCCATCAGGCCGCCGAGGCTTTCCGGGAAACGTAGTGCGCAGTGCGACGCAATCGCACCGCCTTGAGAAAATCCTGCAACAACAATATTGGCGTAAGGCACTCCACGCTCGTGTTCCCGTTCGATGAGCCCGACAAGCATAGCGGCGCTTTCGCGAATTCCTTCTTCGTCTACCGGACCAGAGCGTTCCAGTGAAAGAATGTCATACCACGCGCGCATCTCCATGCCACCGTTGATCGTGACCGGGCGAATCGGCGCGTGCGGAAATATGAATCGCAGCTTGAGGCTCGCGGGCAGATAAAGCTGCGGCACCATCGCCTCAAAATCATGGCCGTCTGCTCCCAGACCGTGCAGCCAGATGACGCTGCCGTCTGCCTGATCTCTTGCTCCAACCTCAATGGCTTCGGGTAATTGCACTTATGATTCCCCTGTAGTCGAAACAGCGCATTCTACGGCAAAGAATGGGCAATTTGGGCTTGACTGAATATGCGCATTCTGATTCACTTATGCGCATAACTATGCGAGACAAGTCATGCCCACTACACAACAGGTTCAATCCCGGCGCCGCGAGGCCATTCGCCGGCTGCTTAGCACGGGTCCGGCAGAAACCCAGCATTCGGTGGTAGCCGCGTTGCTCTCACAGGGCTTCGAGGCAACCCAATCAAGTGTCAGCCGTGATCTTCGGGAACTGGGGGCAATCAAAACAGCGGCGGGTTACGAGCTGGGGACGAGCACCACGAGCGCCGATGATGAAATTGCGCAGGTCGCCGACTTGCTGCGCTCCTTAAGTCCTGCCGGCCCGAACCTGCTTGTTATCAAGACCGCCATTGGCGCTGCACAACGTGTAGCACTTGCCCTCGACCGCTCTGCCTGGCCGGAAATAGTCGGCAATGTAGGTGGCGATGACACCGTGTTTGTTGCAACCACCTCCGCGGCGGCTCAACGCAACCTGATCACCCGGATAGATCGCGCATCTGCTGGCAGTTGATGTGACTAATTTTTGTGGAGTAATTCGTGAGTACTGATGACAGCCCAATTATCCTCGCCTTTTCCGGCGGACTCGATACCTCATTTTGCGTGCCGTGGCTAAAGGAAAACACCGGCAGGGACGTCATTACGGCAACGATCGACACCGGCGGCATCGACGCTGCGGCAGCGGTTGCGTTGCAGCGCCGGTCCAAAGCCCTCGGCGCGATCGAACATGTTCTTGTGGACTGTCGGCAAACTTTTTTTGACGATGTTATTCGTTACCTCATTGCAGGCAATGTCCGGCGGGGCCAGCTTTACCCACTGTGTGTCGGCGCGGAAAGAGGACTGCAGGCTACACAACTTGCCAAATTGGCGACCGACCGCGGTGCGAGCACGGTGGCGCATGGGTGTACGGCCGCAGGAAATGACCAGGTGCGATTTGAAGTTGCGTTGCGCACATTGAATCCGGACCTGACCGTGCTGGCCCCCGTCCGCGACAACAACTGGATACGCAAAGAACAACTCGACTACCTGGGGAAAAACAATCTGCCGCTGCCGGACCAGGGTTCCGACTACTCAACCAACAGGGGCCTGTGGGGTATTACTATCGGCGGCAAGGAAACGCTGACGTCCGAGGGCAGCTTGCCTGAAGACGCATGGGTTTTATCGGCAAAGGCGTTCGAGCAGCCTGAAGAACCATCCACGCATACGCTGGGCTTCGAGCATGGCATTCCTGTCGCGCTGGACGGCAAATCCATGAATCCTGTTTTGCTTATCGAAGCACTGGAAAAACTCGCCGGTCGCTACGGCATCGGTCGCGGAATTCACCTCGGCGACACCGTTCTGGGTACCAAGGGACGTGTTGCATTTGAAGCTCCCGCCGCCGAGGTGCTGATCACGGCGCACAGAGAACTCGAGAAACTGGTATTGACGGCACAACAAGCGCGAGTCAAAGAAACGGTTGCCGCAACCTATGGCGACCTGGTGCATGAAGGCAAGCAACTCGACCTGGCTTGTCGCGATATCGAAGCACTGCTGAGGTCATCGCAGGCTCGCGTTAGCGGTGAAGTGCACTTTACGTTGCGCCCCGGCAATTTGTTCATTACCGGCACCGAGTCTCCATATTCCTTGCTCGCTGCGACGCGTGGCGTATACGGCGAAGCTGCCGGCGAATGGACTGCAGCGGACGCGCTGGGTTACAGCCGGGTCATGTCGCTGGCAGGAATACTGCAAACACGTGCCGGCGGTGGAGAGTAAAATGAAAAGCGTATTCGTCGACAAAGTCTCCTCGGTTGCACAACACAACAAGCTGGGACGTGAGCTAAGACTCGCAAGCGACATTCTCTGCGAGGAAGGCGTGTTGCTTGCCGTTCGGGTACTTAACAACAAGACACGCTACAACCAGCTCGAGCTCACCAGCGGCCGGATGTCGACGGTGAACCAGGGTGACGTCATCGTCGGAGCGCTGGGTCATCGAAACGCACTGCTGGGATACTCCGGTCACTTGCCAACAGAACTGCAAGTCGGTGGCCACGTACAAATCCTGAATATTGGCGGCGTGCTGGGCATCTGCGATTCGGCAAACCCGGAAGTCGGCGCGCCGTTTGACTGTGAAGTGCTGGGCACCGTATTGCACTTCCCTTATCTCGGCGAGCGAATTGGCGTACCTGCAAGAGCGGGCAGCTCTATGCTTGGAGACGTACCTGCACTGGAGCCATTGGCTGTGCCGGTCGTCGCACTGGCCGGCACTTGCATGGACTCCGGCAAGACAGCGGCTGCATGCGCAATTGTAAGCCGACTGCGCCACCGAGGTTTCAATGTCGCAGCGTGTAAGGCGACGGGTGTGTCACTGCGCCGCGACATTCTTGCAATGGAAGACGCCGGCGCAAGCGAGACTATGATTTTTTCGGACTTAGGGATAGTGACAACCACGGCTGACAACGGCCCGGCCTTGACTCGCTCTCTGTTGGCAAGCCTTGCGGAGAAATCACCGGACGTCATCGTGCTGGAACTCGGCGACGGCTTGTTAGGCGCTTACGGCGTTGACGCGATTCTTAGCGACACCTCAATCAGAGACGCATTCACGATGGTTATTCTTTGTGCCAACGATCCGGTCGCGGCGTGGGGCGGTACGAAAATTTTGCGAGACGAGTACCAAATCAATCCCGCATTGATAAGCGGTCCTGCGACAGACAATGCGGTCGGCGTCAGCCAGATTGCCGAATGCTTGTCGCTTCCTGCCATCAATGCGTTAACTGACGGCGTCGCCCTCGGCGATCATGTTGCAGACGCACTTGGCCCCAAGGCGGCCGCATGACTATTCACACGGTAATACTCGGTGCAACCGGTTACGTCGGAGGAGAGCTGCTCAGGTTAATTACCGGCCATCCGGAATTCGAGCTCGCCGCCGCCGTATCGGGCGCCATGAGCGGCAAGCCGATTGCCCGGGCCTTTCCACATCTCGGCAACCATTATGCCGAGCGAATGTTTTGTTCGATGGACAAGCTCGCCGTTGCGCTTGATGGCGCCAGCCGTGTTGCAATATTTTCGGCGGCACCGCATACCGCGTCGGCGGAACTCGTCAAGCAGGCGCTGGCCGTTGCCACAGAACTCAAACTCGAGGCGCACGTCGTCGACTCGTCTGCCGACTTTCGCTACACCAGCGCCATAGAATTTGAAAAAGTTTATGGAGTTGCGCACGCGGCACCGGAACTCCTCGGCGAATTTAGCTGCGGACTGCCCGAACACGTGGCGAAAACAGACAGCCCACATATCGGCCACCCCGGTTGTTTCGCAACGGCGATGCTCCTGGCCATGGTTCCCCTTTATCAAAAACAATTGCCTGCCGGTCCGGTATTCGTTTCGGGCATCACCGGCAGCACCGGCTCCGGCCGCAGCGCGCAAGCTGGCACGCATCATCCAGAGCGTCATAGCAACCTTTATGCGTACAAGCCCTTGCGTCATCGACACGTACCCGAAGTCGAAAATCTAATCGAGAACGCGAGCGGCCAATCGGCGACGGTGAAGTTTATTCCACACTCAGGCCCGTTCGCTCGCGGCATATACGTCACGGTGCAGGCAACGCTTGCACACCAGGTTAATCGCGACGATGTTATGCAGGCGTTCGAATCCTGTTATGCCGGGTCTGAGTTTGTGCAGCTCATCGACGGCATGGTGAAATTGAAAAATGTGGTTGCCAGCAATTACGCGCAAATTGGCGTCGAAGTTGCCGATGGCAGCGTGGTGATCACCTGCGCGATCGACAACCTTGTCAAAGGCGCCGCCGGCGGTGCCATTCAATGGATGAATCGACTCTGGTTGCTGGCAGAATCAAGTGGGCTCAAAAGCCCTCCTCCGGCGTGGACCTGACGAGCGTTTGCCATGGTAAGGACTGAATTTCAAAACAAGATTCTTGATCCCCGCGTACGCGAAGCAGCCGCGATGATACCGGTATACGGTCAACTGCCATTCGTTCCGGAGCGGGCAAGCGGTTGTGACATCGTTACGACAGACGGGCGCTCGATACTGGACCTCTATGGCGGGCACGCCGTTGTTGCATTAGGTTACGGGCATCCCGGTCTCACAAAGGCCATCGCAGAACAGAGTAAGCGCCTGCTGTTTCAAAGTAACGCAGTGGCACTTGAGGTCCGTGCGAGAGCAGCGGAGATGCTTACAGCCGTCGCCCCGGACAACCTGAACCGGGTGTTTTTCGTCAACAGCGGCGCGGAGGCAAATGAAAACGCGCTGCGTATCGCCTGCATGACTACAGGTCGCGGCAAAATCCTGGCGATAACACATGGCTTTCACGGTCGAACCGCCGCAGCGGGCGCGGTAACGTGGAACGCGGCCGAAAGCTGGTACGGATTTCCGCAAAAGCCGTTTGATGTTGAATTCATTCCACGCGATGACGTCGCAGCTGTGCATGACATGGTCGATGCAGATGTCGCAGCGATCATTTTCGAACCCATTCAAGGCCTGGCAGGTGCGTTCGACCTGTCACAGGACTTTGTCGACGCATTGCGGCAAGCAAGCCGCGCCTGCGGCAGTTTGCTGATCGCCGACGAGGTGCAATGTGGCATGGGCCGGTCGGGGCAGTTTTTCGCATCGCAGATTTACGGCATCGAACCGGACATGATTACCGCGGCGAAATCTATCGCCGGAGGTATACCGTGTGGCGCAGTGCTGGCAAGCGACGAGCTGTCGGCAATGATCAAGAAAGGACAACTCGGCTCTACCTTCGGCGGTGGACCGGTTGCGGCCGCGGCCGTTATTGCCGTTATCGAGGCCATCGAGAATGAACAGCTGCTGCAGAACGTGCGGCAACGAGAAACAGAAATACGTGAACAATGTATCAAGGGGCCCGTGCTCGGTATTCAGGGCATGGGCCTGCTTCTGGGACTGCGCTGCGATCGTCCCGCCAGTGAAGTCCATGCCGCATTGCTCGACCACGACATATTGGCAGGCTTAAGTGCGGACCCTCAAGTGCTCCGCTTGTTGCCTCCATTGGTAATGCAATGCGAGCATGTCAAACGACTTGCAGACGCGCTCGCCGATATAGCGCCCAATACCGATACTCCACAGGACCAGAAATGAAAGCATTTAATAACATCGCTGACTTTGCAAACGAAGAACTGAAATCGTTGATTGAGCTGGCGGGCCGGCTGGACAAGTCTCCCGAGCCCGACGCGTTGAAGGGCAAAGTGCTGTCTTTGCTGTTTTTGAGTCCCTCGTTGCGTACGCTGGCGTCGTTTCAGGCAGCGATGATACGACTCGGCGGCGGCTCATTCGTCATTTCGCCGGAAATGTCGATTCACGGCCTGGAATCGCGACCCGGCATCGTAATGGACGGTGCCGCGGCAGAACATATTCGTGAAGCCGTGCCGGTAATCGCGTCCTACGGCGACGCTATTGGCATACGTGCCTTCGCAGAGCGAAAGAATCTACAAGACGATCTCGCCGAGCGAGAATTCTCCGCGCTAACCGATCTCATTGATACACCGTACATCAACATGGAATCGGCGATGAGTCATCCCTGCCAGAACCTGGCCGACTGGAAAACACTGGACGACCTCGGCGTGCCTGCCAACGGCGGAAAATTCGTGCTGAGCTGGGCCTACCACCCGCGTGCGCTGCCATTGGCCGTTCCGGCGTCCACGTTGCAGATGGCCGCACAACGCGGCATGGATGTCACTGTCTTGCGGCCCGAAGGTTTTGCTTTGCCGGAATCCATCATGCAAAAAGCCTCGGCGGCAGCAGAGGCCTCCGGCGGCAGCGTGCGCGAGTCCGATAATAAGGATGAAGCCTTGCAGGACGCTCACGTGATTTACGCGAAGTCCTGGTCGTCTACGAGCCATTACGGCGACAAGGCCGGTGACGAAGAATTGCGCCGGGAACTCGATCACTGGTGCGTTGATGAGACCTGGTTCAGCGGGGCACTCGATGACTGCCGCTTCATGCATTGTTTGCCCGTACGCCGTGGCGTCGTCGTTAGCGACGACATTCTCGATGGCCCGCGTAGTGTAGTTATTGAGGAAGCACGCAATCGTATGCTGGTTCAAATGGCGGTGCTTCACCAAATGTTGCGAAATAAATCATGAGTCAGAATACCGAGCACGCGATTGTTGTATCGGCGCTGAAGCACGCTGCACCCTACATACGATTATTCAAGAAAAAAACATTCGTACTTAAAGCCGGCGGCGAAGTTTTCGCGGACGCGGAATCGACGAAAGCAATGATGGAACAGGTGGGCATATTGCACCAGGTTGGCATTCGGGTGGTCCTCGTTCATGGCGGCGGTCCGCAATCAACAAAACTGGCGAGCGCGCTCGGGCATGACTCGACCTTCGTTGACGGTCGGCGCGTTACCGACGGCGACTCTCTGGATGTCGCCATGATGGTGCTCAACGGCCAGATCAACACCCGCATACTTGCATCGTGTCGCGACCTCGGTGTACCGGCTGTCGGTATCAGCGGCGTTGACGCCGGCCTTATCCGGGCGCACAGGCGCCCGCCGGTGGAAAACAGCGGTGGTGACGAAGTCGACTACGGCCACGTCGGTGACATTGATTCTGTTGATGCAACCGTATTGCGAACGCAACTCGACAACGACCTGATGCCGGTCGTAAGCCCGTTGTCATGTGATTCCTCGGGCAACCTCCTGAACATCAATGCAGATACCGTCGCAGCGGCAATCGCGGCCGAACTGGACGCCGAAAAACTGATATTGGTAACCTCGGCCCCCGGCATTCTCGAGGATATCAACGATCCTCAGTCACTCATCTCCTACATTGATCGCGCCGGGCTAAAGAGGCTTCGCACCAACGGCAACCTGGCCGACGGCATGCTGCCCAAAGCTGCGGCGATCGAGCAGGCGCTGGCGAACGGCGTCAGCCGCGTACACGTGATATCGCACAAAACGCCGGACAGCCTGTTGCTGGAAGTATTCACGAACGAGGGCACCGGCACACTGGTCGTTAATGACGTAGCCGCATTGACAGCAGCTGAACAGGCATCGGGCGGTCAGGAAAAATGAGCCGGCTATGGGAAAAGGGGCTGCCGCTCGATCAACGCGTGCTGCGATACACGGCTGGCGAAGACCATGAACTCGATGCACGCCTCGTGGCATACGACGTCAGAGCATCGATTGCACATGCGGAAATGTTGCGTGATCAGAGTCTCCTGAGCGAGGACGATTGCAAGGCGATATGCGACGGCCTCGCAGCGCTTGGCGACGAGTTCGCGGCCGGCCTTTGGCAAATCACGCTGGAAGACGAAGATGCACATACCGCGATCGAATCACGGCTCACCGATCGCATTGGCGAAGCCGGCGGTCGTGTGCATCTCGGGCGTTCGCGCAACGACCAGGTGCTCGCGGCGTTACGATTGTACCTGCTCGATGCCTGCAGCGAGGTGCAGCAAAGCGTCGTCGGCCTTGACGAAGCACTGGCTGGCCTGGGTGAGCGCGACGGCAAGATTCCACTACCCGGCTATACGCATATGCAGCCCGCAATGCCATCGTCAGTCGATTTATGGGTCGGCGGTTATCGGGAGGCGTTTGACGATGCAATTGCCGGACTGGAGTCCAGTCGGCGGCGCATGCAAAAAAACCCGTTGGGCAGCGCCGCTGGTTATGGTTCTCCCGGTCTGGCGCTTGATCGTGACTCGACCACCCGAAAACTCGGTTTCGAGCAAACACAACAACCGGTAACCGCAGTGCAACTGTCTCGCGGCAAGGCGGAAAGCGGTCTCGTATTTGAGATATCGCTGCTGCTGGCAGACCTCGGGCGCATGGCGAGCGATTTGCTGCTCTTTTATACACAGGAGTTCGCTTTCATCACGTTGGCCGCAGACGTCACCACCGGCTCTTCGATCATGCCGCAGAAACGCAACCCGGATGTCCTCGAATTGATAAGAGCGTCTTCGGCCACCGCACAAGCCTGCCTTGATGAGTGCCTGATGATTACCGCAAAGTTGCCATCCGGATATCAGCGGGACTTGCAGCGATTGAAGCCGCCCGTATTTCGCGCAATTGATCTGGCGATCGAAAGCGTCGACATAATGTCCTACATCCTGTCCGGACTCGGTTTCGTCGCGAAAAATATCAAACTCGATGCCAGTCTGAACGCCGCGCAAGAAGCGAACGACCTGGTGACGCGCGAGGGCATCCCGTTTCGCGAGGCCTACAGGCGGATAGCGGCTCGATATTTCACCGAGTGATTATCGCACCCCGCAGCGCCCCACATCTGGTATACCATTCCTTGGTCTGCGGGCCTGACCGCGTTGCCAACGATTTGGGATTACGACTATGCGAACTGTTATCAGCAAACTTTGCGGACTGCTTGTCCTCCTCGCGATGACGGCGGGCTGCGGCCAGAAGGCGCCGCTATTCCTTCCGGGTGACCCGGCGGCCGTGAAATCGGATGTGCCAGGTCAGTACAAATCAGAGCCGTCGCCTAATGAGTCGGACGACACCGATGACGAAGACGATAAGTAAGACCTTTATCGCATCCTGCAACTTCGATCAGTAGAGTCCTTGTGAGCATAAAGAAACTCGTCCTCGTAGACGGTTCGTCCTACTTGTATCGCGCTTATCACGCGCTGCCAAAACTAATGACCTCCACCGGTGAACCGACGGGCGCGATTCACGGCGTGCTCAACATGATCAACAAGTTATTGAAGGAAGAACCGACAGAACACTTTGTGGTGGTCTTCGACGCACCTGGAAAAACGTTTCGCGACGAATTGTTCGAAGAATACAAAGCCAACCGTCCACCGATGCCCGACGATTTGCGACCACAGGTTGAGCCCCTGATCGAAGTCATGCCCGCGATGGGAATTCCGCTGCTCAGGATTCCCGGTGTGGAGGCAGACGATGTCATCGGCACCCTGTGCCGACAGGCTGTCGAGGCCGGAATGGAGGTGCTGATATCAACCGGCGACAAGGACATGGCGCAACTCGTGGTCGACAACGTTACGCTCATTAACACCATGAGCGGTTCCGTCCTTGATCGCGAGGGCGTAAAAGAAAAATTCGACGTCTACCCCGAGCAGATCATCGACTACCTGGCGCTTGTCGGCGACGCGTCCGACAACATCCCCGGCGTGCCAAAGGTGGGTGCGAAGACGGCCGCCAAGTGGCTGAATGAGTATGACAACGCGGCAAACATTATCGAACACGCCGACGACATCAAGGGAAAAGTCGGCGAGAGTCTGAGAGACAACATCGAGCAGCTCAAGCTCTCGCAGGAACTTGCGACAATTCGTCAATCCGTTGAACTGGATCAAGGCCCGCTGGAACTCAAGCGATCCGAACCCGACCCGGAGGCACTCCGCAAACTTTACACCCGCTTTGAATTGCGTACCTTGCTACGCCAGCTTGACGATGCCGCCGACAGCGCGCCTGCAGCCGAGCTGTCGGCCGACAATAGCAAAGGCGACTATCGATGCGTATTGACGCAGAAAGATTTCGATAAGTGGCTTAAGAAGATAGACAAGGCCGATATCACCGCGATCGATACGGAAACAACCAGTCTCAACTACATGCAGGCAGAACTGGTTGGCATATCACTCGCCGTTAAAGCGGGGGAAGCTGTCTACATACCGGTTGCGCACGACTATCCCGGTGCACCTGATCAACTCGACAGAAACGACGTGCTGTCCGCGCTCAAGAGCTATCTGGAAGATCCCGACAAGAAAAAGGCCGGCCACCATTTGAAATACGACGCGCATATATTCGCACGCTACGACATTCAACTTCGCGGCATGCAATTCGATTCAATGCTTGAGTCTTATGTATTGAACAGCGTCGCAACCCGGCACGACATGAACTCAACTGCCCGTCATTACTTAAGCGTCAACACGATTCATTTCGAGGACGTCGCTGGCAAAGGCGCCAAGCAACTTACCTTCAACCAGGTTGATCTCGAACAGGCAACCCCGTACGCCGCCGAAGACGCCGACATTACGCTCAAGCTGCACCAGCATCTTTGGGCCAAGCTGCTCGAAACTGAGCCTCTTCGAAAAGTATATGAAGAAATAGAGCGGCCATTGGTGCCGATTCTGCTTGAGATGGAAGAAACAGGCGTTCTCATTGACCGCGAAATGCTGAAAAAGCAAAGCGGTGAACTTGCCAACACCATGCTGGAACTCGAATCGAAAGCGCATGAACTCGCAGGCGGTCCTTTTAATTTATCCTCGCCGAAGCAGCTGCAGCAAATCCTGTTTACCGAGCTTGGCTTGCCGGTCATCCGCAAGACACCAAAGGGCCAGCCCTCGACCGCGGAGGACGTATTGCAGGAACTCGCCAACGACTACGAGCTGCCGGCGGTTGTGCTGCAATATCGCAGTGTCAGCAAACTGAAGAGCACCTACACAGACAAACTGCCGCTGCAAATCTCTCCGGATACCGGCCGCGTACACACCTCCTATCACCAGGCAGTAGCAGCAACAGGTCGCTTGTCGTCATCCGATCCAAATTTGCAGAATATCCCGATTCGATCACCGGAAGGGCGGCGTATCCGCGAAGCATTCATTGCGCCACCGGGGTCAGTGTTACTCGCAGCTGACTATTCGCAGATCGAACTTCGCATCATGGCGCATTTGTCTCAGGACAAAGGGCTGCTGGCGGCATTCGCGGAGGATCGCGACGTACACCAGGCCACGGCCGCCGAAGTATTCGGGGTCAGCCTCGCCGACGTCACGGCCGATCATCGACGCTCTGCGAAGGCCATCAATTTTGGCCTGATGTATGGCATGTCGGCATTCGGTCTTGCCAAGCAGCTCCGTATCTCACGCGGCGAGGCGCAGGAATACGTTAATCTGTATTTCGATCGCTATCCGGGCGTCAAGAAATTCATGGATGACATTCGCGACACGGCCCGGGACCAGGGCTATGTTGAAACGATCTTCGGCCGCCGCCTGTATTTGCCCGACATTAACGATCGCAACGTGCAGCGCCGCCAATACTCAGAGCGCAGCGCCATCAACGCACCGATGCAAGGTAGCGCTGCTGACATCATCAAGAAGGCGATGATATCCGTCGATCAATGGCTTAAAGACTCCGGCGTTTCGTCGCGCATGATCATGCAGGTCCACGATGAGCTGGTGTTCGAGGTCGACAAGAGCGAGGTCGACACCGTACGCGAGAACGTAATAAGAATCATGTGTGATGCCGCTACGCTGCTGGTGCCACTGAAGGTGGACGCAGGAGTCGGCCAAAACTGGAACGAAGCGCACTAAAAGTACGAAATCTCGAATAAAACCAGTGTGTTAGTTTATACGGGAACTATTGCGGCGACTTGCGTTCCAAATTACTGAGTGCAATCCACTTACCTGTTCACCTCCCTGGACAGGTTTGCAACCAGGTGACCCCAAACCTGTTGCTCTTCTCGCCCCGGGTTCTCTGTTGGGAAGTCCGGGGCTTTTTATTGTGCGATGAGAAAGCGCGCCAGGGTCTCTCTCGCCTCCTCGGCGCCGCTCTTTTTCAGGGCCGAGAACAACTGTACGGTAGCGGTGTCACCCAGTTCTTTTCGAACCTGCAGTAAAGCCGTGGCAGCCTGTCCCCGTTTCAGCTTGTCCGATTTGGTCAGCAGCACATGCGTTGGCAAGCTGACAGATTCGGCAAACGTCAGCATTTGCCGATCGTAGTCCTTTAACTGCCGACGAATGTCGACGATGAGAAACAGGCCGCGAAGGCTTTTTCGCGTTTCGAAATAGATTTGCAGCAAGTCCCCCCAATGGTCTTGCATGGATTCCGCCACCTTCGCATAGCCATACCCCGGCAGGTCCACCAGCCGCTCCTCATCCCGTAATTCGAAAAAATTGACGAGGCGTGTACGGCCCGGTGTCTTGCTGATGCGGGCAAACTGACGGCGATTGACAATGACGTTTATGGCGCTGGATTTACCTGCATTCGAGCGTCCGGCCACAGCCACCTCTGCACCCGTATCAGGCAGGAACTGCCCGGGCGCATTTGCACTGGTTACGAATTTGGCATTGGGATACTGCGACATGGGATACGGGCCCGATATGTGTATAATTTGTGGTCGGAATTTGTTCTGTATGGCGACTCACCGAGCGGTCGAATCTTAGTCGCCAGCAAGTCATGAAATGGATGATAACGGTTAAATGAATATGAAACGCAATCTTAGTGCATTGGTCCTTTTGGTAATGATTGGCACGCCCGCATTCGCCGATGGCCTGGTAGACGGCTCCGCTGAAGCGGGCAAAGACAAGGCTGTAAGCTGCGGCGCCTGCCACGGCGCAGACGGTAACAGCGCCAATCCAGCATGGCCGAGCCTTGCAGGACAAAACGCTCCCTATATCGTTGCACAGCTGAAAGCCTTCAAGAATTCCAGGCGCAACAACCCGTTGATGATGGGACAGGTTGCTTCGCTATCCGAGCAGGACATGGCCGATCTGGCGGTCTTCTACAGCGAACAGAGCGCAGCACCGAGGGCGGTCGCCAACGTAAGCCTGGTAGACAAGGGCGAGGCACTGTACCGCGGTGGTAACAAGAAAAATGGCACACCCGCCTGTATGGCGTGCCACGGCCCGGACGGGTCCGGCAATCCGGCCGCTGCTTACCCCTCATTGAGCGGCCAGCATGCGACCTATACTGCGGCGCAATTGCGCTTGTATGCGACCGGCGAGCGAAAGTCTGATGGCGGCACCAAGGTGATGCGGGATATCGCAAGATCACTTGAAGACTGCCAGGACGGTGGCGGCTGCGAAATAGAAGCGATTGCCTCCTATATCCAGGGACTCAATTAGCACTCGCTTTTTTGGTCTAAACCCTTTCCACCAATCGCTGTCTGATCGTTGAGTTCAGACCGGGGATCAAAGATGAAAATATTAAGCTCGATTGCCATATTGCTAATGCTTGGTCTTACTGCATGTAGCTCGGATGAGAAAACAGCAGAAGCGGTTGCAGCGCCCGAAGAAGCCGCCGTTGAAAGCGTCGAAGCGACACCGGTTACTGATGACCATACGGCAGACGAGGCGCGTCCGCAGACAGTTGAAGAGTCAGGCGGAGAACCCGACGCCGCGGATACCGAAGAAAAGCCCATAATTCTCGCGCAGGTAACAACAACCGCGGCAAGCCAGGAATGGAAATACGAGGAAGGCAAGCAGTACCATCGCTTGGTTCCAACGCAACCCACTCTCGGTGGAGCGGACAAGGTCGAGGTTGCCGAATTTTTCTGGTACGGCTGCGGACATTGTTTCGACTTCGAGTCGTATATCAATCCCTGGGTCGAGACCATGCCGGTGAATTCGCGTTTTGTCCGCATCCCCGCCACATGGAACCCGCTGGTCAATCTGCACGCACAACTTTATTACACCGAAGAGGCGCTCGTTAAAATGGGCAAAATCAAAGACCCGGTCGCTTTTCGCGCTGCCATATTTGCGGAGTACCACCGTCGTGGCAATCGCATGACATCGCAGGGCTCCATCCAGGAATTGTTTGCACGTTTCAATGTGAGTGAAGACGATTTCAATAAAACCTGGTCTTCATTTGAGGTGTCACAGAAACTGCGTATAGCGCAGGACTTGTCGCGTCGCTACGCGGTAACCGGCGTTCCAGCCATTGTCGTAAACGGCAAGTACCGGCTCGGCAAATCTGATACTGGCACCTACCCGGTTTTGCTGGATGTTGTCGACGAGTTGATCAGCCGCGAAACCGTACGTTAGTCCATTGCATGACCGGTTAACTGCCGAAGACCTGCGCTTTACTCCGCCAAATCTATCGGAAACCATACTCAGGCCATATCTCCGCAAACACTGGGGAATCGAAGGCGACTTCAAGCGCCTGAGTGGTGAGCGCGACCAGAACATTCAAGTGAGAGCGGCTGAGGGCACGCAATACGTATACAAGATCGCGAGTTCGATTGAGGACCCCGCTCTCGTTGATTTTCAGATTCAGGCTCTGTTGCACCTGGAAATCGCGGATCCGGACATTTCGGTGCCCCGCATAGTGCGATCGAATGACGGTAATGCATCTGAGACGCTGATTGACGATGCCGGAGAGGTGCATGCTGTTCGCGTTCTTAGTTACGTACCGGGTGTGCCGTTGGGCGATTTCGGCCCACCATCAATCAAGACGATTACTCAGATCGGAGCGCTGCAGGGTCGCTTGTGTCGCGCCTTTTCCGGCTTCGACCATATTGCTGCGACACACTTCATGCCGTGGGACATTATGAACGGCCTCGTGACTTCCCGCAGTTTGCGGACCCATTACCTGAAGAACGGTCTCGCTACGGTTTGCGGGCCTGCACTGGAGCGTCTGGAGAATGATTCGCTGCCGCGAATGCATGACTTGCCGCAGCAGGTTGTTCATAACGATGCGCATTCGGGAAACGTAATGTGCAACCCGGATAATTCATCTTCGATCACTGGCATTATCGATTTCGGGGACCTGGTGAAACGACCACTGGTAGTCGACCTGTCTACCGGACTTACCAGCATAATCCAGAACGGCCGGACACCGCTTCAAGACTCAGCCGCCCTCGTACTCGGATTTAGCCAACACATGCCAGTGCATGAGAATCAGCTCGAACTTCTGTACGACGCTATTCTGGCGCGCGCCATCTTAAGCGTACAATTGCTCGAATTCCGGGTCGAAGAAACCGACGCCGGTGAGGACATTCGCGATGACGATCTTCCGCAATCCAAGGTCGGACTTGAAAAGGTTATGGCCATTAACCCGACGGAGTTTCTTGATTTCATTTCCGCAGCGGTGCCGACGATCGTTTCTAACGGAGACTGATAATGACTGAGGCTAATGACCGCTTGATCGAGCGCCGCAAACGAGCGATGGGGCCGGCGTACGAGCACTTCTACCGAGAGCCGCTTTATTTGACGAGAGGCGAAGGCGTCTGGCTATTCGATAACGAAGGTAAGCGATACCTCGATTGCTATAACAACGTGCCTTCTGTTGGCCACTGTCATCCGCATGTTGTCGAGCAAGTGACCCGGCAGATTGCGACACTGAACACACATACTCGATACCTTCACCACGCGATAATTGAGTACGCCGAGATGCTGGCGGATACACTGCCCGGCGATCTCTCCGTATGCACGCTGGTGTGTACGGGAACAGAGGCCAATGACCTTGCTTACCGAATCGCGCGAGCGGTAACCGGCAACGAGGGTGCAATTTGCACCGCGGGCGCCTACCACGGTAACTCCACGCTGGTATCCGAACTGTCGCCCGAGTTCGAACGAAAGCGTCCAAAGCCTGACTTCATCGTCGATGTCGCGCCGCCCGATCTGTATCGCGGGCAATTCGAAAGCGACGATCCCGACCTTACGCAAAAGTATGCAAATCTCGTGGACGAGGGCATCGCAGAACTTGAGGACAACGGTCATCAGCCGGCAATGATGATGCTCGATTCAATCTATGACTGCGCCGGCATTCACACGCCGCAGCCGGAATACCAACAAGCGGTACATGAAAAGGTTCGTGCCGCCGGCGGCTTGATAGTCTGTGACGAAGTGCAATCCGGTCTGACGCGTATGGGTGACAACTACTGGGGTTTTATGGATTCCGGCGTCGTCCCCGACATCGTTACGATGGGAAAACCAATGGGCGACGGGCATCCGCTAGCGGTCGTTGTCACTACGCCCGGAATTGCTGCCGACTTTGCGAAAGAATCCGGCTACTTCAACACCTTCGGCGGCAATGCCGTGTCGGCAACCGCCGGTAAAGCCGTGCTTGAAGTTGTCGAACGTGAAAACCTTCTCGCCAGGGTGAAAGAGAGTGGCGACTACCTGATTGCAGGCTTTCAAAGACTGGCGGAAACGCACACTCTCATCGGCGACATTCGCGGCAAAGGCTTGTTCCTTGCCGTCGAACTCGTATCCGACCGGGCGACGAAGGAACCAGCGGCCGACGAAACCGGTGAAATCGTAGAACGAATGCGTGAAAACGGCGTCCTGCTTTCGAGGATAGGCCAGCATGACAACGTGTTGAAGATCCGGCCGCCGCTGGTCTTCACGACGGAACACGCAGACATTGCGCTGGGCGCATTCGACGACGCCTTATCGCAAATCGCCAAGCTTTGAAGATCAAGATCGA
>SMVB01414804.1_pt1 | contig 20125 bp, 19 predicted proteins | sample 2456461 | NCBI WGS metagenome assembly SMVB01 (sample SAMN11095934, study PRJNA526329) | marine sediment metagenome | biome: Marine sediment; feature: Surficial sediment; material: Deep marine sediment; isolation source: Hadal surficial sediment | place: Pacific Ocean | collected 2014-05 | depth...
AATTCAGGGAATGTTGAAAAAGGGCGTCAGCGGCGTTCTCGGCCCTTTGTCGTGCTCACGTACTATGAGTACGCTCCGCGCGTCAAAGGGCCTGCGGCCTTGCTGAGCGCATCTTTTTGAACATCCCCTGTTGCTCTTTGTGTTTCATACCATGGGTCATATGTGAACGGCATTAAGAAAACATTTCAATTATTCAACGGTCCTATCCGCGGAGTGATTGTATGGCCTCCAGCAGTTCTTCCGTGGGTGCCGTGATGCCTGGTCGGGTTCGGAGTAAATGGGAAGAGGCCAGGGCTTCCAGGTCATCAAGGGAGCGAATCCCTAGGCGAAAGTATAAATCGTTGACAATGGGTTCAGAAAACCCGGGAAGTTGCAGCCATTGTTTGGCGAATTTTGGCAGAGGCGTGCTCAGGTCTTCATAGGCTCGAATGGTTCCGGTCGTCAGGTATTCCCGAATCTTCGCGCTTAAGTCTTTTCCGATACCTGGAAGCGAGTCCACATCTCCTCGTTGTGCAATCGAGGCAATATCTTCATCAAGCCCACTCAGTGTAGCCGAGGCTCGTCGATAGGCGCGTATGCGAAAAGGATTGGCGCCGTCCTTTTGCAGGCGTTCCGCCATGGTGAGGAAAATGTTCGCGACGGTATTGTTGTTCTGATACATGGCCAGGCGTGAAAGAATAGATGATTTTTAAGAGGGATTATAGCTCTGGTTGATTGGGATTGCTATGGCCTTCCTGGATTGATTCGAATTGAGCTCTTTGAGCATGCCCTCTCCTACATTGACAAGCATTTCCGGGGTCTCGTAGGATGGCATTTATGTGATCCTTGGGTCCTTACTTACCCGATCAATCGTATTGCAAAATGACGATTCAGTTAAATGGGGAACAGCATGATATTCAAGCAGGAATGTCGGTCGCGGCTCTCTTGCTTCAATTAGAGATTCGTTTGGATCAGGTGGCCGTGGAAGTCAATATGGAAATAATGGATAAAGGTGTGTTTGAGACCAGACTTTTACAAGACGGTGATCGAGTCGAAGTCATGAGTTTTATCGGAGGAGGGTCGGAAGGTTTTGATAGTGGCCCTTTTTGCATTTCCCCAAACAATCCAAGGTGTTGTCAAAAATTGATCTTCAACCAATAGATAGAGAATCTTTATGAGCAATGATCGCTTAACCATCGCTGGGCATGAGTTCAAGTCCCGTTTATGGGTAGGAACAGGAAAGTATAAAGACTTTGTCGAAACACAAAAAGCCATTGAGGCCTCGGGAGCTGATGTGGTGACGGTGGCCGTCCGGAGGGTGAATATCACCGATCGCAATTCCGAGAATCTTTTGGATTACATTGACCCGAAGAAATATACTATTCTCCCCAACACCGCTGGTTGTTATACCGTTGAAGATGCGGTGCGATATGCGAGGCTCGCAAGGGCTGCCGGTGTGTCCGATCTCGTGAAGCTTGAAGTGATTGGTGATGAGAAAACGCTGTTCCCTGATACCGCAGGTCTCATTGAAGCGGCGAAGATTCTTATTAGGGAAGGGTTCATTGTCTTGCCCTATACCAATGATGATCCCATCGTTGCGAAAAAACTTGTGGATATTGGTTGTCCTGCGGTGATGCCGTTGGCCGCTCCAATTGGATCGGGTTTGGGTATTCGGAATCCCTACAATCTCAAAATCATTCTGGAAACCGTCAAGGTCCCTGTTATCGTGGATGCTGGCGTAGGCACGGCTTCAGATGCGGCCTTCGCCATGGAGCTTGGAGCGGATGCCGTGCTGATGAATACCGCAATCGCCGGTGCGCAAGATCCCATTGTTATGGCTGAAGCCATGAAATATGCTGTTGATGCTGGCCGGCTTGCATATCGCGCAGGGCGTATTCCTCGGAAACTCTATGCCACGGCGAGTACGACGATTGAAGGTATGCTGTAGAAAGTCGTGAAGCGTGAAGCGGGAGGAACTTTTTAACGTATCACGCATCATGTTTTTCTCATTACCAAGCTGGTTGTTCCCTCATGGCTGCCTACCACCTTCCTTCTCTCTATGTCGTAACGGATCGTCATCAAATTGGTGAGGAACATTTTCTCCAGGTGTTGGAGCCTCTGATCTCTCAAGGAGGCCTGATGCTCCAACTTCGAGAAAGGGACCTCCCTACTCGGACCTTGTTGAAATTGGCAAGCACACTTTCTCGTTGGGCCAAACGCGACCAAGTGCCATTGTTGATTAACGATCGTGTCGATGTCGTCATGGCTACAGGCGCGCAGGGTGTGCACTTGCGAGGAAATAGTCTTCCTGTTCAAAAAGCTAGGGAATGTTTAGGGCCAAACCGATTGATTGGAGTCTCGGTTCACTCTGCCGATGAAGCAGTTCAACGTGAGCGAGAAGGTGCTGACTTTGTGGTGCTGGGTCCGATGTATGATACGCCCTCAAAGTGGGCGTATGGCGCGCCCTTAGGGTTGTCGGTGCTTGAAGAAGCCCATCGACGTTGTCAGATTCCCATTTTTGCCATAGGCGGAATTGATCTGTCGCGGGTCAAAGAAATTCGGAAAGCGGGCGCCTATGGTATCGCGGTGATTTCATCCATCTTTCAATCTTCTTCGCCCGTAGAATCCGTCAAGAACTATTCTACGCAACTTGGCGTACCTCCGTAGGACAAATTCATGAATCATCCTGTTGCTTCTTTCCGAAACCCAGTGCTAGAATTCCTTTCGGTGGCGTTGAGAAAAATGTTGATGTGTTTTGCCCTTTAAAAGTGGGACTTTTGTTGAGGCTGGCATCAATCGTCAAGAAAAATTTAGCCTGTATTGTGAGTTCTTCTCCCTTAGTGTTTCATCCGAAATGATCCTTAGGTAAAGTACTTATGGGATTTCGAAAACACGAAGATTATACCCGCGAGATTGAAAAGTTGCAGAGTGAACTCCAATCGTTGGAGACTGAAACTCGTCAACTCTATGATACTCGGATCAAGCTACAGCAGTCGCAAAAGCACAATGACAAATTGGCTGCCACCCTCCAGGATGCCAAAACCCAGATTGAGTCTCTCCGAACCGAGATTGAAAAACTGACAGCCCCCCCATCGTCGTATGCCTTGTTTTGCAGTTTCAATGAAGATCGGACTGCCAATGTGTATGTCTCCGGGCGCAAGATGCGTGTGAGTGTGCATGGGTCGATTGCAGGTGAGAGGTTGCGCAAGGGACAAGAAGTCATTCTGAATGAGGCTCTGAATATTATTGAAGTTCGTGGGTTTGATCCACAGGGACAAGTGGTTCGCTTAAAAGATCGCCTTGATGATATTCGAGTGCTGGTGCAGTTGCATCATGATGAAGAACGGGTGGTGGAGTTGGGCGAGCCACTGTTGGAAGAGCGATTAAGCGTTGGCGACCATCTTCTCTTTGATGCTCGATCCGGATATGTGATCGAAAAAATTCCCAAATCGGAAATCGAAGAACTCGTGATCGAAGAAGTGCCGGACATCGAGTATAATGATGTCGGTGGGTTGGAGAAGGAAGTGGAACAAGTGACGGATGCCGTCGAGTTGCCGTTTCTCTACCCCGAGCTCTTTTTGGAACATAAACTCAACCCACCGAAAGGCGTGTTGCTGTATGGGCCGCCGGGTTGTGGGAAGACCATGATTGCTAAGGCGGTGGCGAATTCCATTGCCAAAAAGCTGAAACACCTATCTGGCAAGGAGGTGCGCAGTTTCTTCCTTCATGTCAAGGGACCCGAGCTGTTGAATAAGTATGTCGGCGAGTCCGAACGACAAATTCGAGAAGTCTTTGCGAAAGCTCGCGAGAAAGCCGCCACGGGGAATCCGGTGATTATCTTTTTTGATGAAATGGATGCCTTGTTTCGCACAAGGGGGTCGGGGATTTCGTCGGATATTGAGTCCACCATTGTCCCTCAATTTTTGGCTGAAATAGACGGGGTGGAGCGATTGCAAAATGTGATCGTGATTGGCGCCAGTAACCGTCAGGACTTAATTGATCCCGCCGTGCTCAGATCCGGTCGTTTGGATGTGAAGGTGAAAATTCCGAGACCCGATAAAAAAGGCGCCAAGGATATTTTCGCTAAATACCTGACGAGCGATCTTCCGTTTGCCAAGGAAGAAGTTGATCGATCTGACGGCGATCGGAACAAGATTGTCGAGCGTTTGATCGAAGTGGTCGTGGAATCGATGTATGCGCTGTCCGAAGACAATCGCTATCTCGAAGTCAGCTATGCGAATGGAGAAAAGGAAACGCTCTACTTCAAGGATTTCTCCAGTGGAGCGCTGATTGAAGGGGTCGTGTCGCGTGCCAAAACATCCGCGGTCAAACGAGCGATTGCTAGTGGAGAGAAAGGTCTGAAGGAAGAAGATTTTCTGCGGGCTATCCGTGATGAGTTTAAAGCCCATGAAGATCTCCCCAACACGACCAATCCTGACGACTGGGCGCGCCTTGCCGGGAAAAAGGGTGAGAAAATTATCCATGTTCGGACCTTAACGCCGGGGTCAGATGAATCCCGAGAGATTGAAACGATTAGCGCCGGACATTATTTTTAATCTCGGACAGGCTCCTAAACTTTCATGTGCGAATGAGGTTCCCTTGTATCGAATCCTTGGAACAGAAACCGAATTTGGCATTGCTTCTCGCCATGCGTCACTGTCCGATCCTGTCGCGAATTCTCTCCGGCTCGTAAGCTTCTACCCTTCGCTTCCCGTTCCGCAAGCCCTGTGGGATTATGAAAACGAAAATCCGCTACTTGATGCCCGTGGGTTTGAAATCGAAGGTGAACGTGAACGGCCTGGGCCTGACTATAATCGGCAATTAAATAAAATTCTGGCCAATGGTGGACGTTGGTATGTGGATGGCGCGCATCCTGAGTATTCCACGCCGGAGTGCAGCAATCCTCGTGAACTGGTTGCGTACGAGCGCGCTGGGGAACGTATTGCTGCCCAGAGTTTAGACCTGATGAATCGGGCAGCCGGTGAAGCTCGCTATGTGTTGTACAAAAACAATTCCGATGGCAAGGGGAATAGTTACGGCTATCATGAAAACTACCTGTTAGCGCGCACCGTGCCGTTTGATGCGATTATCAAAACGTTGCTGCCGTTTTTTGTGAGTCGTCAGATTTTTGTAGGAGCTGGAAAAGTGGGCGCGGAGAACGGCACGACTCCCGTGGATTATCAGATTGCTCAACGGTCGGATTTCTTTGAGTGTTTGGTTGATCTCAATACCATGGTGAGTCGGCCCATTGTGAATACTCGCGATGAACCGCATGGCGATCCCTCACGATTTCGTCGTATTCACGTCATTGTGGGTGATGCCAACATGGCAGAAATTTCCACCTATCTAAAAGTCGGGACCACGGCGATTGTCATGCATATGTTGGAAGAAGGCGCGGCATTGCCCAAGATTGTGTTGGACGATCCTGTGGCTGCCATCAAGGCTGTATCACGAGACCTTTCCGTGAAACGTGATGTCAAACTCAGCAATGGCCACATGACTACGGCGATTGCTATGCAACGGGAGTTTTTAAAAGCTGCGCATGATTTTTACGCTTGTCGTGATTTCAGCCCGGCGACAAAGGATGTCATGGTTCGCTGGGAGTCTGTCTTGAATACCTTGGAGAAAGATCCCATGTTGCTTGGCCGGGAACTTGACTGGGTGGCCAAGCGACAGATGATTGAATCCTACATCGATCGAAAAGGTTGTGGCTGGGATGATCCTCGAGCCGCGCTCATGGATCTTCAGTATCACGATATCCGCCCGGACAAAGGTCTGTACTTTACCTTGGAGCGAGGAAACCGGATCGAGCGTTTGCTTCACGATGAAGAAATTTCTCAGGCTGAGCATGTCGCGCCAAATGGGTCACGAGCCTATTTTCGAGGACTGTGTCTGCAGAAATTTCCAAAACACATTTATGGCATGAGTTGGACCTCGGTGTTGTTTGATATGGGGAACACCACGATTAAACGGGTTCCCTTGATGGATCCCACCCGTGGCACACGTGAATTGACCAATGAGTTAATGGAGGGGGTCGAAACGGTGGAGGAATTGCTCGCGAAGTTGTCTGCCTTTGAGCACTAACTTCTCCATCGACAATTATATTCTTGTTGAGCGTTTTTATTATGGAATGGATGAAATCATTGCAGTTACCACATGTACAATGTTCGAGTTTTTTTGACTACCTGTTGCAAACTCGACCGGAATTAACTCCAGCAGCGCGCTGGGGTGGGTCGTTGCCGGCTCCGGTATCCGCGGAAGACGTTCAGCGTGGGTATCTGGCCTCGATCATGCATGGTACCACTGTTCTGGGGATCAAATATGATCAAGGGGTATTGATTGCCGGTGATCGGCAAGCAACGGAAGGGTATCAACTTGCCACCCGTACCATGGAGAAGGTGTTTAAAACTGATAGCCATTCCGCGATGGCGATTGCCGGCGCAGCCGGACCCTGCATCGAAATGGCCAAGCTGTTCAGTGTTGAATTAGAACATTACGAAAAAATCGACGGGGTGCAGTTGTCCTGTGTGGGAAAAGCCAATCGATTAGGCCAGATGGTTAAGGCCAACTTGCCAATGGTCATGCAAGGCCTCGTGGTTATCCCGTTGTTTGTCGGCTTTGATACGAAACTCGGGAAGGGTCGAATTTTTAAATACGATGTCACGGGTGGGAGATACGAAGAGACCGATTATCATTCGATTGGGTCGGGTGGCAAAGACGCCAAAGTCACTATCAAAGAACGATATCGACGGAATCTTCCTGAGGAAGACACGATTCGGCTTGCGCTGCAAGCCCTGTTCAGCGCTGCGGAAGAAGATGTGGGAACCGGTGGCCCAGATATCTTACGCCGGATTTTTCCAACCATGAAACTCGTTGACCAGGACGGTGTCCGAGATGTCGAAGAACCTCGCATTGCTTCCATGTGCGACGAACTGGCTCGGGTCAGAGCTAGGCAGGATTAATCATGTCAATGCCCTACTATGTGTCTCCCGAACAACTCATGCAGGATAAGGCTGAGTATGCCAAGAAGGGTATTGCCAAAGGCCGTTCGGTTATTGCCATGGAATACCAAGACGGGGTGCTGTTTGTGGCCGATAATCCCAGCACGTCGTTATTCAAAGTCTCGGAGATTTATGACAACATCGCGTTTTCCGGAGCAGGAAAATATAGTGAATTTGAACATTTGCGAAAAGCCGGCATTCAACATGCGGACTTAAAAGGGTTTATGTATAGCCGTGAAGACGTCACCGCACGATCGCTCGCGAATGGGTATTCCCAAACACTCGGAACAATTTTCAGTCAAGAAATGAAACCCTTTGAAGTGGAAATTCTGTTGGCTCAGGTGGGAGAACAACCCGGTGAGAATGAATTCTTCCGGATCGTCTTTGATGGCACGATTTTCCACGAGCGCTCATTCGTGGCAATCGGGGGGCGTTCAGAAGCGTTGCTTGCGGCCTTGCAGCAAGGTGCCGGCGATCAGCTCCTGGACATAAAGTCGGCGCTGAAACATTGTGTGAATGCGTTAAAGACGGTTTCCGAGCAAGATGTGGCTCCTAATGGTTTAGAGGTTGCGCTGCTCGACCGCCTTCGTCCCGGTCGGAAATTCAGACGTCTTTCCCAAGACGAATTCTCTTCTCTTCTTTCCTAACAAAATCCTTCGTGTACCGTATTGCTTGGGCTACATCAGTTGAAGGTCAGGGAAGCTGAGGTGTATGCTTCCTTAATAGGTGTCATCCATGATGAAACGAATTTATGGTCTTGAGTGTGAATACGGTCTCACGTTTTCTCCCAATGGGCGGGTGTATCTGCCTATTGAGAAGATTCTTGGGTATATCTTTGAGGGGCTCATTCCCAATAGCTGGCCTTCCAATGCGTTCTTAACGAACGGTGCGCGGTTTTATCAAGACACCGGCTGCCATCCTGAATACGCCACTCCAGAATGTGATGACATTTTCGAGCTCCTCGTCCATGAAAAGGCCGGCGAACGGATCCTGGAATCATGCCTGCCTGCTGCCGAGGAACGTCTCCGTGAAGAGGGTCTGTCCGGCGACATTTTTCTTTTCAAAAATAATACGGATTCCTTGGGGAATACGTACGGGTGTCATGAGAATTTCCTCATGCGGCGAGACGTGGATTTTTGGAAAGTCGCGGAGCAGCTCATTCCCTTTTTTGTGACACGCCAGATTTTTTCAGGATCTGGAAAAGTCCTCAAGATTTCCGGTAAGCCGCAATACTTTATTTCCCAGCGGGCGCAACACATCCATGAAAAAACGTCCTCATCGACGACCTCGTCTCGAAGTATCATCAATACACGAGATGAACCTCATGCGGATGCTGAACGCTTCCGACGGCTTCACATCATTCTGGGCGATTCGAATATGTCCGAGTTTTCTATTTATCTCAAGGTTGGGACCGCCGCCTTGGTTTTGTCCATGATTGAAGACGGTTTTTTCCTTTCCAGCATTGAATTAGAAGATCCCGTGAAAGCCATTCGTGAAATTTCCCGCGACCCCACGTTAAAGAAATGCGTGAAGTTAGATGATGGACGGGAGCTGACTGGTTTGGAAATTCAGCGCATGTATTTAGAGCGGGCTCAGGAGTATTTGCCCACCCAACCGTTTGATAAGGTGATGGCGGATGTGTTGAAAGAATGGGAGCGGGTGCTGAATGCCTTGGACGATGACCCGATGCAATTGGTGAAAGAAGTGGATTGGATTACCAAAAAGTGGTTGATGGAAGCGTACATCGATCGGAAGCATTGCGGGTGGGATGATCCGCGCATTGCAATGATGGATTTACAATACCATGACGTGAATCGGAAGCGGGGCCTGTATTATGTCCTGGAATCGCATGGGAAGGTGGCCAAAATTATTGATGAACAAGCCATTGAACGGGCCATGACGGTGCCTCCCCAAACAACCAGAGCCAAGGTGCGTGGAGACTTCATTCGATTTGCACGAGCGAAGAATCGTTCGTATACTGTGGATTGGACCTATTTGAAACTGAATGGATACTGGGAAGAGACCATTCTGTGCATGGATCCATTTACATCGTCCAATCGACGAGTCGATGAATTATTAGCACAGGTTCCGGTTGCTCGTCTCTATCCCTAAGGACCTGAGAGAAAATAACTTGGACATCTCGCATCCAATCTTCGGGCCATCTTTGAACGGGCCTCAATCGAAACACCCTCAACATAGCTGTGCTATGCCTCGGGTTTTTCTCAATCATTCCGTCCAAATCCGCCCCAAATCTTGGCGCGATATGTCCAAGTTATTTTCTCTCAGGTCCTAACCGCGATTTTCTCTTTCTCAAACTCCCTCACATGACACGTCTCACAAGCCGTTCGTTCTTGGTGTTTGTCATCCTGATCGCGAGTATCTTTCCGCTCAATTTTATCCCTCATCCGCAAGATCTTCCGGCTGCAACTCATGATCAAGTGAGTGGCAAGCAAGGCGAAGTCCTTGTGGTCACGGTTCCAGTACAAGGTGATCCTGATCGGGTCGTCGGTCATCTCTTGAATCGGGAAATTGTGTTTTTCCCGGTTGGGGAGGGTGTGTATGCGGGGTTATTGGGGCTGGATATGCAAGATAAGCCCGGCCGTCATAAATTGATGATTCAGGTGGAGTATCCCGATCGCAAGGAACGACATCGCATTACGGTCCTGCTCATGAAAGAGGATTTCAGGGTTCAGCATTTGAAGCTGCCCAAGAAGATGGTTGATCTCGATAGTAAGACCTTGGCCCGAGTCAGAAAGGAATCAAAGCTTCTTCATCACGCATTTGAAAGTGTCCTGCCGGAGCCGCTGTGGAAAAGTCAGTTTATCGAACCGGTTCAAGGACGAGTCTCAGGCAGGTTTGGCAGTCGTCGAGTGATTAACGGGCAACACAAAAGGCCACATAGCGGGGAAGACATCGCCGCGCCGAAAGGTACGCCTGTGGTGGCTATGAATACCGGCATGGTTCGCTTAACCATGGATCATTTTTTTACCGGGAAAGGCGTCATTCTCGATCATGGCCTTGGTCTCTTCTCCATGTATTTCCATTTGTCTGCGGTCGATGTGACTCAAGGACAACTGGTAGAGAAAGGACAACCCATTGGGAAAGTCGGCGCGACAGGCCGAGCCACTGGCCCGCATCTGCATTGGGGGGTTCGATTAAACGGTTCCCGCATCGATCCCTATTCACTCCTGAAAGTCTCCTTAGACAGCACGTCCTAACTCTTCTATTGTTTATCTGCCCCAGAAAGAAAGTAATCCTGTGAAACGCGTCTGTGTCTTTTGTGGATCGAACAACGGTCTCAAACCCCGGTATCAAGAAGTCGCCCAGGCGTTGGGAGAAGAACTGGTCCGCCGTAACATGGGATTGGTTTATGGTGGGGGAAACATCGGATTGATGACGGTGTTGGCAGAAACGGTGTTAGCGGGGGGTGGTGACGTGCAAGGAATCATTCCTGACTTTATGGTGGAACATGGGTTTGCCCGTCAGGATCTATCCGAGCTACACGTCGTGGGATCGATGCATGAACGCAAGGCCCTCATGGCTGATTTATCGGATGCGTTTATAGCGTTACCTGGCGGGTTTGGCACCCTGGAAGAGTTTTGCGAAATGATTACCCTGCGGCAACTCCGCATTCACCAGAAACCCTGTGGGTTGTTAAATGTGGACGGGTTTTTCGATGCTCTGTTGACGTTTATTAACCACCAAGTTCAAGAAGGGTTTGTGACTCCAGACAATCGAAGCCTCATCATAACCTCCGATAATCCAGCAACCCTTCTCGATCTTCTTGAGAAGACATAACACCAAGAAGCGTGATTCGTGAAGCGTCATGCGTAAGAGGTAAAAGCTCGGCTTTCTTTACGGATCACCCATTACTTCCCTTTCGTCACGTATCAAGGTTGCGCGTGCAACCCGGTGGGTGAGGTTGTTAATAGGCTGGCGGTCTCGAAATCGGTCTGCTGGTCAATAGTTCTACTACCCGAAAATTATCAAAAGCGAACACGCCATCGCCGGTGGTGGCAAGGCCAATATACCCGGTTCCTAAGCTTTGATCTGAAAGGGAAAGAATTATGTGATTATCGAAGAAGATTTCGATCAACTCTTTGCTCATGATTGTGTTGCGTTGGACTCTGAGAAAGTGCCATAGCGTTTGTTGAGGAACCACGACGTGCTCATCGATAAGGGTCGGTTGTCCGTTGAGAACTCGAAAGGCTTTCACTGTGTTTGTGAATGGATAGATCAAGACCGCATAAAAGTTTTGAACATCTTGAGCCCCAAAAACTATGCCTGCGCCAGAATTCTTGGTCCCAAGCTTCAATAAAATTCTTACAGAGAAATCTCCGTATTCCATGCGGATATTTTCAGAGATCAAAAGTTGGAAACACGGAGAATGTGAACAATGGGCCGACTGGAGTAAAGCATGAGTTCGGCTTGGAGCGTTCTCGTATGTGACAATTTCCCAGGACCCAGGTGGGGCATCTCCCAAAGTTTCCGAAGCAAACCCAGGAGGGAATATAGCAGGGGCATGTTTTTCAAACGTCCATTCCTTGAATAGCGGAGGAGTGTGTTTCAAGACTGCTCGAGGGAGTTCCTTGAGCTCACCATTTTCCTCTGCAGAGGCACTTGAGTTCATTCCGATAAAGATTGCGGGAATGAGGGCCGTTATGAACAAGAAGGTGCTGAACCTCAAATACCTAAAAAATCGAGAAGCCGAGGATCGATGAGAAAACCGTGTACAACCAGAAGCAGGGGAACAAAAACATTGCATAAAAGACTCCATCACATTAAACCTTTCAAAATATTCTTGTTTGGATGATACGAAGAAAAGAGCAGCCCCTGCAAGGTGGACACGAGGTGCTTGAAGGTCGTGACCAACAGCCAGATGCCGCGTCCAGATAGCAAATACGTTAGAAAAAACCAGCAGGTTTTGATTGCCAAAGCGCATAACCTTTGATAGCCTATCTCCATAAACCGCTGGTTACCGGATATATTATCGACTGAGGTTTTGGTTAAACTGATCTGGAGAGTCAAGAAACTCCTAAGATGAAAAATCCTAAGCAGATGTATCGCCACACCGGGATGCTGCTGTTGTTGCTCACAACAGCTATCAGTCCGACCTTGGCCGCCTCAGCCGGGCCGGATGCCATGCCCTCTTTCAATGTCGAAAGTCTCCTGGATGACAAATCCGTGGTGACGATTTCGCTCAACGAAGTTGTCCTCCAAGCACTGAAACACAATTTGGATATCATTGTGAGCAAACAGACCCGTGACGTTCGGGTGACAGATATATTGTTCGAACAAGCCAAGTTTGATCCCACGGTAGAAATATCCGCTCGGTATGATCGATCGGTTGTGCCATTAAACCGGCCAGTGTTCGGATTCGGGGGAGTCACCCAAGGTGGGGACCCGGATAATTTCGATCAAAATGATACGAAGGTGAGTCTTGGCATCACGCAGAAACTGTACTCTGGCGGCACCTATGATATGACCTTGGATACGGATCGCAACTCCGTCGCGGGCCCGTCATCATTTTTATTCAATCCTAGTTACACCGCCAACTTCCTGGTCAATTTCACGCAGCCGTTGCTTCGCGACTATGGAGTGAAGGTGAATCAAGCCGCCATTCACATCGCGCAAAATGCCGTGCAAGTCGAGCATTACACGTTTGTGAATCAAGTGCTGGATGTCATTGTTCAAGTCGAAGACGCCTATTGGGAGTTGGTGTTTGCGCGAGAAAACGAAGAAGTCTTTCGAGCAGCGTTGACTGCGGCAAAAGAAGTGTTAGCCAGCAATCGGGCCAAAGTTGAAGCGGGGGTCATGGCTGAAGTCGAGGTGTTGCAGGCACAAGTTGGTGTGGCCAATCGGGTCGACCAAATCCTCGTGGCCCATAAAACAACGCGCGATCAAGAAGACCAACTTCGACAATTAATTAGTCCAACAGAAAAGGAATTGCGAAAAACCCTAGTCATGATTCCCTTGGATCGTCCGGTTCAAGAGTATGATTCCACCACGGTGAACAGTGCCGTGGATGCCGCGTTGCAGCATCGCCCCGAAGTGCTTCAAGCTCAAAAAAATATTGAATCAAGCCATCTCAACACCAAACTGGCCAAGAACAAATTGCTGCCGCGTTTAGAATTTCAAGGAAGCGTGGGACTCAGCGGGCTAGGCAAAGACGCCAGCGATATGTTAGAGCGAACCGCGAGCACGGATTTTTACAACATAGGCGCGGGGATGGTATTGAGCTATCCATTAGGCAATCGGTCTGCCAAAAGTCAGTACCGCCGCAGACAGCTTGAAACCACGCAGGCAAAAAACATATTACAAAACGTCCGCCGTCAAGTCATCGTGGATACCAAGGAAGCTGTTCGTCGTGTGCAAACAGATTTCAAACGAATGGCCACCACCCGAATCGCACGCAAACTCGCCAACCGTCAACGAGCCGCCGAACAAGAACGCCTGAACTTTGGTCTCAGCACCACTCGGCAAGTGCTCGACTTCCAACGCGATGAAGCCCTCGCACGTGTCAAAGAACTCCGCGCCATCCTCGATTACAACCAATCCCTTGCCAACCTCCACCGCAGGACAGCCTCGACCCTTGATCAGTACCACATCTCCCTAGAATAAATCCCCTTATCGCCAGGAGCTCTGCGACGTAACCCTGAGGCCGGTTGAAAGGTCCCCCCTTTGGAAAAGGGGGTTAGGGGGATTTTTTAATCATACCGTTACCTAATAATGCCCCGTTGGTTGTGGCCGGGATCTTTATTGTTGCAGATACGTTCTCTATTCTGATTGAAACACCTCATTGAAGGTCAGGTGGAAAGAATGTACCATAGTGGCTGAATACATGTGAACCATCATGAATCACAGGGGGGCAAAATATGGGTACGGAAGCATTTACAGTCCGCTCCGAGAGTAAGAAAATCAAAAAATTGGATAAGTTGGCTTCCCAGAGAAAACGGTCGCGAAATTATCTCATGAACGAGGCGCTGGATTATTACCTTGATGTTCAAGCCTGGCAGATGGAGCAGATTCAGGCAGGGATTCGCGCTGCAAACGATGGCCGATTTGTCAGCGATGCCAAAATGGACAAACTGTTCAATAAGTATAAAGATTCGAATTCGTGAAGATTCGCTGGACGGTTCCTGCGGCAAGAGCGTTAGAAAAGATTCAAGATTATATTGCGCAAGATAATCCTCGTGCAGCGTGGGATGTGGCTCAGAAGATACAGCGTTCTGTGCAACGGCTGGTGGCGTATCCGCACCTGGGGCGAGTAGGGCGTGTGGCTGGAACATATGAATTAATTCTTTCAGGAATACCCTATATCGTGCCCTACCGGATCCAAGATGACGAAATTCAAATATTGACCGTGTTTCATGCATCGAGAAAATGGCCAGCGAATTTCTCATGACATGGATATTGGTGAAACGGTGTTCTGACAAAGAGCGCAATATCCGCGCCAGGAGAAATTGAAGTCACGGTAGATCCCGTCTCGATCATCGTGAGTGTCTTAGCTTTTGGGGCTGGAGCTCTGGCTAAAAAGATGTTGGATAAGGCCGGAGAGGACTTATACGATTCAGTCAGAGGCAAACTTCGTTCGCTTTTGGGAACAAATCAAGATGGAGTGGACGCGTTAGAAAAGGTAGAGAAGAAACCCGACTCCAAAGGCCGACGGACCACCCTTCAAGAAGAACTTGGTGATGTGGGGTTGTCGCAAGACCATGAAGTCGTAAAGTTAGCCGTTCAACTCCTCGACTATCTCCAAGAAAAAAATCTTCTCCCAGGCGACACCTATCAGACCATCATGCAAAGTGATGGCTCGGTAGTCATGGGCCCTGGTGCTGTCGTGGCCGGGGCGCATTCCAAAGTGGTTGCAGCAACGGCTGAGAATGCCCAGGCGCAATTGATCGAGCAGCAAAACATAGAAACACAGAACATTTATTTGTCACCAAAGGTAGACACGATCCCAAGAAAGGACAATAACGACTGGCGTACGCGCTATCTACAGGAAATTGCCAGCGAAACGAATATTTTGCCATGGGCGCCGGTTATGGAAACCTTCCCGTCGAAGGAAAACAATGAGGCGTTTGGATTGTCGGATGTGTACACGGATCTGGATACAACGGATGTACAACGAATCGAGCGGGAAGAAGAATATCGGGAACTCATGGCACAACGCGATAAAGCCGAACGTATCTCTGCTCAAGCCACCATTAACGACCATCGGTGTGTGCTCATTATGGGTGACCCTGGTTCGGGAAAATCCACATTCGCGAAGCATGTCGCCCATTCGTTGGCCCAAGCGGGTCTGGCAGAAGATCCATCCACTTGGCTCAAGGCACTCGCGCCATGGGAGCACGAGGTCTTGCTTCCCGTATGGATTGAACTCAGGACTCTTGCTGCAGGACTGGACCGGGTCAATGATGAAAATGATCTGGCCGCGCAATTTTTTTCGGCCTTGCAAGATCTGCTGAACAAACAATGCCTGAAAGAGATCGGGGCAGATCTCGAAAAGTATATTCAGGGTCGGGCAGAGCCCGTGCTCTTGCTATTCGACGGCTTGGATGAAGTTCCATCCAACCTCCGAAAAAAGGTCGTTGATCTCGTCAATGTGTTAGCCGAACGATATAAATGCCATCGCATTGTTGTTACGTGTCGGCCTTACGCGTATCTGGATCAGCCGTACCGGCTCACCGGATTTCATCAAGTCACCCTGGCGGCATTTAGTCAGGACCAAATAAATCGGTTCATTCAAAACTGGTACGATCTGCGGGTCAAATGCAAGGCCATGACCGCAAGTGATGCCGATTGGAAGCGACGCCGTCTTCAGCAGGCGACCCAGAGCAGCCATCTTCATGAATTGGCCGAACGACCATTCTTGTTGACTGTGATGGCCCAACTCCATACCTACACGGGGCAATTGCCAGACGATCGGACGGAATTATACGCTGGGGCCGTTGATCTCCTCTTGCAACGGTGGGAGGGAAAGTCAGGGGGCGAAGAAGGTGTCATCGCTTACCTGGATATGCAGGGGCTAAAAATTAACGATCTCAAGGATGGGCTGGGCGAGGTGGCTTTTCATGCGCAAAGTCAGCGAACGAAGGGAGAATTAGGAGAAATTACGGAGGCGGATTTGCATCACCGGATGCAGAAATATTTTCAAAGGGATCGGGTGAAAGCAGACAAGTTTGTGACGTATATTCGGGAACGGGCCGTGTTGCTGATCGCTCATAAAACCGAAGCATACAAATTTCCGCATCTATCGTTCCAAGAATACCTGGCGGCCTATCATTTGGTATCGCATGATAATTACCCATTCGAACCAGCTCGGCTCGTGCGAGAGGATATCACGCGTTGGCGAGAAGTATTTGTGTTGAGTTGTGGTGTGGCAACGCGAAATGGACACCTGAAACTTGCCCTCCTCGCTGTGGCAGATCTTTGTCCTGAATCAGTCAAAGAAGCTCCTTCCAACGATCCCTTGATATGGCAATGTGCGCAGTTAGCAGGAGAAGCCTTGCTAGAGATCGGATTAATTGGAGTTCAGCGTGATGAGCCTGGGCAGAAGTTGCACAAGAAAATTCAAGACTGGCTTCTCGTGGCTATGCGGAATGATGATGTACTCACACCTATTCAACGCGCAGCGGCTGGACGAACGTTGGCTAAGCTGGGGAACCCCAGAAAAGAGGTACTTGAAGCGGAGCACATCGAGTTGCTGGAAATTCCGAAAGGCCCTTTCACCATGGGTGAAGAGGGGGAAGCCTTTCAATGCGATATTCCCAAGGCGTACAAGATTTCCAAATACCCCATCACCAATGCGCAGTTTCAGGAGTTTGTGAAAGCCGGCGGATATATGGAGGCTAGCTTTTGGAAAGAGGCAGAAGCGGATGGCTATTGGACCGAAGGGAAATTCAAAGGGAGGTTTGACGATGAGGGGCGCGATGGTCCTGCAGTGAATCAGGATCCCTTTGGGTTGGCCAATCATCCGGTCGTGGGGGTGTCATGGTATGAAGCGCTTGCGTTCACGCGTTGGCTCACGACACGGTTGCAGGAGGTAGGAAAGATTCCCAAAGGTTGGGTGATTCAATTACCAAACGAACCCGAATGGGAAAGAGCTGCGCGAGGGACTGAGGGTTGGAAGTATTCCTGGGAGGGTGAGCCCAATCCAAACAACGCCAATTATGTTGAGACTGGGGTTGGAACTACGAGTGCGGTTGGCTGTTTTCCCCAAGGAGAAAGTCCCAATCACATCGAGGAGATGAGCGGGAATGTGTGGGAATGGACGCGGAGTGTGTACGATCGAGACTACTACTCAGCGGATCAGACAAAGTGGGCAAACCGTGAACTTCTAGATTCCAAAGGCTCCCGTGTGTTGCGCGGCGGCGCGTTCTTCTTCACCGATGACCTTATGCGGTGTGCCTGCCGCTTCAACCTCCACCCGTACAACTCGGACTGGCTTGTTGGGTTTCGAGTGGTGGCGTCTCCATTTTCTTCACGCTGACCTCTGTCTTCTCTGGCCTCTGAAACTCTGAAATTCCGGACGAGTTTCTGCTTTGCAACCTTTGCAACATGAGGAAGCTGAAGTTAAGGAAGGTATTCGTCCACAAAGGTTCGTGGGCGAAGGACGCGAAGGCCTTGATAACCCGCTACTCTGAGAAGGGCTTTGTCTCCGCTGACGATAAGTTGGGTCTTTCCTGCAAGAGCCGCTACGAGAAATTTGTCATCATCAGGGTCATCACAGACTGGACTGGGGAGTTTTGTTGGCCGGACGTGTTCAGCTTTTGAGTCAATGAGTTGGAGGATCGTGGTCAGGTCGATCCCTGGAAACTGTTTTGAAATTTCAGCAGCTACGCGCTGATATTCTTCCAGGATTGGTGGTGATATGAGAAGAGTGACAGTTTCCTCTTCCCAAGCTTGGAGAATAGTGAAAGGTGGGCCGGTGAAGAATATGCCTGAAATGAAGACGTTGGTATCGAGGACGATCCTCACCGTTTCGTGCGAATCTTCTTTATCGCTTGAGTGATGTCCACTCTTTTGAGCCATGCGGTTCGAGCTTGTTTGCGGGCTTCGGCGATTAAATTATCAAATTCAGCCATGGCAGGTGGGGTGATTTCTTTTAACACGACGGTGCCCTTCTCTCCCACAACGACGAATTTTGATCCGGTCTTGAGTTTGAGCTTCTTTCGAATTTGTTCGGGTATGACGACTTGGCCTTTGGATGACAATTGTGTTGTGGCTAAGGTTGACATGGCTTGACCTCTGGGTTGTGGAAATCTTACTGGTAAGAATATGGTGAGAGTGTCAATCTGTCAACCGAAAGCACACACACGTTTTTGGGCTGCACAAATACCTTCCTTTTCTGTTAGAATCCCAAACATGAAGCGTGGATGGATTGTTCTTGTTTTGGCGGTTGGTGCCATTGGTGCCGGTGTGTACTGGTTTTTTCCGATGCCTTTGGCTCAGGAGAGCCAGGAGAAGGAAGAGCCAAGGGTCATTGTGGTGAAGCGGAGTACGCTTCACACGCGAGTGTCGGAGACCGGGACTTTGGTGCCGATCCGGACCTTGGATATAAAGTCGCAGTTTTCGGGCGAGGTGTTAGAGATTTTTGTTCATGAAGGGGAACAGGTTGTTCGGGATCAACCGTTGATGGTGATTCGCCAAGAGCCCAATCAGGCGCGGCAGGTGGCGCAACTACGAGCCCAGTTGGAGCAAGAGGGCTTTAACGTGGCTCAGGCGAGGCGTAATTTGGTGCGCATGGACGGGTTGCATGCCAAAGGGTTTATCGCTCGCCAAGAATTGGAGTCTGCCGAGCAAGAAGCCCAACAGGCCATGGTTCGGCGAGAATTGGCGGAAAAGGAATTGTTGCTGGCTTTGGGTGGGAATCAAGAGTTATTTCAGCGATACATCTCTCAAGATCCGACTGAAACAGGGCTTGAAGAATTCCGTGTGTTGTCGTCTTCAGATGGAACGATTATCGATATTGGTGTGCAGCCTGGTGAAATGATTACCTCAGGCACGGCCACGGTCGGTGGGGGGACGGTGTTGATGAAATTAGCCGACCTTCGACGAATGGTGGCTCAAGCAAAAATCAATGAGGTGAGTATTCATCGGGTTCGAACGGGGCAACCCGTGATGATTCGACTGGATGCGATTCCCGGTGCGGAGTTTGAAGGGGTGGTGACGGCCATTGCTCCTCAAGGAGAAAAGGAAGAGAGTATCGTGACCTATGAGGTGACAATCGAAATCGATAACACCGATCTCAGTTTGCGGCCGATGATGACGGCGAATGTGGATATTTTGACGGAAGATTTAACCGACGTGATTGCTGTGCCGCTGGAAATATTGCAATCGGAACAAGGCGACGATGTGGTCTATGTGCAGGAAGGCTCTGACCAAGTGCGCCGGAAAGTGCGCGTGGCATTCCGGACGTCGACTCAAGCGGTGATCACACAAGGGTTAGAGGAGGGTGATCGGTTGGTGGTACCTTCCTTTAAGAAATCTTCATCACGTTAAACGTTTAGGTTTTTCATGCCATTCCTGAAGGTTTTTCATTCTCAATCGAATAATGAGTCTTCATCAGCGGGTGGTGGGGTGAAGTCGAACGGAAAGCCTCTTATCGCGATGCATGATATTTCGAAGGTCTATCACGCGGGTGAGGTGAGTGTTCATGCGTTAACGAAGATTGAGATCACGATCGAGAAAGGTGAGTTTGTGGCGATCGTTGGGCAGTCGGGGAGTGGCAAGACTACATTGTTAGATATTTTGGGGTGTTTGGGTCAACCAACGGAAGGAGAGTATTGGTTGGATGGGCAACATGTCGGCTTACTCAGCGATGAGGACTTGACGACGATCCGCAATCAAAAAATCGGTTTTGTCTTTCAAATCTTCCATCTGCTTTCTCGGAAGACAGCTTTGGAAAATGTGCAGTTGCCATTGCAGTATGCTGGGCTGTCGATGGCTGAACAGCGAAAGGGCGCAGCCGATATGTTGAAGCGGGTGGGCCTAGACGATCGAATGCAGCACTTCCCCACGCAATTATCAGGCGGGCAGCAACAGCGCGTGGCTATTGCGCGTGCACTGGTAAACGAACCGGCGATTTTATTGGCTGATGAGCCAACTGGGAATTTGGATAGCCGCACTGGGCAAGAGGTCAT
>SMVB01411267.1_pt1 | contig 20104 bp, 16 predicted proteins | sample 2456461 | NCBI WGS metagenome assembly SMVB01 (sample SAMN11095934, study PRJNA526329) | marine sediment metagenome | biome: Marine sediment; feature: Surficial sediment; material: Deep marine sediment; isolation source: Hadal surficial sediment | place: Pacific Ocean | collected 2014-05 | depth...
CACCCAGAAAGCTGAGGGTCTGTCCGACGACGGGGCCGGCCCAGACCCAGCCGAAATTCGCCACGCGAATGCCTTCGAGGGGTCGGGCCCCGGGCTTCGCAACGGCAACGCCGTTGCGCTCGCCGCCGGTCGGCGCGGCCGATAGCGCGTCCAGCACCGCGTCGTTGTCTGCACCGAGGAGTGGCGCTGCGAGCTTTGGCCCGCCCGGAGTTTCCGAAAGCTTGAAGGGCGCACCGAGCAACCGCACGCTGCCCAGGGCAGCGTGTTCGAGATCGACGATGTAGCCCCGCTCCTTGAGATGCGGGTGTTCGGCCGCTTCCTTCACGGTAAAGACGGCGGAGACCGGTGCGCCGGCCGCTTGACACCACTTCATGATGTCGTGCTTGCCGTGCTCCATGGTCCATTCTTCGATCAACGGATAGATGAGATCGGCGTTTTCGGCGCGCGAAAACATGTCCTGGAACATCTCTGTCCGCATCCACTCCGGGTCACCCATGACCTTGGCGATGCCGTTCCACTGGCCGGGTTCGAGGGCGAGCATCCAGACGTGACCGTCCTTGCAGGGAACGATGGTGGCGGGAGCGCCCAGTGGCATCCCGACCCCGGTCCGGGTTTCAAACTTCCCGCTCTGGGCGTAGCCGCCGATGTTCTGACCTCCAACGAACGAAGCGGCGATCGCCTCGGCGCAAGACACGTCCACATGCTGCCCGACTCCCGTGTTCTTGCGGCCGTAGACCGCGGCGAAGCCCCAAGTCGCTGCGGCCACCGCGCCAAAATAGTCTGCAGCGAAAGTCCCGTGTTCGAGCGGCGCTTCACCGGGTAGCCCGCAGTAACGCGAACTCGCCCCGCTCAGGTGGAACGCGTTCAAGTCTGTGCCCTTCCAATCTGCATACGGGCCCGTCTGTCCAAAGGGAGTGATGGAAATCATCACCAATTGCGGGTTTCTGGCTTGCAGGGTCGGGTAGTCGAGGGACCAGTCGCGCATCTGCCGGGGTGTGTTGTTTTCAATCAGTACATCCGCTCGAGAAATCAGCGCCAGGATTTTCTCGCGATCGGCGGGGACGTTTGCATCCAGGGTGACCGACTTTTTGTTGGTGTTCAGAATGTGAAACAGGCCGCTCTTCTCGAGGTCGGGCAGATCTTTTGGAAATGGCCCCCAGCCGCGCGATGGATCTCCACAGCCCGGCGCTTCGATCTTGATCACCGAGGCCCCGTAGTCTGCGAACAATTTGGCGCAAAACGGAGCGCTGACTCGCCCACCCAACTCGACGACCTGGATTCCTTCCAGCGCTTCAGCCAACGGATCTCCTCTCGATCGATCGGGTGTTCAGCTCCTGGCCCCACCGAAGATGCGGCGAAACAAATTGACGATCGCGGCAAGCAGCGTCTTGAGCAACAGCGGGAGAACCTTGAGGGCTGCGTCTTCTTCCTTTTCCATCGCGGACCCAGCGATCGCCGTAGACGGACTCGCCGTCCCGCCGGCTTCGCGGACGTCCGGGTCCGACGTACTTTCTGCTTCCAGCTGCTGCTTCACGTTCTTGGCGAATTGCTGAAACAGTTGATGCGAGACTCCCTTGATCATGCCACCGCCAACCTGCATGACCTTGCCCGTGAGTTCGATCCGGGCGTCAGTGGTCATCTCGGTCGCACCGCTCTCGAGCACGCTGAGGCTCAGGGTGACTTTGGCCTTGGCCGTGCCTCCGCTCGGATCCTTGCCCTCGCCGGTCACCACCAGAACCCGCCGCTCTGCGTCCACATCTTCGAATTGGATCTTGCACTTGTAGGCCGCACTGATCGCACCGAGCTTGATCTTCACCCGGCCGCGGAAGTGCATCTCGTCCACTACTTCGGTGAGCGATGCACCGGGCAGACAAGTCACTATGCTTTCCGGGCTGATCAGAAACTGCCAGACTTGATCGGCCGGGGCCTCGATTTGGAACTTCTCTTGAATCTCAATTGCCATGCTGGGTTTCCTTGGAGAGGGACTCTCCACTTCGCTCGTACCGAGTTGCAACCATCTCCGCCAATATGGCCAGGGCGATCTCTTCGGGTCGGCGCCCGCCGAGATCCAAACCCACCGGGGTCTTGATGCGCGACAAAGCCTCCTCGTCAAATCCCTGTGCCCGGAGTTCGACGAGACGCTTGGCGTGAGTCTTGCGACTCCCGAGGGCACCGATGTAGCGAACATCCGACGCCAGCGCCCGCGCCAGGGTCGGGAGATCGAACTTTGGGTCATGGGTGAGGGTCAGGACATAGGCATCGGCATCCAACACTGCACCGTCCAGTACATCTACCGGCCATTCGTGCAGCACCTGATGCGCATCGCGAAAGCGATCGCCCTCGGTAAAAGCCGTGCGGGGATCGATCACGAATACCCGGAAGCCGACCTCTTTTGCCATGGCACACAGCGAGACCGCGATATGGGTCGCACCCACCAGATAGAGTCGCTGTGACGGGACGAACGATTCGATGAACACCCGGTACGAATCGCCCGAGCCTTCGCTCGGGTCGATCGCTAGCACCCCGCTCTCACGGGCCAAAAGCAACTGCTCTGCTTCGCTCGCGACTTGTTTGTCGATCGCCGGGTCGATGCTTCCCACCACCTCTTTGGCTTCGCCCGTAGCACCCACGATCCCGAGGCGCGCGCCCAGGAGGCGCTCGGGAGCGACGCAGACCGCCATCGCCGCTGGGCAATCGTCTTCGATCGCTCCCCGTACCCGGCGCCAGACGAGGTCATCGGAAAAGGCTTCGATCAAAACCTCGATATGACCGTCGCAGCTCAGCCCCACTTCGAAGCTGTCGGGTTCCGCGGGTCCATACTCGACCAGGGACGGCTTGCGTCGATCCAGAACAGCGAGCGCGCGTTCGTAGACGTCACTCTCGACGCAGCCCCCCGAAACCGACCCGACCATCGAGCCACTCCGGGTCAGGGCCAGACGCGCACCGCTGGGACGCGGTGCGGAGCCCTCGACGCCCACCACGGTCGCGAGTGCGATTTCCTCGCCACTCGCGGTCCAGCGGTCGAGATCTTTCAGGAGTTCTTTCACGCGATTCCTCTGGAATCCCCGTGGAACGCGGGTCCGGGGGCTTCCTCCATGGCACGGGGCAGATTTGACGGGTCAATCCGACGCGACGCCAGTATAGAGGCCCAGTTTGGCTTCGTCTGCGGGTTGTTGCGGGAGTGAGATTCGAGCTGGTAGCCTGCGCTGCACACGGATCCCGGCAACTCACCGACACCAACCGTCAATTACCTACTAGGAAGCGCATGGGCCCCACCCGGCAGATTTACTGGAACATCGCGGGACATACGCTGATTTACGGATTTCTGTTCGTCGCTCTCGTCATCGTGGGGCTCAGCATCTATCGGCGCGTTCAACTGTGGCGACTCGGCAGCGACGAGCCACGCCTCGACCAGATCGGCAGAAGAATCCGCTTCACCCTGGCCGAGATCTTTTTGCATCGGCGTCAGCTTCGCGAACCCTTCATGGGACTGGCGCATCTGTTCATCTTCTATGGGTTCTTTGCGCAGCTCATCGCGACCTCGTTGATCTTCGTTCAAGAACAGACGGGCATTCATTTTCTCAAGGGGACCTTCTACCTCTACTACTCGCTGCTGAGCGACAGCTTTGGAATCCTCGGAATCATCGGGCTGTTGATGGCACTCTGGTACCGCGGCGTGGTCAAGCCCGCGCGGTTCCACACGATCGCAGACGACTGGGTTGCGGTGCTGTTGCTCTTGCTGATTTTCATCCAGGGCTTCTTCGTCGAGGGACTTCGCATCGCGATCACCGAACTGCGGGTGCAGCCCGAACTCGCGCCGTGGTCACCCGGTGGCTATGTGATCGCGTTGATGCTGCAGGATCTCGACTCGGAAACCCTCGCCATCATGCACCGATTCAACTGGTGGTTCCATGCGGCCACCGCCTTTGTCTTCATTGCGTACTTTGCCCTGGGCAAGTTCAAGCACGTTCTGTTCGGCACCGCGAATCTCTTCTTCCGCAGCTTCGAGCCGATGGGCAAGCTCAGCTACCCCGACATCGACGAACTGGCGGAAAGCGACCCCGACGCACTGGATGTCCTCGGCTTCAACAAAATTGATCAGTTCAGCTGGAAGGCGCTGCTCGATCTCGACGCCTGTGTGAACTGCGGCCGCTGCGAGAGTGTCTGCCCGGCCCATGTCAGCGGCGTGCCGTTGAACCCACGCAAACTGATCCAGGACATGCAGAACCACCTGGGCGCGGTCGGACCCGAGCTCTTGAGTGCCAAGGCCAAGGGCGAAGAGGTGCCCGACGGCGTGCTCGGCATGCTGCTGGGCGACGGTAAGGACGGTGCTGCGCCGGCGGTGCTCGAGGAAGAGCTCTGGGGCTGCCGAACCTGTGGGGCGTGCATGGAAGAGTGCCCGGTCTTCATCGAACACATCCCCAAAATCATCGACATGCGGCGCTACCTGGTGATGAGCGAATCGAAGATGAGCGACGAAACCCAACTCTTTCTCAAAAATCTCGATGAGCGCGGTCATCCATTTGCCGGTGCGGGGCGCGACCGGGAGGAGTGGTTCGAGGACCTCGACGTCAAGGTCTATGGACGCGGAGATCGAGCCGACACGCTCTTCTGGGTGGGTTGTTCCGGAGCGATGATCGATCGCAACATCGAGACCAGTCGAGCACTGGTCAAAGTCATGCAGGAAGGCGGCGTCGACTTCGCCCTGCTCGGCAACGAGGAACAGTGCTCGGGAGATCCCGCGCGACGGGTCGGCGACGAGCTGGCGTTCCAGGGCTGTGCGAAAACCAATCTCGACAGCTTCAAGCAATACGGAATCAAGAAGATCGTGACCGCCTGCCCGCACTGTTTCAACACGTTGAAGAACGAGTACCCCGACTATGCCAACAAAGAAGATGGCGGCGGCGAAATCGAAGTGGTTCACCACACGGAACTCATCGACGAGTTGCTCGAGGACGGCAAGCTCGAACCCAAGCACAAGCTAAAGAGCGTCACGTACCACGACCCCTGCTATCTCGGCCGTCACAACAAAGTCTACGATGCGCCCCGAAACGTTCTCGAGCGCATCACGGAGCCCGGCCAGTTCATCGAGATGAAGGCGAGCAAATCGAAGGCGCGCTGCTGTGGTTCGGGCGGCGGTTACGCATGGATGGACGACAACCCCAAGAAGCGCATCAACCACGCCCGGGTCGAAGACATCCAACAAAGCGGCGCCACGACCGCTGCGGTGGCGTGCCCCTTCTGCGTGCAGATGTTCGACGATGCACTGGGGGCCAAAGATCCGGACGGAAAGATCAAGGCGCGGGACATCGCAGAACTCGTGGCTGAAAGCCTCGAGGAGTAGCGCGATGACCGAGTCCAACAGCGAGGCGAATCTGCAAAGGCTACTGGACCTCGAGGCGATTCGAGATCTCGCAAGGCGCTACGCCCATTGTGTATGGCAGAAAGACGCCGACGGTGCGATCGCATTATTTACCGACGATGCCGTGATGGATACCGGCGATCGCCCGCCCATCGTCGGACGTGCGGCGCTGTTGCAATCCTACGCCGACATGTTTGCCATCAGTGACTTTCGGCCCTTCGTGCACAACCACGTGATCGAAATCGATGGCGACCGAGCGGAGGGCACTTGCTACCTCGATCTGCGCAGCGTGATCGAAGGCAAGGCGATGACCGGCCACGGTTTCTACAAGGATCGTTATCTCCGGGTGGGGACCGGGTGGAAGTTCACCTATCGCTTGCTCAATATGGTGGAGTTGAGCGAAATCTAAGGGGTTTCGATCGCACCGGATGCTCGGTGCGCGAGCAACTCCGCCTCGCTGAGCCCGAGCAATTCCCCGAACACGAAGTCGTTGTCGCAGCCAATGCCGGCCCCGGCCCGGGTGGTCTTGCCGGGTGGACTGGTAAGCCCGAGCGGTATGCCGGTCGCGATCACCGTCCCCTTCACCAGATGGGGAATGGTTTCGAAGAATCCGCGGGCTGCGAGATGCGGATCTCTCTCGAGCATGTCCTCCACCGTCACCGCAACCCCTGCCGCGATCCCAGCGGCCTGAAGCTCGTGCATGATGTCGTGGGCATCGCGGGTCCGGGTCCACTCGCCAATCAAAACGTCGAGCGCATCGGCGTTGGCTAGCCGCTGCCGGGCGGTTGCGAAGCGCGCATCCGATGACCACTCGGGATGGCCGAGCAGCGTGCAGAACGCTTGCCACTGGTCGTCGTCCTGCACACTGATCGCGCACCAGCGATCTTCTCCGCTGCAGGGATAACAACCTTGGGGAGCCAGGTAGGGAGAACGGTTACCCGGTCGCTCGGGTTCGATGCCCGTCGCAAGGGGTTCGATCATCGCAGCGCCGAGAGATGCGATGGTGGCTTCCAGTTGCGACAGGGCGATGTGCTGTCCAACTCCGGTTCGATCGCGATGGTCGAGGGCGGCCATCACCGCAACCAAACCGTGGAGCGCCCCGACCGCGTCGGGATAGGCGTACTGGGTATTGATGCAGTCGCGTCCGGGATATCCCGAGAGTCGGCTCAAACCCGAGAGTGCTTCGATGTTGGGCCCCCAGGTCACATACTTTGCATAGGGCCCGGTCTCTCCATAGCCCGTGGTGCTCAAGTGAATGAGATCGGGTTTCTCTTTCGCCATTGCGTCGTAGCCGAGCCCGAGCTTGTCCATCACGCCGGTGCTGTTGTTTTCGATCACAACGTCTGCCCGGGCGACGAGACGCATGGCGAGCTTTACGGCGTCGGGGTTCGTGAGGTCGAGAGAAACGAATTGCTTGCCCGCATCCCAATCTGTAAACCAGGGCGATAGCGCCGGCTGCACACCCAACTCACGCGCGCGGGGTGGGACATAAAGACGCACCACACTGGGATACTTGACCGTCTCGACCTTGATCACCTCCGCCCCGCAGTAGGCCATGTAGCGACCGATCCAGGGCCCGGCCATGCCCGCGGTAAATTCGACCACGCGAACGCCGGCGAGGGCTTGCTGTTCGGGGTTTGCGCCGGCAAATTTTTGTTGCGCGCGCGGGGAGAAGTTCGGCGTCGGCTGGGCCTCGAGGTCCGGGGACCCACCCGACACGCGCCAGGGGGTCTCGCTCAGTCGATAGGGCGCGCCCGGCATGGTGAGAGTTCCCTGTTCGGCCTGGGGGACCTCGACGAAGAAGCCTCGCGCGGTCAAATGCGGGTCCTTCACCACCTCCGCGTACGAGTTCACGGGCGTCACGGCGATATGGCGTCGCTGACCCTCGTGGTAGAGCTCCTGGACACTGAACTTGCAGGTCATGTCCGAGATGAAGATGTCGAGCAGTTCGCGATATTCGATCCGCGCCGACGACGGCCCTTCGAACATCGGATCGAGCACCTCCTGATTGCCGGTCTCTTCGTGAATCCACTGGGCCAGGGCGGCCCAGTGCAGGGGGCGGTTCACGATCAAGTAGATCAGCCCGTCCTTGCACGCGTAGGCCCCCGACGGCACGGCGGCGAAGAGCGAAGTGCCGTTGCGCACGGGCACGATGCCGTCGTCGAGATACTTTCCCACCCCCGAGATATGCGTCACCGCCAACACCACTTCCTGGGCGGAGATATCGATGTGTTGACCCACTCCGGTCGCATTGCGCTGACGAAGCGCGATCAAGCTAGAGGCGGCCGCACAAGTAGACGCCATCATGAAGGCCTGGTCGCCGGCCAGGTTGACCGGTGGATCCGCGGGATCCCCCGTCACGTAGACGGCCCCTCCCATGGCATTGATGACGAGGTCTGACGCACTGAAGTCGCGATGGGGGCCGGTCTGTCCGAAGCCCGTGATCGAGGTCATGAGGAGTCCGGGATTTTCGGCGCGCAGGGTTTCAAACGAAAGCCCCAACTCGCCGAGCCGCCCCGGCGCGAGACACTCGATCACCAGATCCGTCTCCCGCGCGAGTTCGATGAACCGATGCCGACCCGCGGCTGCTTCGAGATCGAGCGCAAGGGATCGCTTGCTGGTATTCAGATACCGAAAGCGAAGTCCAGAGCGTTGGGCCGACCCGGTGTCTTGGTTCGAACCGTCGCCACTCCAAAGAGGCGGTAGCGAACGCACGGGGTCGCCACCGGGCGCTTCGATGCGCAGGACATCTGCCCCGAGGTCTGCCAGTAGCTTCCCGCAGTACATGCCGGATTCGTCACTGAGCTCGAGCACGCGCAGGCCGGCCAGCGCGCCATTTCCTGCCTTCGATTCCAAATTCGAGACCACCCTGTTGTCAATCTGCGTCATCCGCGTGGGTTCAGCCTAGCCACGGAAGATACGGAAACCGCTGCCTTCACTCAAAATCCGCAAAGTCCGCAAGCCGAACAGGCAGCCGGCGCGACCCCCAGTTCCCCGGCAACGGGTCGAACACGCCGGGGCAGGCGGCCCCGCAAGCATCGCAGTGGCCGACCCCGAGCTTCCACTCCGTCAACACGTAGCCATCTCGGCCGATCACGCGTTCGCCGCACGCTGCACAATAAGTACTGCCCCCGGCTTCGTCCCGGACGTTGCCCGTGTAGACGTAGTGCATTCCCTGATTGCGGGCGATTTCGCGCGCCCGGCTGAGAGTCTCGCCCGGGGTTCGCGGGCGGTCGCGCAACTTGTGGTCTGGATGGAACGCCGTGAAATGCCAGGGGACATCGGGGCCCAACTCCTCGAACATGAAGCGACTCGCGGCTCGAAGTTCTTCGTCGGAATCGTTCATTCCGGGGATCAGCAGCGTCGTGACTTCCAACCAGACATCGGTCTCGTGTTTGAGGTAGCGCAGGGTGTCGAGCACGGGCTCTAGTTCGCCGCCACAGGTCTTGCGATAGAACCCGTCGCTGAACGCCTTGAGATCGACGTTCGCAGCGTCGATCACGGCAAAGAACTCGCGTCGTGGAGCGTCGCAAATGTAGCCCGCGGTCACCGCGACGGTCTTGACCCCGACGGCCGTGCAAGCCCGGGCGACATCCACGGCGTATTCGAGGAAGATCACGGGATCGTTGTAGGTAAACGCCACACTGCGACACCCGAGTGCAGAGGCTGCGCGCGCGATCAGCTCGGGCGGCGCCTCATCGCTGAGTGTATCGACCTCCCGAGACTTGCTGATCTCCCAGTTCTGGCAGAACCTGCACGCGAGATTGCAGCCCGCGGTACCAAACGAGAGCACCGAGGTTCCGGGCAAGAAGTGATTGAGAGGCTTCTTCTCGATCGGGTCGACACAGTAGCCGCTGGATCGCCCATAGCTTTCGAGGACGACTTCACCGCCCCGGCAGGCGCGAACGAAGCACAACCCCCGCTGCCCCTCCTTGAGCTGACAGTGGCGCGGGCAAACGTCGCACTGGACCCGATCGGATCCCGGCAGCTTTTGCCAATAGCGGGTGGCATGTGAATACGGTTCAGTCATTTGCACAGGTGCGGAAGCCGGCGAAGACATCCCGCCGACCCGGCTCGAAGAAGTTGCGATAGGTGTTGGTCACCATTTGTGATCGCGTTGCCCAGGTCCCGCCCTTCAAGACCTTTGGATAGCCGAACCAGGGTGCTGAATACTCTCGGTAGGGTGTGTCGACGACAAAACCGGGGTACGGATAAAAGGCGGTCGCGGTCCATTCCCAGATATTGCCCAACATTTGACGGCAACCCCAACCACTATCGCCTTCGGGGTAACGGGCGACGTCGACGCAACCCGGATTCTCATAGTCGAGGTTCGCGCGGCTTTGGCCCGGGCCAGAGAGTTCGTCTCCCCACGGATAGAGTCGCTTCTTTGAATCGCCGGGCGCCGTACTGGCGGCGCACTCCCATTCGGCTTCACTCGGAAGACGCCGGCCCGCCCAGCGGCAGTACGCCTCGGCTTCGTACCAGCCAACATGAACCACGGGGGCGTTCTCCCGCAGCGGAACCCACTGATCGAACACGCGTTGTTGCCAGATTCCGTCTTCGGACTTCCAGTAGCCGGGCTGCTCGGACTCGGTCTTGCTGCGCCACACCCAGCCTGGGGCGCTCCAGCACTCGTGTTGAGCGTATCCGCCGTCTTTGACGAAATCGCAGAACTCGCGATTCGTAACCGGAGCGCGGCTGATTGCATAGCTGGGGAGTTCTTGGGCATGCGACCACTTCTCGTTGTCGAACACGAACCGCTGGGCTGCGTCCTCCGGCGCGGGCTCAGCTCCCAGCGAATAGGTCTGGGCCGCAACCCTCACGTCTCCAGGGTGTTGTCCGCCGCTGTTGGCCCGGCGCGCGGAAGCTGACGATTCAACGGACGGGCATCCGTAGCCCATGGTCTGGCGGGTCCACGCAAGGGCTTCGGCGTGCATGGACTCGTGGTGGATCGCGAGTTGGTAGTGGTACGCATCGCGAGCCGTGGGCACGGCTGCCGCGAGGCGGTCGAGGACCCGCTGTTTGATCGTGTCCAGGTAGGCGAGCGTCTCCCTGCGAGAAGGCAAATCCAAGTTCCAACGATCTGCGTGGTCGACTTCGAACGAATCGAACAGATCGGCTCCGTCCTTGAATGCCGTTGGACCGCCATCGAGTTCGGACAAGACGAAGTTGTCGAAGAAAAAACCGATATGGCACAGTTCCCAGCGCATGGGATTGACCGTCGCGAGATAGGGAAGTTCGAGTTGCTCGTCGCTGAGATCGGCGACCAGCGCGAGCGTCACGCGCCTCACGTCTTCGATTTGATGCGCAATCAACTCCGCGGGGTGGATACTCGCGGTCATTTTCGTGGACCCTTGGCTCATCGCGGCATAGTAGTCCAGCCAGGACGACGGCGAGCACCGCTCGCTGAGAGTTCGAGAGCGGACTCACAGTGGCTTCAAACGCCCTTTTACCAAAGTTTCACTGGCTAGCCAGTGCTGAGACCGGAGCAGATGCGTAATTTCTGCCGAAGAAAATCGAGCTTGATTCTACGCGACGCATCGATGCAGCAGCTGCAACAGATGCAATAGAGGGCGAACGATGAGCGCTGAAATGGAACTGGATGTGAACCGTACTGACAGTGATGCGCCTGGGATCGAATCGGCCGACGGTTGGTGGGTCCGGTTCGGAGGTGTCTCTGCAACAATCTACTGGGGCATCCATGCAGCTTGCTTGCTCGCGCTCTACACCGGGGTCAGCGTCGCCGACGTGAGCTTGTTCGCGGTGACCTTCTGGCTGCGGTTGTTTGGAATTACCGGCGGCTTCCATCGCTACTTTTCTCACCGCAGCTACAAGACCAGTCGCGCCATGCAGTTCGCCATGGCGCTGCTCGGCACTAGCTCGGTTCAAAAGGGCCCGCTTTGGTGGGCGGGCACCCACCGCCTACACCATCGCTATTCGGATCTGCCCGGTGATCCGCATTCGCCGCGAGAGAGTTTCTGGTATGCCCACAATGGGTGGATCTTCGATCCGAAGTGGAAATACACGCAGACTGGGGAGATTCGCGACTTTGCAAAATTTCCCGAGCTCGTCTGGCTCAACCAATGGCACATCGTACCCCCGATCGTTCTCGCCGTGATCTGTTATGCGATCGGCGGACTCAGCGGGTTGGTCTGGGGCATGGGGATCTCCACCGTGGCGCTCTGGCATACGACCTACTCGATCAATTCGCTGGCTCACCGCTGGGGCAATACTCGCTTCGACACCGGGGACGACAGTCGCAATAACTTGTTTCTCGCACTCCTCACCCTGGGTGAGGGCTGGCACAACAACCACCACCGCTTCATGAATTCTGTGCGTCAAGGATTCTACTGGTGGGAGATTGACATCACCTACTACGTCCTGCGCGGGATGAAGGCGGTGGGGTTGATTTGGGACATGAAGCACCCGCCGGCGAGCGTCTATGCGGAGGCCGCTGCGGCCGCAAATACCACCAGGGCAAACGTGTCTCGCGCGGCGGACGTCGCAGAATTGCCCGGGGCTGCGCCGTTTCGCTAGGAGTCTGCCGCGCAGACTCCTAGCCCCTTTCGCCACTACGGCAGACTCTCTACCTTTTTTGTGTGGCCGAAACGCGCGCTCCGGTTGAATCGTCCCTCCCAGCCGATCCCGTGGTCTTGCTCACCGGGGCGAGCACCGGTATCGGACTCGCCCTCGCGCGCAAGCTTTTCGCCTGGCCCTCCGGTCGCATCGTCCTGACCGCGAGAGCCGCATCGCTAGCACGACTCGAACAACAGGGTCTCTGCGAATCGGATCGCATTTGGCTGCGCCCCCTCGACGTGACCGACGTCGGGCAACGGCATCGCGTGATTGACGAAATTGACGACCAGCTCGGCGGGGTCGACATCCTGATCAACAACGCGGGAATCGTATTCCGCTCGGTTACGGAACACATCGACGAAGACGAGACACTCACGCAATTGAACACCAACTATCTGGCACCGATGGACTTGATTAGAATCGCGCTGCCGAGGATGCGGGAAAAGGGGTTTGGACGAATCATCAACATTTCGTCTGTCAGCGGCATGATGGCCATGCCCACCATGGGCGCGTATAGCGGTTCCAAGTTCGCGCTCGAGGGCGCGACCGAATCGCTTTGGTATGAGATGAAGCCCTGGGGTGTTCGCATCACCCTCGTGCAGCCCGGCTTCATTCACTCGAATTCGTTTCAGAACGTGATCCCGTCGAAGCTCGCCCGAACCGCCATCGAAGACCCATCCGACCCCTACTACCCGGTCTACCGCTCGATGGCACCCTTCATCGAACGCCTGATGTCCCTGGCCCGAGCGACGCCGGATGACATTGCAGACCGCGTGCTCGCCACGCTGCTGCAAAAGAACCCGCGGCTGCGAGTGTTCGCCACGATCGATGCGCGCTTTTTCTATATTTTGCGACGCACGCTCCCGCGCAGGGTCTTTCACGCCCTGCTCTACCGCGCACTACCTCAAATTCGCCAATGGGGACCTCGGCCATGATTCGCAGTCGCATTGACTCAGATCTAGCGGAACTGATCTTCCGCATGCTGTTCAGCAGCATCTTCATCGTATTGGGTGGCGAGCATTTATTTCGCGACGAGCTGATTCGACAATTAATGCCCGGGTGGATGCCCGAACCGCGCTTGTTCTCCCTGGCCGCAGGTTTTCTGCTACTCGCCGGCGGGACCTCGATCGCGCTCGGATTTCGCGTCCACATCGCCGCGACCACACTCGGGGTCTTTCTGGTGGTAGTCACCGTGCTGATCCACGTTCCCGGGATGTTCATCTACCCAGACGGTCTCCCGAACGATTGGCAATGGCTGTGGGATCTCTACCAGAGAAGCAACTTCATCAAGAACGTGTGCTTGTTGGGGGTCTGCTTTCACTTCCTTTATCACGAGCCTGGCTCCTACAGCCTCGATCAATACCTCGCAGCCAAGCGCGCCTAGACCGTCCGTCGTCAAAAAAGATGCACGGATCTGCAAGTTGCCCTTGCACGTCGCAAACTCGTGCCAATCATTCGCCCCGTCGCAAAAGCAACCACGAGTTGCAGATTACGTCGAGGTCGCAGAAGAACCGATCCTGGTTTTGTCTACGGCTTTGATTTCAAGTCAAGGAGGTACCGAGTGATGTTGCGCAATCGAGTGAATACTCTGATCCATGTGAATCCATTTCACGAGCGAGACCCGTTTCGAGGTTGGCCCTTCGTTCCGGTTCAGTGGCGAAGTGAACTCGCCGCAGCGGGGGCAACCTGGACAAATGGGCTGCCAAACGTGCTACTCGACGGAAATCTCGCAAAGGGATCGCCCCCCGTCGACATCGTCGTCAATGACGAGAGCTATACGCTTCATCTCGAGATTCCGGGAACCAAGCGAGAGGACGTCAGCGTCGAGTTTCACGAGAACAAGCTCACGGTAAAGGGCGAGAAGAAGCGCCGCGAACTCGAGGAGGGTGACGTTCGCCACCGGACCGAGCAGCACTTCGGGAACTTCGAGCGCTCGTTTCGACTACCGGACGACGCCGTAGAGGACAAGATGCGAGCGCACTATCGAGACGGCGTGCTCAGCATCGAAATCCCGAGACTCGCACCAAGTCAACCGCAAAACGTTGAGATCGAAAGCTAGGGTGGGTTCATCGGAGCGGCCAGTGGCCGCTCCGATGAACCATCGCGGGTGGCTGGCCCGGTGCGGGTCCTGTGCGGTGGGGTGCGGGTTCTGTGCGGTTTGTTGTGAGAACGCAGTTTTGAGCGGTCTACGCGTTCTGGGTCGAAGGGGTGAGCACAGTCCCGGTACGGGTCTTCCCGGATCGCATTGACTGGCACAACCGTTGCGCCGAAGGAGTCCATGAAGACGACCGGAGGCAGTTCGCTTGCAATGCCCCATGTGTACAACCCAGACGCCTTTCGCGAAAAAGGCTGTATGCCGATCGTGTGACTATCGCTTTGGGCTCGATCCGACTCTGCCTCACCATCTCACCGATGCCGAATACCTCACCCTGGTCGAACGGGCCACCTCGGGCGGACGCTACTTCTTTACCCAGAACCAACTCTACCTGTACTACTGCATCGAGAGAATGCCCAGGAACACCATCTGGCCCATCGCGGGGATCCTCATAGGCTCGTTGGGGCACTACCTCGCGGGACCCGAGGTTGCGGTCATGGGCGCGGTCTCGGTTGCGGGCCTCGTCTATTATGGAACGAGATCTTGGCGCCCGCCGCCGCGGGTCGTGCTCGAGAACCTGCACGAAGACATGAAAGCTGCCGGCCATCCAATCAAGCGCTATATCGAAAAACCCCTGTTCGAGTTTCGCGAGGAAGAAAAGTACACCGAACACCTGCCCGACCCCCTGGACATCGAGCACCTGATCATCGTCGATCGCAATCCCCTGGTGGACCTGTTGGTCTTGAACGACTTCGCCAAACACTCAAAGTCGCTGATCATCTCCCAGAGCGGCTACCCCAATTACGTCATCCCAATCGCCAAAGAACTGCTGGCCAAGCGCAAATCACTCACGGTCTATTTGCTGCACGACTCGACCCAGAATCGCATCGCGATGAAGCGCAACGTCGCCGAATTCACATTGCTCCCGACCGCTGGACATCCCATGTTCAATCTCGGTCTCGAGCCCGCACAGGTCGTGTACATGAAACATCTCAGTCCCATCCAACCCGCGCGCACAAAATATGGCATTCCGCTCGATTCGATTCCCTACGCGGTTCTCGAAACAGCGCTGATGTACTCCATTACCCGCGGCGTTCCACTGTTGACCGGTTTCGCAGCCAATGGGTTCGTGGGGAGGAAGCCGTAACTTCGCTACGCTCCCGCGCGAATCATGACGACCCACCGACGTCCCGAGATTCGTTTCAGCGACGCGCCCCAGGGAGTTTGCCGTTGGTGCGGAGAGGAGATCCTCTTCGAAACCGGCGACAAGAAAGGCAGCGTCAACCGACGTCGTCGCTGGCATCAAGCTTGTGTCGACATCTACAACGCAAGCGACCCCCAGGAGGCGCGTCGACGCATCCGCAAGCGAGACCGCGGACGTTGCGCAGACTGTGGGGTCGACACCTACAAAGTCCGTCGAGAGCTGCGCAAGATCGGTCGCGGACGAAACCGCGCAATGCGCGAGCGTGGCTACAAGCCGCGCCAGTCTTTTTGGGAGCTCGACCACATCGTCCCGCTGATCGACGGCGGTTCCCACGACGACGAGAATCTCCAGACGCTCTGCACTCCATGCCACGCCGCGAAGACCGCTGGCGAAGCGCGGGTCCGTGCAACTCGAAGCCACACCCGCCCGGAGAAGGAAGTCGTGAAGTCTAAAGGCAGACCCGCACAGACGTTCGACGAGATGATCGAAGCCGCAGACGTCGTCAATGCCAGAGTCGCTGAAGCGCTGGCTGAAATCGCCTCGAACCAGGAGCCAGCGCTGTAGCTTGGGGCGACTTGCCCCCCCCACGGGAACCCACCGTACCGTGTTGCGGCTTACGAGCCGCTGCTCGAGAACGACGTCAGCGCCGCTCACGCTCGAGTGCGCCGCGCAACCAATACGCGACCGCGGGCTCAAGGCCCAATCCCCCAACGCGGAATCCGATGTCACTCCTCCGGGATCGGTCGAATTCTTCTTACAATAAATTGTGCCACTCTCGAAAGAGGCGAGCGAGGTGACGCGCAACGAAGCGGACTTCGGGGACAACGCCACGACCCTTCATCCGGTTGCAGTGTTATCACTTCAGTTGTTCGCCCGGGGGGAACACCCTAGATGAAAGATGGCGTCGAGGCGATGAGCACTGTCGCAGAAACCCTCGCCCCACTTCGAAAAGCATTTCTGTTAGAATGAAGAAATCGATCGGACCCATGCAGCGCCAAACCCGAACTCGAGCCAAGGCCCGAGACAAAAAGAAGTACCGAGGAGAGCCAGCCGTAGAATCGACGTCTGACAGCCTAGTTTCGAAAGGAGACAGCGATGCCCAGCCCCAAAGTTTTGACCGCCCGAGACATCATGACCCCGCCTGGAATTGTCGTGGGTCCGGAGATGAGCGTATTTTCCGCCATTCCGATCCTGATCAAGCATCGTCTCACGGGTTGTCCGGTCACGGATTCAAAGGGCGAGTTGCTCGGTATTCTTTCGGAACTCGACTGCATGAAGGTGATTGCTTCGGATGCCTTCTACGACGACGAATACAGCAGCACCGAAATTTTGGTCAGCCGCTACATGACCACCGAATGCCTCACCATCACCCCCGACATGGGAATCTTCGGCATCGCCGGCGTGTTCTTTGAACACAATCTTCGCCGCATCCCCGTACTTGAGGAACAGCGCTTGATCGGGCAGGTCACTCGCACGGATGTCCTGAAGGGCATCCAGCTCATGCGTAAGAACAAGGTTCGCCGCAAGGACTACGGAGCCTTCAACTGGCCGACCAGCACCATCGCTACCTGATCAAGGGGTAAGATCCACCGCGCGCTTCAGGCATTGTCCGCCTTTTCATCGGCGACGACGGCCAGATACTCCTCGAGATTCATCAGCACGAGTTCAAAATCCAGAAGCTGGAGTTGCACCAGAATCTCACCGAGTGGGACCGCGGTCCTCTCCTGCAGGTCGAGCAGTCTGTCAACTTGTTCAACGGTCAGGAAACCTTGGTCGACTGCGATTTCCCCGAAGAGTTTCTTGATTTGAGGTTGTTCGATGAGTACGGCGGAAATATCGTCGAGGCTGAGCATTCCCTCCTGATACCCCAACCGGCCAATCGCCACCTTCGCGCGCTTCTGATGTTGCAGAGCTCTCGCGAGCTGCTGCTGCGTGATCAAGCCTTTTTCTACGAGGTAGCTTCCGAACACATCTGATCTATCGGCAGATCGATCGAGGGCTCGGTATCGAGAACGCGATCTTCGTAGTCGAATCGGGATTAATCCCAGTTGACAGTTCGCAGCACAAAAGGTGAAGCTCCGTTTCTTCGATCTCCCCTCCAGCAGCGCATCCGTTTTCTCGCTGGGCTCATGCCCTAGCGACGAAATTGCCGTCGCGAGTTGCAAGGGAGTTGCATGCCTTCGTGGATGCAAATAGGAGCGTCGTACGATCGGCCGAAGTCTTCTCGGATTCCGAAGTCCAGGCGATTGTCACGCCAGGTGCTGAAGCGCTGCAGCGAAGCCGTTCTGCGAGATCCAGAGACGCTGGGTAAATTGCTTCTCGATCCGCGCAGCCTCCAGCTGATCCTGCACGAATCCAGTTTGACCCGGAAGCTTCTGCTCGACCCCGACGCGATCGAGCGGGTCGCGCGGGATCCCAACTTTCTCGTCACCCTGTCCGAGTCAGAGCATCTGCTTGACTACTTGCGCAGACATCCACACCTGCTCGACCGCCTGATGGACGATCGGGAACTGATCGCAATGGTGGCCCAGGACACCCGCTTCATTGAACACTTGCTGCGGGATCAGATCACCCTGGCGACACTTCTCGACGACGAACGCACGCTTCATCTATTCGCTCGCAGCAAATCGAGAATGGTTCGGCTGGCGGTGCACCGGGACTTCGCGAAGCTGTTGTCCGAAGAGCCCGTTGCATTTGCGCGGCTGATCGAATACCCCCCGCTCCAGGAGTTCTTGGCAACTCATGCACCGCTGCTGGCCGCCAACGCTCGCTCCGCCCGGGGGAGCCGACATTTGCGCGAGGCCTTGCTCAACGATCCGGAGAACCTCGAGTGGCTCGCGAGCGATGATCGAATCTTGCGATCGATTCTCGCACAACCCGTCAGCCTCGACCGAATCCTTCAGAGCGATCGCGCTCGAACCCGCATGCTTGAAAGCCGAAAATTTCTCGACCCGTTGATCGACGACCCCGGCTTCATCGCAGAGCTCTTTCTCGATTCCAGGGTCGTCCGAAAGCTGCTCAACAATCGTATGTTGCTGCGGGGTTTGCTTCAGGACGAGTCGATCCAAACCGCCTTTCTCGAGTGCATGCCAACCGCCCCGCCCTCCCCGCTTTCGGCTCCCGCTCCGAGCGCAATTCCAGCCGACCCCGACGACCTGATCTCCCTCGGCGACCTGCTGCGCAGTCCCGAAATCGCGAGCGTTTTCACCGCGGACGACGATCTGCTGGGCTGTCTGCTCGAAAATACCGAGCTGTGCCAACGGATCGCCAAGCATCCGATCCTTTTGCGCACGCTAGACGAAATGGGCGAGCACCCGCGCTCCTCTCTACCGGCACAGGACAGCCATGCGATCGAGAGCGCCCCATCCGACCTGAGCCCGGTCGGCGCTCGCGACCGCGACGAGTTCGTCTTCTCGTTCGATGTGGACGAACCCACCAGGGCGCGGCGTGAACTCACTCGCTACTGGAACGAATTCCTTCCCCATCTGGACCCGGGCCACAGCGATTTCCTCACGCGCTTCCAGCGCGCGCTCAATCAACTCGTTTCCCGGGAGCAGATCTCCGACACCCTGGTGCAGGTCCTCAACGATGACGGCGAAGTCCATCTCCGTGGAGCGAGCCTCAGCTTGCTCGCCGGTTCGAAGCTGCCGGACCTTCTCTATCAGGTGCTGGTCGCCGGGCGCTATCGGTTCGAAGCCACAACCGATTCACCGCGAATTCTCGATTGCGGGGCCCAGGCGGGCCTCGCGACCTATGGCTTCAAACTCCAGTATCCAAACGCGCGCATCACCACGGTCGAACCCGCCCCGAGCCTGCGCCAGGCCTCGCGCGCCAACCTCAAGGCGGCGGGCCACGACGACGTCGAACACCTCGCCTACGCGCTCGCCACAGAGCGGGGCCCCCTCCCCTTCCTACTGCCGAAAGATGCCAACCACGGTGGCGTGCTCGCGCACGCCGAATCGAGCCTTGCGTCGAGGGGCAAGACGCTCAGCGTACGCGGTCGTCGCTTGAGCGATCTGCTGCGAGATCCGGTCGACTTCTTGAAACTCGATGTGGCCGGGGCCGAAGTAGATATCTTGACGGATGCCGAACCCGAACTCGCCAACGTGAAGCAGTTGTTCGTCGAAATCCATGACCGGACGGACGACTTTCCGGACCGGTTGGCCCGGTTGTTTTCGATCCTTACGCGCAGTGGGTTCACCACCCGTGTGGTTGCGCCGGTCGGACCAACGCATCTCATAGGCGGTGGAACTACTTCAGGCAGTTCTGAAGTTTTCGGTGTCTCGGCCCGTCGGCTCGATTGAGTCCAACTGGTCCGACCAAATGAGAAATTCTGCATCGCGTGTAACGATCGGGTGTCGACCGCGGTAGCATGCCCTCATGTCCGATTCACCTTCTGTACCCGGACGCTCGAACGACCCAGCGCGCAGTCCCTGGCGCAACCCCTGGTTGATCGCGCTGATCGCGATCGTCGTGCTTGTCCTCGGCTGGCGCGGCTTGTTCGCCCCCGATCTGTTGACGGTAAAAATCTTCGCGATCGAACGCGGCACCGTCGAATCCACCATCACCAATTCAAAGGCCGGCACCCTGCGCTCCCGCACGCGTTCGCACATGTCTGCGGAGACGGGCGGCCGAGTCACGAAGATCTATTTTCGCGAGGGAAGTTTCGTCAAAAAGGGAGCCTTGCTCGTCAAACTCAACGACGCTTCACTGCAGGCCCACCTCGAACTCGGCGAAGCCACCATCACGAGTAGCGTCGAACAGAAAAGAGAAGCGTGTCTCAACCGCGATCACGCTAGCCGGGATCTCGAGCGGACTCGGGAGTTGGCCCGCAACAATGTGGCTTCGGTGGGAGCCCTGGACCGAC
>SMVB01060887.1_pt1 | contig 20098 bp, 14 predicted proteins | sample 2456461 | NCBI WGS metagenome assembly SMVB01 (sample SAMN11095934, study PRJNA526329) | marine sediment metagenome | biome: Marine sediment; feature: Surficial sediment; material: Deep marine sediment; isolation source: Hadal surficial sediment | place: Pacific Ocean | collected 2014-05 | depth...
ACCGGCGGATTCTTGGGAATCGCAGTGTACTGACCGGCGGCGAACCGGAAGCCCCCGCCCTGCAGGATGAATCCCGGAACGCTGCGATGAAAGAAACTTCCGTCGTAGTCGCCAGCCGAAACATAGTTCATGAAATTCTGGACTGTCGCCGGTGCAGTGCCCGCAAGCAGGTCGATCGTCACGGTCCCGAGCGACGTTTCGAGCTCGATCCGGGTCGGCTGGCTCTCGTCGGGAACACAGGCCCCGATCCCGGCCGCCGACCCCGATTTAGCTGAACCAGTCATTGCGAGGCAGAGGAGACCGGCGGTCACCGTGTAGGCGAATCGGGACAAGGATCTCTGTTTCGGCGTCGGCCGGTTCAGCATATATAGAGAAGGAGAGTGCCGGGACTGCGAAGTGGGGTCAAGGTAGACTCGCCGGCCGTGAATTAGATCGTCCGTCGTACCGAAGTTCATGCAAATGGGCCGGCTCGCGGACAGCAGACAGTCAGCACTGCACTTGCGCTAGCTTTAGGCACCGTTCCCGTGGCGAGGGCTACTCCGAATAGGCCGCGCCCCTGGAAACAAGGGCCTCGGTTGGGGGGAGGGGGAACACGTCATTTGGAGTGTGCTGTCAGATGACTTGGCGGTGTTAGCGGAAACGAAGCTCGAACCTTCTATGACAACCGAGTCTAGGGAGCACATGATGCAAAAATTTCGACGCTGCACCAGGGTTCTCGCGTTTGCCATCGCGATCGACTTTGCGTTCACGTCCGAAGCGTTTGCCTACCTCGATCCGGGCACCGGGAGTTTCTTGTTCCAGACCGTGATCGCGGTCGGGCTGGGAGCGGCATTTACGGTAAAAGTGTATTGGCAGCGCGTCAAACTTTTCTTCTCAGGCAAGCATCCCGCTGTAACGGAGACGGTCGCGAATTCGGAAGAGGACGAAAGTGGCGACAGCTGAGGCGATTTCCGGTTCGTTCCGCGACCCAGACGGCTTCCTGTTTACGATTGACGGCATCATACATCGCCAAGTCAACCTTCGTCATCGGACATCCTGGGATCTTCTACATACGAGCGGACTCTACGCGCGATTGGTCGAAACGGGTCTGCTGATCGAACACGAGGAGGTGTCGATCGAACTAGCGCCACGTCCGCTTGCGTATCGCGTGATCCGGCCCCGGCCGATTCCGTTCATCTCGTATCCTTACGAGTGGTCGTTCTCGGAGCTCAAGGACGCCGCACTGGCAACGCTTCAGATTCAACGGCTGGCAGTCGAACATGGCATGACGCTCAAGGACGCGAGCGCATACAACATCCAGTTTTCGCTGGGCCGCCCGATCTTCATCGATACGTTGTCCTTCGAGCCGTACGTGGACGGCGCGCCGTGGGTGGCGTATCGACAGTTCTGTCAGCATTTTCTCGCGCCGCTCGCGTTAATCGCGTGCCGAGATGTGAGGCTCAGCCAGCTTCTGCGCATCTACATCGACGGCATCCCGCTAGATCTGGCGAGTCGACTGATGCCATTTCGGACACACTTCCGTTTCGGAGTGCTGACGCACGTACATCTGCACGCGCGCAGCCAGTCGCACTACGCGGATGCGACCAGAGGGGGCGAGAAGGTTCGCCACGCGCAGGTCCGCCGAGTGGGACTGCTAGGTCTGTTGGACAGCCTCGAATCGACCGTTCGCGGACTCACATGGGCTGCTGTTGGAACCGAGTGGGTCGATTACTATCGTGACACGAACTACAGCGCCGCTGCTGTCGAACACAAGACGCAGCTTGTACGGAAGGGGATCGAGGCCGTGACTCCCAGCACGGTCTGGGATTTTGGCGGCAATACGGGAGTGTTCAGCAGGCTCGCGGTCGAGGCCGGTGCGCAGGTCGTCAGCTGGGACGTGGATCCTGCGGCGGTCGAACAAAACTATCTGCTGCTACGACGCGAAGGACCTCGCCCGCTGTTGCCGTTGGTCATCGATCTGACCAATCCCAGTGGCGCTGTGGGATGGGCCAACGAGGAGCGGATGTCGCTCGCCGAGCGAGGTCCCGTCGACCTGGTGATGGCATTGGCGCTGATCCACCACCTCGCCATCGCCAACAACATCCCGCTGGATCGAGTCGCCGACTTTTTCGTGAAGCTGGCCAACAATCTGTTGATCGAGTTCGTCCCGAAGCAGGATTCCCAGGTACAGCGTCTACTCGCTACGCGCGAGGATATCTTCGATGCCTACGACCAGGCTGGCTTCGAGGAGGCCTTCGCTCGTCACTACGAGATCATCGAGAGTCAATCGATCCGGACGACGTCGCGAACGCTCTACCTGCTGCGACGCCGGATGGGGGCTTCGACCGCGTGAGTCGCGCCCCGAAGCGAGTATCCGTCGACTTGAAGGTATTCTGCGATGCATCTCACTCGACCATGTTCATACTTTGATCAGTGAGCAGTGGGACTGGTCTCGACCGCGCGAGGCCGGAGCGGAAAGAGTCGCATGTCTGAGCCGTTCGGCTCGTTCTGGGTGATCGAGTAGAACGAGGGTGTTGCTCCCTCCGAGCCGACGAACTCCGGTGACACGATCGCGTGGAATCGGGATCGGCCATCCTTCTCGAACAGCTTTGCGACGGCAATGATTCGCCCGTCGCGCGCGATCGCAAGAAACGGGGAATGCAGCGCTTGCGGGTCGCCATCGATCACACCTTCGATCAGCGCCGCGACGAAGTCGACGCCAGGCACCGGTTGCGCCGGTTTATCGGGCGCGTCCGGCACAGCGGAGGCCGGCTCTTCGGGTCCTATCATGAAGCGATCGACCGGGCGACCGATCGCTTCGCCAAACTTCGAGAGGCGATAGTAGTCGACGCTGCCATTCGAAGATCGAAAGAGATCCGCCTTGAGGGTCGCCGCTTCGAGTAGTAGCGGCGTCAGATTGGCTGGCAGATCGCGCCGAACTCCCTGGAAGGGCAACGGCTGCTTCGTTTTTGGCGGTTCGATTGCCGTGTCGATCGCCGAGACGCCGTCGAAGAGGCCGCTCGTTACGCGTCCCAGGGCGTCCACGATGGTCGGCGCGATATCGATCGACTGGACATTTCGATCCGACCGTTCGCCGCGCTGCTGCCCAGGCAGCTTCACGAAGAGTGGCACAAGCAGCCCGCTGGCCCACGTTTCTGTGCCGAGACCGAAACCGCGGCGGGCTAAACCGGGAACGAAGTTCGCACCGTGGTCGGACGTGACAACGATTAGCGATTCGTCCTCGAGGCCGAACTCTTCGAGTCGATCGAGAAAACGGCCGAGCAGTCCGTCCACCATCTGCGTCTGCAGAAGTGCACGCTGGTATCCCCGTGCGACGAGATCGTCGTCGCGGGTCCACAGGTTGCTGGCCACTTCCCAGCCGGGGAGGGTGAAGAAGCTGTCGTCGGAGGCATAGGTGCGGCCATCCGGCAGGAATACGTACGGAAGGTGAGGCAATAGCGAGTGGATGAAGAAGAACTTTCCAGGTGCGCTCGCGTCAATCGAGGACACAAACGCTTCGAAATGGGGTTTGGCCTTGCGACCGAATGGGTAGTTGTCCGCCTGCTTGGGTTGACTCTCCGTCGGGGCAGGAGCCGTCGTGTCCTCGATAAAGTTCGTCCAGCGACCTTCCAGCTGCGGCAATTTCATACGGAGCCGCAGCGGAAGAATCACATGTTGGTACACGACGAATAGATCGTTCACTGTGGCGGTAAAATCCATCTGCGAGGCGACACGATTGCGGCAGATCGAATCGGGGCACAGACGAACCAGATGCTCGAAGGCAACAACCTCGTAATGCGGGCTCAACAGCGTGAACAGATTCACCGGATGCGCGCTGGCGTTCGGGGCCACGTCCCGGCGGGGGTGGCGACCCGTCAACAAGCTCGGAACCGCGGTCTCCGTACTCGTGCTGTTTGTCGACGCGTTGCGGAACCACGTTGCATGTGCAGCCAACCGCGCGAAGTTTGGGAAGTGTCTCGCATCGATCAAGCCCTGCTCATCGACCAATGAGACGGTCGACAATTCGTCGAAAACGATGAGGAAGACAGGCGCGTCTAGGATCTCGAGTTCTACGCGAGGTCGATCTGGATCGGGTTCGATGCTGTTCGCCATCAGATCGCGCACCGGAGAGAAGAACAAAAACGCTAACGGGAAGATCACCGACACGACTGATGCGAAGCGAACGAATTCCCGAATCCGTGGGGAACTCGCATGGACCGCGGTGAAAATCGACGCACCGACGGCCGCGATTGCAAATGGCACCCAAGCATTCGCGTCGATTTGGCCCAGAAGCGGGAGCAATGTCAGTAGCATCAACGCCCATAACAACAGCAATTGACCGATCTGAAACCATCGCGCGCCGAATGGACGCAACATCAACAGCAGGCTGGAGAGCACTACTGGGATCACGATCGAAAGCGACAACGTAAACAGCACCAGGTCGAGCGGTCTGAATGCGCGGGCTACGAAGAACGCGGTTCCCTGCGATAACACTGCATAGAGCGGCTGCGCAATTGCGACGTTAAAGAGCGACAGCACGGGCAGCAGACAGTCGCGGGCGGTGGGGTTCGGAGAGGCCTGCACCGATCGCTCATCGGAGATCATCGAGAACCCTTGGACTGCGCCGCTCGTTCGAATCCAGCTCACTCGACACTCCACACGGGTTTGTGCTCATTCTCCCCGCCTTGCTTACTGGGTAGCAATCGTCTGTCTGGTCGGGTAGCGCAATTGCAAGCTTCGTCTCTGCGATCCAAGACAGTCGGAGCAACGCCGACTGGCCGCCGACTGCTTCAACTCGATTGTCTGCCGGTCGCGTTACTCGAAATTTTCTGTGCGAGCTACTGAAGATCGTAGATCCAGTATATGGAGCCGTAGTCGCGCCCAGGGTTGGGATATGACGTGGTGCTCACGCGACATCGTCAGACGAGCCTGACATTCGATCCGGATCAACCGAGCAGGCACCAGCGTGGCAATGGGTCGACAACCATGGCCCCGCGCCAGCAGCATCTGCGTGCTCCTGCTACGGTGGTCCTCGAGAGGAGCTTTTCTTGAAGGTCACCAACCAAGATGCCGTGACGGCTGGCAGAGTCTACGCGGCCCCGTCCGAGTGCCCTCCGCCCGAGTGGTATTACATCGATATCGGAAATATCTGCAATCTCAAGTGCCCCTTTTGCGTCACGGGCAATGGCGTCACCCCCGCGCGCGACAAGGGGTTGATGACGCTCGAGGCCTTCAAGGTCATTCTCTCGAAGATCGAGTCGTATGCGACCTTCGTGTGTCTATTCAACTGGGGAGAGCCATTTCTCAACAAGAGTCTGCTGCCGATGGTTTCATTGCTTCACGAGCGCGGAATCTCGATCCATTTGGACAGCAATCTGACACTCCGGGATTTCGACGACGACGAAGCCGAGGCGATCGTGCGTTCGGGGCTCTCTTCGCTCTTCGCTTCGATTGATGGCGTCACCCAGGAGAGCTACGAGAAATACCGTGTCGGGGGCTCGTTGGAACGGGCCCTTGGCAACCTGCGTCAGCTCGTTGCAGCTCGGCGTCGGCTGGGTAGCGAGACACCTGGGCTGATCTGGGCCTTCTATCTCAATCGTTACAATGAGCACGAGATCGATTTGGCTCGTCAGATGGCGAAGGAGATCGGGGTCGACATCTGGTTCAAACCTCTTTCCTGCACAGACGACTTTCAGACGACGCGGATCAAGCCGGGCGCCGATGTCTTCGCCGCCCCTCCATTGGCCTCGAAACTGCATCCCCATCACAGGATGCTCGCTTCGGTTCAGCTGCATCCTATGCTGCACGCTGCCTGTCGCCAGCCCTTCGCCGCGGGAGTCATCAATTGGAACGGGGACGTGTATCCCTGCTGCGTGATGAGTGGTGAGCGCTTCAAACTGGGCAATCTCATCGAGCAGGAGTTTGACGAGGTCTGGAATGGAGCGCCCATCCAATCTTGCCGGACGTTCTTGCGAAACTTCGGACCGGTCCAGGGCGGGGACTCGGTCTGTGAGAAGTTTTGCACGGCGGTTCCCAAACACGCTTGAACGTCGCCAAGAGGTAGCGATCTGGGCTCTGAGTTAGGATGTTCGAGGATAGAACCGGTGGAAACCAGGACACAGGCTGGCCTAAACAGGGTAGGCGTGCTCGTGCGCGCCTCGCTTCCCGCCTTTCTTCCGGCCGTGGTATGCCTTTTCGCGTACCGCGGTCTGATCGGATACGACCCCTACGCGGGCTTCGCGATCGTCCCCGACGAGACCGAGGCGTTCTTCTTCGAACCAGCGGGAAATTCGCCCGTGATGATCGCGTTGGTCACCGTCTGGCTGGTCTTTAATCGTCGCTATCGGATCAAGGACGCCTATGGCCAATCGGCGACGACCGTCGTGGCGGGACTCTGCATCGCGGCCGCGATCGGCTTCTCTCTGTGGGCGACCTACGTTGGCGCGTCCGACCTGCTGGTCGTCTCGCTGATCTTCATGTTGTTCGGATCGGGAGCGCTGCTCGGAGGCGTTGCGGGCATGCGGGCGGTGTGGCTGCCCGCCGTCTTCATGCTGATGTTGCTCCCGCCCCCCGCCGAGCTCATCAACTACGTCGTCTTTCCGCTGCAACTCATCACTGCGAAGATTTCGGTATCGGCTCTCGGGCTGATTGGGATTCCGGCGTTGCAACTTGGCGATCAAATTTTCACCGAGTCGCGGATCTTCCAGGTGATCGAGGCGTGCAGCGGCTTGCGCTCGATCGAGACGCTGACGATGGCCGCGGTCGTCTACGCCGAATTTTCCTATCGCAGCCGTCTGCAGGTCACGCTGATCGTGATCGCGGGACCGCTGATCGGCTTTCTGGTCAATCAGCTGCGCGTGCTTACTCTCATTTTGAACCCCTATTCTGAGTTCGCCACCGTCCACACGGCCCAAGGCCTCGTGATGGTGGTGGGCGGTGTGTTGCTGCTCGCCGCATTCGACTGGGTGCTGCGCCGCGTGCTTCCGGCGGGTGCGATGGAGCCCCCGACGACTCGGACCGCCGCGCGACTCCGGAGCGATCCCGTGCGACGTCTCGTGCTTTTATTGGTTGCGTTCGGAGCCATGGGAATGGCCAGCGTCTGGATCGAGCCGTGGGAAACGGACGAGCCTCTTCCGAAGCCGCTCTTCAATTTCCCCGCCCGGGTCGACGGCTGGCGCGTGGTTTCCGGACTTCCTCTGGACCGACAGTACATGGGCAGTGTCGGCCTCGCCGAATGGTTGAACCGTCGATATGAGCGCGACGGCAAGTGGGTGGAGGCCTTCGTCGGCGCCGATCGGCGATTGCGGCGTCGTGCCAGCCTGATCTCGGAGAAGACAGCGCTGCCGGGAAGTGGTTGGGCGGTTCTCGAGCGCCGGTTCGTGGAGCTCGAATCTGATGGGTTGGTGGTTGAGGAGCTGGAAATCCGTTCGCGCAGCGAGCGCCGTCTCGCTTACCATTGGCGGGAAGGTACGAAAGGGGTAGCCGTCGAAGCGATGCGCTCCGCCCTCGCACTGGATCAGAGCCCCCTGCGCCGACGGGGTCGCGCCCTGGTGTTTCGGGTGAGCACGCCGATTTCGGACATCGATGCGGGTCGCGCCGAAGCGCGACAGCGACTACGGGAGTTCGCAGGGAAGCTCGCGGACTTTTACGAGTAGTCGAGACGATCGACGCGAGGGCATGGAGACCGAATCCGGGATACCCTGCCTCGACTTGATGAGTGAGTCACCGACCCGACTTTCCGACGAACGAGGCCACTCGACAACCCTTCTCGAGAGGATTGACCGGACGATCCATCCGCGCTGTGAGATGTACGGCTACGCGCGGACTCAGCTCGAGAACAAGCGGGCTCGCGCCTACTATTTCGAGACGGCGCACGAATTGGTCGTACGGTTGCAGGCAGTTCTCGAGGAACAGGGAACGGTCCTCGAGACGTCTTCTCTACTCGACTTCGCGTCGGGCTACGGTCGCTTTACCCGCTTCTTCGTGCATCTATTTCGCGAGGTGCAGGTATCTGATCTCGAACCCGAGATGCTCGCCTATGCAAGCAGACGCTTCGGTGTCGATGGGTTCCTCTCCAGCACGGATCCAGCCGCGCTTTCGAACACCCGTCGCTTCGATGTGGTCTTCTGCTTCTCGCTTTTCACACATCTACCGGCTTCGGTGTGGATAGATTGGCTTGGTGCGTTGGCTGGACTTGTGAACGAAGGGGGTCTACTCGTCTTCTCGACCCGAAGCCCCGCGCTTGCGACGAGTCTTGCTGTTGCCAGCCGTTCTGGTGGTCGGGCGCCGGTCGCATACATGGAGGGCATCCCCCATACGGTCATTTCGAGCCCGTTTCAGCCGGAGGAGCGGAAGTCGGTCTCGCTCTACGGTGTGCGAGTGACAGCAGACCCTGGCGCCGAGGGCGTTGTGGAGATACGCGTCCCGGTGATCAGTGACGCGCACTGGTGGGTCGAGCAGACCTTCCTGGAGCCGGTGACGGTCGCAGGGCTGTCGCTTGGTCCGGTTTCGGCCGAGCCCGACGGAACGCCCGGTGAATGGGGCGCCGTTCGTTTCAGAATACCGCTCTCGGTGCAGGCGCCCCTGCGAGACGTTGCCATCGGTAGAGTCACCACGATCCTGCGCTTTCGCCGGCCGGCGGTGATCCAAGTGGAAAATCCCGAGTCCGGGACTCGCGTCGCGGGGCGACAACCCGACTGCCGGTTCGTGCCGGCCGAAGAAATCTCTGGGCAGCTCGAAACGATGAGCGACGGCTCGATCGCCACAAAGGATGGCAGCGCAGACCCGGTGGCCTCGCAGAACGGTGCGTTCGAGCCCGGACCCTGTGGTGGGGGACAACCCGATTTTTTATTCGAACCGACCAATGAAACCTCCGGGCGACTCGAGCCTGCGAGCTACGGTTCGACGACCGTGACGGACGATTTCGTGCGCCGAGCGGCCTCACAGGTCGGAACTCTCGAGTTGGTCCGTCACTTCCCTGGCGGCGAGCTCGACGACTACCAGGACATCTACTTCTTCAGGCGCCGCTGAAGTTCGTGGTGCTTTCTGATTGGATGCCGGTGCCTTGCTCGATCAATTCCCTGGCGGTAGGCTTTGTTCTCGGTTTACTCGAGAGGCGTGACTTGCCTATGTGGTTGGTGACGTATGCCGCCTGGGCGGTTCCGGTTTTAGAACATGCCTCGGATCCGTCTGAGTCGAGTTCGGGCTGATCCTAGAGAGTTCTTGTCTACGGGCGACTGTCGTAGCAGACTGCGGTTGAGCATCGGGTTTCACAGCAGGGCGGGTAGCCCAGGTTGATTGGGGAGGCGGCGGTGGTTGCGGCGAGCGAGAAGAAACGCCGTAAGACCCGAGGACGGAAGACTGGGGTTCGGCGGCGACGCGTCACGAAGGCATCCACGACACCCGAACGACACGCGCTCATGGTGCTCGGTATGCACCGCAGCGGTACATCCGCTCTCGCGGGTATGCTCGGTTTGGCTGGCGCTTCACTGCCCGCCCATCTGATGCCCGCCACGGACGCCAACGCCCGGGGATTCTTTGAATCCCAGCGTCTGTTCGAACTGCACGAGGAACTTCTCGCCGAGCTGTGCACGTCATGGCACGATGTGTCACCGCCGCCGCCCGGCTTCTTGCGCTCACGCGCGGCTGCGAGATGGGTCGGACGGCTCGCCGACGCCGTCGAAGAGGAGTTTGGTGACGCACCGCTTTTTGTCGTGAAGGATCCTCGTGTTTGCCGGCTCGTGCCGCTCTGGGAACGGGTGCTCGAGCGCGTCGGTGTGCGGCCTGTCTATCTCCTTGCGATGCGAAATCCGCTCGAGATTGCGGTGTCTCTTCAGCGCGAGCACCAGATCGAAGAGGGCGCAGGCCTTCTGTTGTGGCTCGATCATGTGCTTCGCTCTGAGCGTGACACCCGCGGTCGGCCTCGCATCGTAGTTAGCTACGAGAGTCTTCTGGATGACTGGCGTCGGGTATTGCGACGCACGGAGCAACAGCTTGGAATTTCGTTCCCTCGGCTCTCTCGAGGATCCGAGGCGGAGATCGACCGGTTCCTTTCCGGTTCGCTTCGCAATCGACATGTGCAGTCCGCAAGTCTCGAAAAGCGAGCGGATCTGACCGATTGGGTCAAGCAGGTTCATGAATGGGCTGTACAGGCGGACCGCGATGGGGATTTGCTTCCCGAGGTTCTCGATCCTATCGCAGATGCCATGATAGAGGCCGAACGAGCCTTTGGTCCTGTGCTGGCCTCCTCGCAGCTGGCGTTCCGAGAACTCAGTTCGGAGGCGGCCCGACTGCATGAGGCCCTGGATGATGTTCGATGCGAGCGCGATCGCCGAGATGAAGAACTGGCCAAATCGAACACCGAGCTCGCGCTGGCACATACCGAGACCGTTCTGCTCAGGGCAAATCTGAAAGATCGTGAGGAGCAATCGGACCGGCTTTTCGACTGGGCGAAGATCCTGCTGCCCTGGGTGGCACAGCTTGTGAGCGGCCGACCGATTTCGCGAGAGGAAGTCGACGAGCTGATGACGGCGCTCGAGACCGCCGCTCCCGCGGAGCGCCTTGCGGCGGCAACCGCCGGGCTTCGTTGGGCGGTGCAGACAACACGGATCGAAGAGCTCGAGGAGGATCGAAGGCGTTACGAAGGGATCGAGGCGGAGTTGCAGTTGCAGCTTGTGGAGTTGGAGAAGCGGCTCGCAGAAAGCGCCGATAGGGGCGCGGAAGAACTTCGAGCGTTGGATCGGCGCGCGGCGGCGCTGCGGGTCGAGTTCGTGGTCGCAGTCGAGCGGGCCGAACGGCGCGAACTCGAGCTTGCCCTGCAGGCCGAATCGCACGCGAGCGAGGTCGCGGCGCTCGTCGGGCGGGCCGACGAGCGCGAACTCGAGTTCAACGCGTTGGTCGAGCAGATCGCGGACGAGCGTATGCTGGCCCAGGCTGAGACTGCGGATCTCGAACTCTGTCTGGAGCGGGTCCGGCTTCAGCTAGCGGCCTTGGAGCAATCGCGTACCTGGCGCTGGAGCCGTCCGGTGCGCTGGCTGGGCGGGGAAAGAAGGTGAGCGGCGAGATGAAGAGATGGATTAGCTCGCGAGGGCCTGCGCGCCGGGCGGTCAAGGCGATCTCATGGACTGCAACCGGAAAGCTCCCTCAGCGCCTGCGCGAGCGCCGTGAAGCGCAGGTCATTCGCGAGAGTGGCGTCTTCGACACGGAGTTCTATTTGTCCTCCACAGACATCGTCGAGGCGGATTTCGATCCGGTGTTGCATTACGTTCGCCACGGCGCGCGAGAAGGGCGACTCCCGAGCCCGCTCTTCGACCCCCGCTTCTATCTCGAGCGCTATCCAGACATCCTCGATGCGGCAATGGAACCGCTGCTTCACTTCGTAACGAGCGGCGCCGAGGAGTTGCGCCAACCGCACGCCTGGTTCGATACGCGCTTCTACGCCCAACAGGTGCCCTTGCTCGAAGAGATCGGCCTCAATCCCATCGCGCACTACCTCCGGGTGGGCGCCCGGACGGGTCGCAATCCGCACCCGGACTTCGATACTTCCTGGTATCTCGAGACGTATCCAGAGGTCGCCTCATCCGGCGTGAATCCGCTCATCCATTTCCTCGCGTGCGGAGGCGACCCTGTCTACCACCCGAATCCGCGCGTACGCGATGCCTCGCTGTCGGTGCCCGATCCGCCTCCGCCCCCGCCCATCGCGCCACGCACAACCAGTATTCCCCGTCCGCTCGCGGTGGTCCTTCATCTTCATTATCCAGATCTGTGGGACGAGCTGCAACGTTACCTTGCCCAGCTTGGTAACGAGTTCGACCTCTTCGTCTCGCTATGTCGCGATACGGACGAGGGTGTTGAAGAGCAGATTCTGACTGAGTATCCGGACGCCGACGTACGCTACTTCGAAAATCGGGGACGAGACGTCGGACCCTTCATGGAGTTTCTACGAGACGAATGTCTTTCGAGTTATGAGCTCGTTTGCAAGATCCATACGAAAAAGAGTCCCCACCGTTCGGACGGAGATCGCTGGAGGGGAACGCTTCTGCAACATCTTCTCGGCGCCCCCGAAATCATTCGGGAGATCCGCGACGTCTTCGAGCGCGAGCCCGAGGTCGGCCTGCTGGGTCCGGCCGACCAGCAGGACCGGCGCAAGGAGTCGTGGGGCTCGAATCGCGAACGAATGTACGAGTTGGCGCGGGACCTTGGGATCGGTGAGGAGGAGGTCGAGATCGATTTCTTTGCCGGCTCCATGTTCTGGTTTCGGCCGGCCGCCTTCAAAATGCTAGCGGGGCTCGATCTTCGCGTCGAAGACTTCGAAGAGGAGCACGGCCAGCTCGATGGAACGCTCCACCATGCGCTGGAGCGCATGTTTCCACTGGCCGTAAGGGCGGCCGGCTATTGCTGCCATTCATTCGTCCGACCCAGCCATGAGGTGCGCGTCGGAACTCGCGTGGGCGATCGCCGCGTAAGACTGATCGCCTTTTACCTGCCGCAGTTTCATCCCATTCCAGAGAACGACCAGTGGTGGGGGCCCGGATTTACAGAATGGTCCAACGTCGTGCAGGCTCGGCCTCTTTACGAGGGGCACCTTCAGCCCCGTCTGCCGAAGGACCTCGGTTTCTACGACCTTCGTGTCCCCGAGACGCGGGATGCGCAGGCGAAGCTTGCCCAGCGCTTTGGAATTCACGGTTTCTGTTACTACTACTACTGGTTCGACGGCCGGCGCCTGCTCGAACGACCGCTCGACGAGGTGTTTCGCAGCGGTCGGCCAGACTTCCCCTTTTGTGTCTGCTGGGCCAACGAAAACTGGACGCGGCGGTGGGATGGTCTCGACGAAGAGGTGTTGATGCGTCAGAGCTATTCGCTTGCATCGAGCCGTCGCTTCATCCGAGAGCTGATTCCCGTCCTCCGGGATCCCCGCTACATCCGCTATCAGGGACGCCCGGTCCTGCTCGTATACCGCGCCAAAGAAATCCCCCGTCTCGACGAGGTGCTGGCGCTCTGGCGTGCCGAGGCCGCAGCGGTTGGTTTGGAGTTACATCTTTGCGCGGTGCGCTTCTGGGATATTGTGGACGTTCACGCTCTGGGCTTCGACGCCGCCGTGGATTTCCCGCCCCACCACCTGAACATCCGCAATGTCGCGGACGAGGTGTCCGGTCTGGTTCCTGGTTTTGACGGCCTGATCTACGACTATGCCGAGGCGGCGCGCGCCAATCTCGAGTCCCGAGGACACGGCTACGACAAGCTGACTCACCGCGCGGTCATGCTCGCCTGGGACAACACGGCTCGTCGGGGGCAGTCCGCTCATATCGCTCACGGTGCGGAACCCAAGGTCTATGGCGAGTGGCTTTCCGGAGTGCTCGAACAGGAGATGCGCTTCAACCCAGAACGCGAATCGCTCGTATTCCTCAATGCCTGGAATGAATGGGGAGAGGGCGCGGTCCTCGAGCCCGATCAGCACTTCGGGATGGGATTCTTGGAAGCGACGCAACAAGCGCTGGCCGAAGTGAGGGAGCGCTGGAAGAACAAGGAGCGCTGATGATCCGGCCCATGATCCACAAGGAAGACCTCGACTGGGATGAATCCGAACGTTCGTTCGAGCTGAACGGCCTTCGCTTCGTGACCGTTCATGGAGGGGGCGGCTTCGACGACTGGGTGCCGGGAGCCAATTCTCTGCTGTTCTACAAGACGCGAGTTCTGGTTGAGCAATACCTCGATTATTTCGCTTCCTTGTCCAATCCGCCTCGCGGAGGCAATCTTCTAGAACTCGGGCTTTACGATGGCGGCAGCGTGCCGTTCTGGTTCGAGTGCCTGGAGCCTGACCGTCACGCGGGTCTCGACATCAAGGCCGCGAAGACGTCCGAGTACCTCGAACGCTATTTGGCCCGCGAGGACCGGCGATCGCGGATCTCGTTGCATTGGGGTGTGGACCAGACCGATGCCAAGCGCCTGGACGAACTTTGTGAGAATGCCTTCGGCGATGCGCCACTCGACTTCGTGATCGATGACGCATCGCATCTCTACGACGAGTCGCGTAGGAGCTTCGAATTGCTTTTTCCCCGACTACGGCCAGGCGGTCTGTACGTGATCGAGGACTGGGCCTGGTTCCACTGGCGTGGCACCGAGAAGAGCTTTTCGGGCTGCCGTCCTCTCACGCACCTGGTGAACGAGATCGTCGAGCTGACGGGATCGACGAGCAATCATCTCGTGCTCGGCGTCCACGTATGCAGCGGTTTCGCCGTGGTGCGCCGTGGCTGGGCCCCCGCTGATGATCTGGTGGAATTCTCACTCGATCAGTTCATCTATCGACATCCCCGTTAGCTGCGGCGAGGGCCTTCCGAAGTGAAAATCTTCTTCATGCACATTCCCAAAACAGCCGGGAGTTCATTCCGGCGCTTCCTCGAGCGCGCGGTGCGGGAGGCGGGCGGCTCCGTTGGCGAACGCGCCCGTGATGGTATCTGGTCGGCGGACTCCGAGAGCTATCTGAGCTACGAAGAGTTTTGCTCCGACGCGGCAGCGAGCTATCGAGCCAGCGATTTATTGAGCGGGCACTACCCCTTCCACGTGACCGAGCTGCTCCCGCCAGAGACGCTGGTCGTGACGGTGCTGCGTGATCCGGTGGAGCGCGTGGTGTCTCATATCAAGCACCAGATGCAGCTCGAGCGACTGGCAGGCACTCGCGTGGTGGAGGGCGACGTCAACCGCTTCCTGGCGAACTCCCGAAACGAGATGTTTGTGCAAACGATTGGCAACCTCACGGTGAAGTATTTCGCGGGGTGCGACCCTCCGGACGCCGTGAGCGACGCGACTGCGCTTTCGCTCGAAAAGGCGGTCGCGAACGCCTGCAGGACGCAATTCGGCTTCGCCGACGAACTCGCCGCCTTCCAGCGACGACTTGCGTGTGGAATACTACCCGCGGTGGCGTCAGGCTCTGGAAGCCAATTTTCGAATCGCTCGCCGGACCGCTTCGCGGTGGCCGATCTGACACAGCGTAACTTGGATCTGTTGAGCGAGCTGACAGCACTCGATCGCGTACTGGACGAGTTGTTGCGTGGCTTGTTGGTGGCTCGGATCGCCCTCGAAGAGCCAGCGATAGAGGCGACGAGATTAGGGCCCCAGAGGGGCTTTCACCCTCCCCTGTCCTGCTGATTTTTGCGATGGATGGTTGACCCGATGCGAGGAAGTGTGGATCCTCTGGGCTTGGTCCCGGTAAAGTGCGATTGCGATCAATGGCCAGGATGATTCAAGGTCGAGTAGCGCGATCTACGAGGAGTTGTAATGCGTCTTTCTAGGATTTTTGCTTATTGTGGCTTTCTGGTGATCTGGTCGGTACCTGTCGCGGCTGGCCCGCCGCCCGTTGCTGGAATCTTCATTGCGGACTTCAATGGCGACGGCAAGGTCGACATCGCGCGCGAGGGAACAGGGAATATCCAGATCGATCACCTCGATGGTACGCTGTCGATTGGAACCGGCAGCTTTGCCAACGGAGGCGGTGTCTTTCAGCTAGGAGCTGTAGGAGACGTAAACACTGACGACAACGCCGATATCTTGGTGCAGGGAGCAGGGACCATCCGCATCGACCAGACCAACGCTGCGGGCACCGGGTCCGCTAGCTCGATATTCATCGGGGACGGCGGTGGTAGCTGGCTGGTGCGCGACCTCTGCGACATCAACGGCGATGGGATCGACGAAGTCATCGCCGAGGGGACGGGCGGGGCGCTTGGAGCAATGCGATTGACCGATATCTCGGGTGTGCCGACCGATTCCTTTATTTCTACGGCCGGGGGTATCTGGGAGTTCCTGTTCTGTCTGGACGCCACCGGCGATGGCAGCCAGGACCTTTATTTCAAGGGTACGGGCGCTGCGACCGGGGTCTCGCGGGTGAATCTCGCCGGGACCGCGCTTGCGGTCTTCTTTGGACAGGGCGGCGGTGTCTGGGACGCTACGCTAGCCGCCGACACCAACGGTGACGGTATCGACGATCTGTTGGATACCGGGAACGGTGTGGCATTGGGCTTTAATCGGGTTCGGGTTCTCAATAATCTGGCCTTCCCGACCGCGGTAGGCTTCCTCCCAAATGGTGGCGGCAGTCTCAATCTTTTGACGGCGGCCGATCACAACGATGACGGCCGGGCCGATTTAGGCTACCAGGGCGCTGCCAGCAACAAGATCACGCTCATGGCGGCGGATGGAGTCAGCGAACAGAGCAGCTTCTTTCCCCCGAGCGCGGGCGGCACGGCCGCGCTGAACATTGCGGCGGACACGAACGGAGACGGCAGCGCTGATCTCATTTCTGTGTTCGCCAATGAGGACATCTTCTTGCAAACGATCCTGAGTCAGGTCGTGAGCGGGAGCGCTGTGTTGCCTGCCGACGGTAGAGTGCTTTTCGTTCCCTGAACACACACGGACCCATGAGTAATACACGAGGCCCCGCTTCGCTGCAGAAGTGGGGCCTTCGTGGTTTTTCCGACAAAGGAAGATAAAGAGGGGGGAGCCGACCGTGTGGGGTCAGGCGCTGCGCCCGGAAGACTTCTGCTGGCTCTCGACGATGACCTCGGTGCTGATTGACGTTCTCAAGTCCATCTGGCCAGTGGCGAGCGTCGAGGTGTCGGCTTCGACGCGGAACATCACCGCGTCGAGAATGCGGTGGAGATACACCTCGCCCTGATCGCGCAGCCCTAGGACGCCGGCATTCAAGAAGTAGCTTCCGGGCGCGAGAAGCGGTCGAAAGTAGAAGCGAACCCGTACTCGAGACATCGAGTCGACGACCTCTAATCCGCCTCCCCATGGGTGGGAGGCCTGTCCGCCCAGTTCGAATCCAGTGACCGTCTTCACCATCATTCCGAAGCGGACGCCGAAGGCGGCTTCGTCGAACTCGACTTCGTAGGCGTAGCGGTAGGTGTGTCCGGAGCGAAGGACGTTGACGGCTTCTCCGTGCGAATTGATGATGCGCGGATCCACGATCCTTGCCCCGAGGCCGGGGTACTCGACGGTACTCTGCGGCCGCAGCTCCGGGTCGAAGCTGCCGAGATCGTTGGGTGGCTCAATCTTCGCTCTGATTTTTGGCATCAGGGAAGATTCATTTGTCTCCTCAGACGGCGGCTTTGCTCCAGCGTCGATGTCTCGAATCTCGTGAAGTACATCGACCCGCGCCTCTGGTGCAGCGTAAAGCAGCTTGTGATAGAGCGAGATAACGGTCTTGGGGTCCCCGGTGAGCACGCACTGTCCGGCTTCCATCAAAATGGCGCGGTCGCAGAGCTGAACGACGAGATTGCTCGCGTGCGAAACAAACAGAATCGTTGAGCCCTTCGCCTTCAGAGTCTCGATTCGTGCGAAGCATTTTCGGGAGAAGGCTTCGTCGCCCACCGCCAGGATCTCGTCGATGACCAGGATCTCCGGGTCGGCGTGGATCGCGACAGCGAAGGCTAGTCGAGAGCACATACCGCTCGAGTAGATGCGCACGGGCCGGTCGAAGAAGTCTCCAATGTCGGCAAAGGCGATCAGGTCCTCGAGGTTGGCGTCGAACGCCTCTTCCGGGATTCCTAGCAACGCTGCGCTCATGCGCACGTTCTCACGCCCGGTGAAATCGGGATTGAATCCGACGCCGAGCGCCAGGATCGGGGCCACGTGGCCTCGGACCTCGAGTGAACCCTCGGTCGGTGTCAAGATCCCGCTCACCATCTTGAGCAGCGTCGACTTGCCCGAGCCGTTTCGCCCCACGATGCCAACGGTCTCTCCGCGCATCACGCTGAGGTCCACGCCTTGGACCGCTCTGAACTCACTATGGAAGCGTCGCCAGCGGCCGAAGAGCAGCTGCCAGAGGCGATGTTCCGGGCGGTCGTATATCGCGTAGGCCTTGCCGAGCCCGTGTGCTTCGATCGCGATCGGAGTGGCGACGGAACCTGTCCCGACCGAATCAGAGGACATCGACAAATGTCCCCTTGGTTCGCATGAACCAGGCATACCCGCCCCAGGAGACGAGCAGGCCGACTCCGGTGGCGACCGAAAGTGGGCCCCAATCCAGTGGTAGCTGGCCTTCGAAGAGCGAGCGTCTCGCGGCCTCGAGAACGGGTGTCAGCGGATTCAATTCGAACCAACCGCGAAGCGCTTCAGGGACTCGCGAAGCAGGATAGAAGACAGGGCTCAAGAAGAGCAGTGCCGAGGTGAATACAGCAGAGGCATGGGAAAGATCACGGAGGAAGACGCCGAGGGAGGACAAAAACCACACGGTTCCCAACGTCAGCAAAATGAGCGGTACGACGGTGAATGGAAGCAGCAGCGACGAGATCGGTGGCGGACCGACCATGACGCCGTAGACGATGAGAAGCAGAAGTAGGCTCACACCGAGCGGCACCACGGCCGTGAGTACGCAGACCCAGGCGAGGATTTCGCTGGGGAAAAGCAGCTGCTTCAAGTACGACTGATAGGCAATCAGCAGCGATGGAGCTTCGTTTACGCACTGCGCGACGAGTCCGTATAGCGTCAAGCCACAGAAGAGCATCAGGGCAAAGGGCGCATTCCCCTGGCCAGGCACCGTGTCCCAGCGGGCGTGGAACACCTGGGAGAACACAAAGGTATAGACGCCGAGGAGCAATAGCGGGACGGCCGGTAGCCAAAGCCAGCCGAGCCAGGTGTCACGGTATCGGGCTTCCAATCGTGCACGCGTGAGCCGCAGGATCAAGTGACGGTGACGCAGACCGGACGCGAGGAATGAGAAGGGCATCGCGGGAGTCTCTGTGCAGTACGAGCCGCCAAGCGAGCCCGTCGCGAATTCCGGAGGCCCGTCCGGTGCGGAGCCCGAGAATAGGCAGGGGTGAAGGCTGTGTCCAATCCCGAGCCTTTGGCTCACTCTGCTTGCCCAATCACGTTCGCGCGACATTCGATGAGTCTCATTGGCCATTCACGGTTTCATCGTCCCTCCCGCCCATGGCGATCCAACCCCTCATCTGCCGCTGCCCCGCCTCCTCTGTGCGAGCTACAGTCTCCCCTCGCGCCCTCTTCAAAGACAGAAAAGAAAGAAAAAGGACCCCCACCTCATGTCGATGAACGTTCAAGCGATCGCCAGCCTCCCCGACAAGATCAACCAGATTCGATTGTTGACCGCGAAGATCGTCAACGAGGAGATCCTTCCCAACGAGAACAGGCTCTGGCGCTACCGGCGCGACGGCACGATCTCAGACCAGGAGAAGGCCGACGCCCGCGCCCTTCGCCACGAGATCCAGAACAAGGTCAAGGAGGCGGGGCTCTGGGCACCTCATCTACCGGAGGAATACGGTGGATGCGGTCTGACCTTTCTCGAACATGCCTATATGAACGAAGTCCTGGCGTATGCGATCGGTGCGGCCGCTCTGTTCGGCGTCGTCGCTCCGAATTCGGGCAACCAGAAGATTCTCCTGAAATACGGCACGGAAGCGCAGCGCAAGAAATGGTTGGTGCCGCTCACCGAGGGAAAGATGCAGTCCGCTTTTTCGATGACCGAGCCCGACAGCGCCGGGTCCGATCCGCGCTCGATCAAGACGACGGCAAGGCGCGACGGAGACGATTGGGTCATCAACGGCCACAAATGGTTTACTTCCAATGCCATCGGCTCCGACTTCTTGATCGTGATGTGTCGCACGGATGATCCCGAGGGTCCGGCCGATCGCAACGGCAAGATGACCCAGATCATCGTCCCGACCGATACACCCGGCGTGAAGATCGTTCGCGCGATCGAGGTTTGGGGAAAGACGGGCGACCATGCCGAGATCATCTATGACAACGTCCGTGTGCCGCTCGAGAACCAGCTGGGCCAGACGGGTTCGGGACATCGAGCGGCCCAGGACAGGCTCGGGGCGGGCCGCGTTTTCCACTGCATGAATTCCGTTGGGCAGATGTGTCGCGCATTCGACCTGATGGTGGAACGCGCGACGAGCCGTGAAGTTCACGGAGGCCTGCTGCAGGAGAAACAATTCATCCAGGGTTTCATTGCGGACTCGTATATCGACATCCAGACCTCGCGCCTGATGACGATCCATTGTGCCGAGCAGATGGAGAGTGGTGCCGACGCGCGAACCGAGATCTCGGCCCTCAAGATCTACGTGCCGGCGGCCTATTCGAGGGTCGTCGATCGGGCGATCCAGGTCTG
>SMVB01405416.1_pt1 | contig 20094 bp, 17 predicted proteins | sample 2456461 | NCBI WGS metagenome assembly SMVB01 (sample SAMN11095934, study PRJNA526329) | marine sediment metagenome | biome: Marine sediment; feature: Surficial sediment; material: Deep marine sediment; isolation source: Hadal surficial sediment | place: Pacific Ocean | collected 2014-05 | depth...
GAACAAGCGATCAACCCGTGTTACCGAAAGGAAAAGAAAATGAATGGAATTCTACAGAGTCCGGGCACCCCGGGGTTTTTATGGATTCCGATGGAACTAACTGGCTATTTTACCAGGGAAATCCAGACAAAGGATATACGTATTATTTATCAAAAATAAAGTTTGAGATTACGGAAGATGATAAGGTGGTTTTTAATTAAGCGCCAAATAATAATTTTCAAATCACATATATTACCAGTGTCGTATCATGTATAAAATAACGTATAAGTCGTAGAATTTTTTATTCCTGACAAGGTAAAAAATATGAGTATAGCCATAGCTACAGGAGTATTTTTTTAACGAGGTCAGGGATAAAAAAAATAAGACTTGGTGCGTTAGAGTATGCATGATACGACACTTTTGAGGCCAGACCTGACAGGTTTATAAACAAATATTGAGAGAAACTTGAAATACGGTAGCGTTGTTTCTGACTAAAAAACTGTCAGGTCTTAACGTATCGGAAAGTTGGCAAAACAGGTTTGAAATTTGTCTTGTCATCAACTTGATAACAGAAATAATTAACATATAAAAAAATGAAAACACGCGTACTATTATCCGCATTGGCACTGTTTAGTATTATTTCATCATGTGACAATGCAAAACAAAATTATATCCCAATAAAAAAGGAAGCCTTCCTAATGACCCACAATGGAAAGCAGATTGATTTGTTTACACTTAAAAATGCAAAGGGAATGATCGTCCAGATCACGAACTATGGAGGAAAGATCGTCTCGATCATTGTTCCGGATCGCGATGGAAATATGGGCGACGTGTGTTTGGGATATGAATCCGCAGATGAATACGTCAATGGTATCGCCTCACTTGGCGCCACCATGGGCCGATACGCAAATCGTATTGCCAATGCACAATTCACTTTGAACGATTCTACCTATCACCTGGCAAAGAACAATGGCGAGCATACCATCCATGGTGGAGCAAAAGGCTTTCGATTCAAGGTGTGGGATGCCAAACAATTGGATGATTGCAGCCTTGAACTGACCTATTTTTCCAGGGATGGTGAAGAGGGTTTTCCTGGTAATCTGACACTTAAAGTTCTCTTTTCAGTGACCAATGATAACGAACTGAAACTAACTTATCATGCTACTACGGACAAACCAACCGTTCTCAACGTGACCAATCATGCGTTCTTTAATCTGGCCGGTGAAGGAATCGGAGATGTGCTGGATCATGAACTCATGGTAAATGCGGATACCTACACCCCGGTAGATGCTACCGCAATTCCATTGGGAGATTTTCAAAACGTAGCTGGAACGCCACTGGATTTTACAGAAATGACAAGGATTGGTGATCGGATCAATGCGGATTTTGAGCAGCTAAAACATGTCGGTGGTTATGATCATAATTTTATTATCAATAAAAAAGAAAACGAACTCGCTTTGGCAGCATTACTTTACGAACCGGTTTCAGGCAGGGTGATGGAGGTTAAAACTACTGAGCCGGGAATTCAGGTGTACACTGCCAATTCTTTAACAGATAAAGATACAGGAAAAGGAGGCACGGTGTATAGCTCCCAATCTTCCATCTGTTTGGAAACACAGCATTTCCCGGATTCACCAAATCATCCAAATTTCCCATCAACGGTGGTCAATCCTGGCGATGATTATGTTTCTACCACGATTTATAAATTTTCGGTGAAATAATATCCAAGGAAAGGAAACTGTTTTTTGAATAGAAACCGGCGCCAAAGGCAATTTTCCCTGACGAAAGAGTTTTGGGAAATTGATAATAACATCGAGATGTGACGCTGGAAAAAAATTAATAATTTGTTCTTAGTAGTCTGCTATAATTATAAAACAACTTCAACAATGCGATTCAAACCCTTATTTTTCACCTTCTTCATTTTCTCATTTTTTCAATGCGATACAAAACCGGATAGCCTGACAAATCTGGATGTCTGGCCGGAAATTAGTAAAGAATCCAAACCGTGGACGCGTTGGTGGTGGATGGGCAATGCCGTGAATACGGTGGATATCGAAAAGCAACTAAAAAACTTTGCCGATGCCGGTTTTGGTGGTGTGGAAATAACCCCGATTTATGGAGCAAAAGATTATGAAGATCAGTACATCGATTTCCTCTCGGAAGAGTGGATGGATATGCTGCAATTTACCATCGTCAAGGCTGAGGAGTTGGGAATGGGCGTAGACATGAACCTTGGAACCGGTTGGCCTTTTGGAGGTCCGCAAATTACGCCGGAGTTTGCTGCATCAAAATTGGTGCTTCAGCAATACAATTTCAAGGCTGGGGAAAAGCTTGCTCTGGCCATCCAAATCCAGGACAAAAAACAGAAAATAGCGGATGTAGATTTACTGGATATTATGGCCTATGATGAAGATGGTTTAAACACAGACCTGAAATCTTTTGTGAATGAGGAAGGCGTGTTGAGCTGGACGCCAAATGCCGATGGCGTGATCATTGCCGCCTTCAATGGAAAGACCAGGCAAGGAGTAAAAAGGGCAGCGCCGGGAGGCAAGGGCTGGGTTATGGACCATTTTTCAAAAGATGCTCTTGATGTGTATTTGAGTAGATTCGATTCTGCTTTTCAGAGGAACGACCGCAGACCAAGGTCCTTTTTCAATGATAGTTTTGAGGTGTATGGATCCAGTGGAACTAAAGATATTTTCCAGGAATTTCTACAGCGAAGAGGCTATGATCTCAAATTGTATTTCCGAGAACTGGCCTCCGAACTTGATGCTGATGAGAACCGGCGTATTCAGTCCGATTACCGGGAAACCATCGGAGAATTACTCATGGGAGAATTTACACAGCCCTGGACCAAATGGTCCCATGGCCATAAGGTTATGACGAAAAACCAGGCGCACGGATCGCCCGGCAATTTACTGGATCTTTATGCGACTGTTGATATTCCCGAATGTGAAACCTTCGGATCAACATATTTTCCTATTCCCGGGCTGCGAAGGGACTCTGCTGATATTCGTATCGACAATGAGGTTCCGGATCCAATCATGTTAAAATTTGCTTCTTCGGCTGCCAACATCACAGGAAAGAAATATGTTTCTTCTGAAACATTTACCTGGCTGGCTGAGCATTTTAAAGTGTCCTTGTCACAGTGCAAGCCGGAGGTGGAGCAGGCATTTCTATCCGGAGTCAACCATGTATTTTATCATGGCACTACGTATTCACCGGAATCGGCAGGTTGGCCGGGTTGGTTATTTTACGCGTCTGTTCAGTTTGGTCCGGTCAACAGTTTTTGGGCGCACATCGACGGATTGAATAATTACATCGCCCGATGTCAATCAGTTTTGCAGCATGGCAAAGCAGACAACGACCTGCTGATGTACTTCCCAATATACGACGTCTGGAACAGTACCGGATCTTTAGACAAGCAATTAAAAATCCATGATATTCATGAATGGCTGCATCCGACTTCGTTTTACAAGGAATCTAAAACTTTAATGGAGAATGGGTATTCGATCGACTTCGCTTCAGATCAATTCATCTCAGCATTTAAAATTACTGATGGAGAAATCATGCATGCTGATCAAGGAGGGAAATACAAGACCCTGATTATTCCCAAATGTGAAATGATGCCGATTGCCACGCTCAAAAATATAATGAAGCTGGCGCAAGATGGAGCGACGATCATCTTTCAGGAATTGCCTAAAGATGTCCCCGGATTTAATGACCTGGAAAGCCGAAGGAAGCAAATGAAAGAATTGCTGGGTAGTATTCCATTTCAGAATAATGATCAAAATATGAAGACAGCAAACATGGGTGAAGGAAAGATACTGCTTTCTTCAGATTTGGATGGAGCTTTGATCGAATCAAAAATTGATCCTGAAACGATCAACGAAACAGGTTTGAAATTTGTAAAAAGGAAGACGGAAGAGGATACCTATTATTACCTGGTAAACCACACGGCTGAGAATATTGATAAGGATGTTGAGCTGAATACTGATGCTGAAAATGCGATCTTAATGAATCCTAATTATGGAAATTATGGTAAAATCACCCACATTAATAAAAATAGAAGGGCAAAGGTGCGGGTTCAATTAAAATCAGGAGAATCGATCATTGTGCGATGTACCGATAAAAATGTGACAGAAATCCATGACTGGAAATATGCCGGTTCATCGAACAAGCCACTGACACTGGAAGGGCCATGGAAGTTGACATTTAGCCATGGAGGCCCGGAATTACCGGAAAACATGCAACTTGAAAAGCTGGTTTCCTGGACGGAATTAAATGATGAGAAAGCAGTGAACTTTTCCGGCCAGGGAACCTATGAATATCAACTAAATCTGGACGGCGAGCTGGCTGATGATTATGTGCTGGAGCTGGGCAAGGTAGCGGAGAGCGCCAGAGTCTGGATCAATGAGCAGGAAGTTGGCGTCTTGTGGAGTTGGCCGTTTGATGTGAGCGTAGGTCAATACCTGAAAAAGGGTAAAAACTCCATCAAAATAGAAGTAGCCAATCTCATGGCCAACCGGATCAGATATATGGACCAAAATGAGATTGAATGGCGCAAGTTCCATGAGATCAATTTTGTAAATATCAATTACAAACCCTTTGATGCTTCTGTCTGGAAGCCCATGCCATCCGGATTGCTGGGGCCAGTGGTTTTGAGAGAGGTGAGTTTGGAGTGAGTTATTGTGGAGAGGTTTTTATGTTAGCCTGTTTGAGCAGTGCAGTTAACAATCCCTTTTTTACCTCTTTTCCAGTATGATCTGGGACAGTAAGCTGTTCATTTTTTGTTGGGTGTTTCATAATTACTGGCTACTTTTTTTTCTGACTTCAAACCAGTCATCTTTTTTCAACAGCCTGAAAAGCTCTTTGTATTTCACAACACAAAAGTAATATATATATTACCTATCCGCCAATAAATACTTACTAAACAAAATTAAATATGACAGCTAAAATAAATCAAACTTTCCTAACCGAATAAGGATTGTTGTGCCTCTTATTGGTTATAGGGTATAAAAATCAAAAAACCGGTTCAAGCGCCCAAGACGAGTTTGATTTAATAAAGATGAAATCAATTGAGCAATATTCAATAAAAATCGCTTGTAGTTTTTCGGAATATCAAAAAGCAGACCTATAATTTTTCTCCATCCTTTAATGCCTGAACAAGTTTATTGGAATAAATAAACTCCTTTAGCTCAGGCACAGTAGTTCCTAAAATTTCAGATTTATCACCTTCCCAAAGCTTGTGCCCGGCATACATATAAATGATATAATCTCCAATTTCCATCACCGAATTCATATCATGGGTTACGACAACTGTGGTGATATTAAACTCCTCGGTAATTTCTTTGATTAAGCTGTCGATAAGGATGGCCGTTATTGGATCTAAACCGGAATTTGGTTCATCGCAATACAGATATTTGGATTTATTGACAATAGCCCTGGCGATTCCGACACGTTTCTTCATCCCGCCGCTAATTTCAGAAGGCATTTTCTGATTTACATTTTCAAGGCCGACTCGCTTCAAGACAAAATTCACCCGATCCAGTTTTTCATCTTTAGCCATATCCGTGAGGATATTCAACGGAAACATGACATTTTGTTCTACCGTTTGAGAATCAAACAAGGCAGCGCCCTGAAATAACATCCCGATATCTCTGCGAATTTCTCTTCTTAAATTCCGGTTTGCATGGGTAAAATCCCTGCCATCATAAAGCACGCTTCCTTCATCCGGTTCCAATAGGCCAACCATGCACTTGAGCAATACACTTTTTCCCGTGCCACTGGTACCGATGATCAAATTGGTTCTGCCGGGCTTGAAAATGCCATCTATTCCATGAAGAACTGCTTTCCCGTTAAATGACTTTTTTATATTTTGAAATTCGATCATATGGAATTAGAGTAATAATTCTGCCAATAGGTAATCTGCAACAAGTATGGCAATACAACTGTTCGTTACAGCGCTCGTGCTTGACTGCCCAACTTCCAGGGCTCCTCCTGCAGTATTGTACCCCTTAAAGGATGAAATGGAGGATATAAGAAAAGCAAATACAACAGATTTGATCAATGCGAATGCCACATTGAATTCCTGAAAATCTGCCCTGATTCCATAAATATAATCTTGTGGCGTCACAACACCTGCCATGGTTCCGGCAAAATAACCACCCATTATTGCGAGAAAACCAGCCAGGATTACCAACATAGGATACATGATCAGGCAGGCTATAATTTTGGGAAGCGCCAGGAATGAAATTGAATTAATTCCCATTACTTCAAGTGCATCCACCTGTTCAGAAATTTTCATGGTGCCAAGTTCGCCGGCAATACTAGAACCAACTTTCCCCGCAAAAACAAGGGCCGTAATAGTTGGGGCAAGTTCCAGGAGTGTCATATCTCGCACCACGAGACTAATTACATATCTCGGTATTAACGGGCTTACTAAATTGTATGCAGTTTGAATGCAAGTTACCGCTCCAATAAATGTGGAAACAATGGTAACAATTACGATTGAGTCAATTCCTACCTTGACACATTCGTCTATAATTTGTTTAAGATAGGTTTTGACAGGTTCTCTTTTTAAAAAGAGATTGCCAAGAAAAATAAAATACTTACCTATTCCCTGCATAAAGTCAGCTCATTCTAATGGCCATAAATATACAACATTGTCAATATAATTCGAGTTTCGAAAAGGATAGATGGTAAAAGATAATGTTTTGGTTGTGTGCTATTGTTTAAATTCGATCTTGCATTTATAAAAAAATTAAAATGAATAAAATCGCCATTATAACCGGAGGGACAAAAGGTATTGGTCGGGCCATTATATATAAATTCGTAAAAAATGGATTCGATATTATTACCTGCTCCAGAAGCCAGAAAGATCTTGAAAACTTAAAATATGAAGTAGAACAAGTTCATCCGGAATCAACTATTCATATTAAAAAGGCAGATTTATCCATAAAATCAGAGGTCATGGATTTCGCTGCTTATTGCATGGATATAAAAAATGTTATTGAATTACTAATCAATAATACAGGTGTATTTATTCCCGGACAGATAAGTAATGAGCCTGAGGGAAACCTGGAAATAATGATGAATACCAACCTATATAGCGCGTATCATTTGACAAGAGGAATACTTCCTTCGATGATGAAAATAAAAAATGGGTATATATTTAATATTTGTTCTATCGCCAGCATTATGCCTTATGCCAATGGTGGGTCCTATTCTATATCAAAGTATGCTATGCTTGGCATGACCAAGGTATTGCGGGAGGAAATGAAAGAGCATGGCATTCGCGTTACCGCAGTAATTCCCGGCGCCACTTTAACTGCAAGTTGGGATGGAGTAGATCTTCCGGAATCGAGATTTATAAAAGCTGAAGATGTTGCGGATTCTGTTTTTGGAGCCTATTGTCTTTCCGGAAATTCTGTGGTAGAAGAAATTGTAATAAGACCTCAGATGGGAGATATTTAAGTGTGTAGGTTTATATTATAAACTTAGGGGTCAGCTCAAATATTAATTACATTTATTATTACACAGTTGTCATACATCTTTGAAAATTTTCTCCTTCCAAATCCTCACAATGACCTGTCTAATGCTCTGGTTTTAAATAAAAAAAATGTTACCAACTTGCTAGGCGGCATGCAGGACTGCATCACGCTTATTTTTCAAAATAGCAATTTATAATTGAGCAAACCCTTAGTAGTCGGTATAGGGGTGTACGACAAAAGTCCCTAAGTCCAAAAAATTCTTTTTTTATTTTACCCTATACACTAAAGGGAGCTAAAAAAAGAAGTTTTTGGAAGTCCCCTTCAGGGGAAATAGAGGTAAAAAGGGAATTTTGTCGTACACCCTCGGTAAAAGTTAGAAATTAGAAAACTGAAGCTGGAAGTCTGCACCTAAACCCTGCATTTGCTTTTTCATCTATCCAGGATGACCCATCTATTGACGAGGTCTGAGGTTACCATGTAATATTTTCATTTTAATTAATTGAAAAAATCAGACGAAAAATGTTCGATTTGCTTAAATTGGGAACCAATATCCAAAGAGCTTCGACATGGAAAATTTATATTTAAAGGGTACGGAGGAAACACCTGAAATCATTTTTGATAGGGATAAACCTGAATTCCGGGTAACTGGAAAATCATATATGGAAGACGCAACAGCTCATTACACCAAAGTAATCGCCTGGCTCAAAGAATATAGCAAAGAACCCAATTCGATCACCAATTTTAAATTTGAATTGGAATATGTAAATACTGCTTCTTCCAAAATTGTTCATGATATATTAAATTCCCTGGACAGCATGCATTTAAATGGATATGAGGTTTTAGTAGAATGGCATTATTACCCGGAAGATGAAGATATGCTTGAACTGGGACAGGAGTATGAGGAGATCTATGAAGTGCCATTTAAGTTTGAAGAGATCAATTTCGATCGCCCCAAAAATCTTTTTGAAATAGATTAAAGGGCGCCTCTATTAATTCCTTTTGGAATACCAACACAGGTATTTTTTTCAAATACAAGCCACCAAAAACGCCAGCCTGCCGGCAAGGCAGGGAGTCTAGCATCGCTAAATGAGTGTTTTGGTAACCTGCCTTTGAATACAGGCAGGCACAGAAGCTGGGAAAAAGCCCAAGTTCGGAAACAAAATGGAGTTATTAGAGGTGCCCTAAACAAAAAAAGGCTTGCACGAAGCAAGCCTTAATAATTATTTTATTAGACTATAATTTTTATTTTGGAGAGGAGGTCAATAATTTTTCACTCCCAACAAATAGTTTATTTACCAATTCTTCATCCGCAAAGTAAGCTAATGGATTTTCAGAGGAATTGATAATCCATTTATGTACCGGATGCTGGAAAGCCTTAACCATGATATCAGCCTTTCCGTTTTGTTTTATATTCATGCTTACTGTTGGTGAAACCAATGCGGCGGAAGGAACATCATCAACGAAATTGGAATTGTTCACATATCGGAGGTCGCTAAGCAAACTCGCTGTAGCAGCGGAATCCGCAGGATTTCCAAAAATGCTCCAGGTAGAATCCACTTTACTTAATACAAATCCACTGTCTGCCGGATAATTGTATTGAATTGCAGTAATGGAATCTATCGTAAGGGATAATAATTGTGTGTTCCTGTAGCCATTTGCTTCCGCGCTGATAGACATACCCATGAAATTGTCAGCCACATAAACTTCATCCTCATTTTCTAGACGAACATAACTGAAAAACTGCTGCATGCCACGACCTCCTCCCATCATCATTTGTTGCTGCTGCATAGCTTGTTGATTGAAGCCAAATCGACCAATCACCAAATCAAGTGTATTTTTACTGCCTTCAAAAACTTGTATCCTGGTTCCGGCTGAATCCACCTGATAATCTTTCCATCTCTCAGGATTCTTCGCGACAATTCTTGATGGTTTTATTGTTAATAATGAATTTAAGGTACTCTTTACGTCTCTTGTTTGAGCTTCAGCATATTTACCATTTCCTATAGAAACTTTCCATGCGTTATTTACTTTAAGTAACTCAAGACTTTCTCCTTTAGAATCGATAATCACTTTCGAAACTTTTGCAGTATCAATCTCTACTAATTCTGTCTTAAAAGATTTGCTTCTGGATTTTCCCCCAAAAAACTCAAATCCAAGATAAACGAGCACAAGAACTGCCAAAATACCCATCATTTTTAAACTTGAAATATTTTTTAACATCTTACTTCACATTTTAATGTTTACAATAAAAAAGGTAGTACTATTATTTTGGTGATTACATAAATGCGTAAATATGACTTACGCTCCTAAAATATAAGGGCACCTCTATTAATAATTACCCTGAATCCATGACTGACGCTTTCTTGCATATCGATGCCGCCTGTACAGAGCGATTCCTATCATCAGCAGAATAGGCAGACCTACATTACCATATTTATATAAATTCCTTTCAGCGTCTTCTATGTGTTCTAGTGGTCTGGATGTGATTCCTTTGGTTCTCAAGTCAATCAATCCTGTATCATCAGACAACCAGTCAATGCAATTGGATGCAAAATTTACATTATCTTGATTTACCTGCTGTTGCTGCTGACCTTCTCCATTTACCGCAAAAGCTCCATTGGCTATTACAATCATTTTAGAGTTAACTGCACTTGTTAGTGGCCCTTCTGCTGCTATAGCTATCACCTGGCTTGGTGCATTGAAATCACTCTCTGACCATTCCTTTTGGATATCGATGTATGCTGGAGCATTTACAACGCCAGATTTTTCTGATGAAAAAGCCAGTGGTTGAATGTTTATTGTTGAATCCTTTGGCAAATAAGAAATCGAACTTACAAAAGGCATGATCACGCTTTCCAGGCCTTTGGCTGCAGGATGATCTGAAAAGTTGGACAGGATCGGGAAATATGGAAACTCGATTTGACGATTCATGATAAATGGACCATTCTGTTGCCGCACCGATACTGAACCACAACGCGCATCAATTACATATTGATTATTCATGGTAATACCTTTATCTGCCAGCCAGCCCATGATGCCAATATCCGGAAGAGTATTCAAATATTGCGATTGAAGGTCAGTTTGCAGATTGCTATAGGCCAGATAAATACTTCCTCCCGTACTTAGATATTTATCCAACTTAGCAAAATCACTTTGCGGGAAAGTATCCGTCGGATTGACGATCGCAATGGTTTTGATATACGTTGGGATATCTGCTGTATCCGAAATGGTTAACGGTTCTACATCATATAAGACAGACAATTGCTGCAATACCTGAACTGAGGCATTTGGAGAAGGTTCGCCATGTCCCTGAAGGAAAGCGACTTTTGGCTTATCCAAAACAGAAATTTTTTTGATGGATGTAGTTAATGAATATTCCATTCCGGCACCCAGCTGGATCATGGGAATAATTTCAGTTTTGTCTCCCATTTCCAGTACTGCCCCAAGGTAGGCTCTCATTTGCTTTATCTGATCCTTTTCTGTTATGTTTACCATAACCGGGCTTATTCCCTTTTGCTGGGCCTTTTGCTCCTCAATTTCGTTTTCATTGGGGTTAATGAATTCATATATAACATTTCCACCAGACCTATTTTCATATTCGATTAGCAGGTCTTCAAAGTCCTTTCTTAATTTTTGCAATTGAGGGGGAAGGTCTTTTGTGAAGTACGCAGTTACTGTCACCACATCATCGAGATCTTCCAGGATATCTTTTGTGGCATCGCTTAAGGTATATCTTTGATCAGCCGTAAAATCCAGTCTCAAATACAATTTTTCAGAGATCAAATTAATCACAATGACAATACCTACAAATATTAATACCCGGGATATTACTTTACTTCTTTTCATCTGTTTATATTTTGTGAAACCTGGAAATATGCCAGAACACTTAATTACGCGTTTATATGTCCTTATTTTGCTCCGGCCATGCCGGTTTCATTTTTTAATGTCGTTTTGTGTTTTTAATTATGCCAGTTACGCTTTGAAAGCATGGTTTGAGATAATACCAAACCCGCGAGTATAAAGCTGCCAAAATATATCAAATCGCGTGAATCTATTACACCTCGACTTAAAGATTCAAAATGGGTACGCGCACTTAAATAATTTAGTAATGATCCTATCATTCCGGTAGTTCCTGAAGCCATGAGCTGGAAAAGGATATGGAAAAATAAACCTGCAAATAGCGCAAGCAAAAATGCGACAATTTGGTTGTTGGTTAAGCTGCTGCAAAATATACCGATACTGACATACATGGCGCTTAATAGTAATAATCCGAAATATCCACCAATTATTGCGCCGTGGTCTACCTCTCCAAGTCTTGCCACCGTAATGTAATAAGGAATGGTACAGGCAAGAGCAATGGCCAACAATAGCAAACAGGCAAGGAATTTACCAACAACAATTTGCCAATCTGAAACAGCTTTTGTGCTCAACAGTTCAATAGTTCCGGAACGGTTTTCTTCTGCCAACGCCCTCATGGTAATTGCGGGAATAAAGAAAAATAATGTCCAATAACTGATACCAAAAAATACCTGCAGATCCGCCTGGCCAATTAAAAATACATTACTGCCAAACAGCCAGGTAAAAAAGCCACTCAAGCCCAGGAAGATAATAATCATCACGTAGGCAATGAGTGAATCAAAGAAAGAGGCCAACTCTCTCTTTGTGATAACCCAAATACTTCTCATTTTTTATATATATTTTTTGATTAATTATTGCTTTTACTCTTTATAGATATTCTCACGAAAAGCCTAAGAGGCGCCAAGAATTTCAACTCCACTAATTAATACTTTGCGCCTTAGCGTCTTTGCGAGAATTATATTTTTTAAAATTATCCAGTTTAATTCGTTACCTGACGAAATACATCTTCCAGTTTGGTTTCGATTCCGGTCATTTCCATCAAGTACCATTTATTTTTCACACATATGTCAAAAACATCTTTTCTGGACGTATGCTCTGGTTTGCTTTGCACAAGAAAATAATTCTTTTTGTCTTCCAACTCTTCGACAGATTCTACTGAAGCTAGTCCAAGAAGTGATTTTTTAATCGAGGCGCCATTAGAGGATTCAATTTGTACTTTGATCAATTCATTACCTTGTGCCTGGCTTCGGAGTGTTTCTGATGTGCCATCTGCAACGATCTTTCCTCTGTTGATGATCAAGATTCTATCACAAGTTGCTTCTACTTCAGACAAGATATGCGAACTTAGAATTACGGTTTTTTCCTTTCCAAGCTCCTTTATCAACTTCCTGATTTCGATAATCTGATTTGGATCCAATCCTGTGGTAGGTTCATCAAGCACCAATATTTCAGGATCGTGGATCATCGCCTGGGCAAGACCAACACGCTGGCGATACCCTTTGGAGAGTTCGCCAATTCTTTTGTGTCGTTCAATATTAAGACCACATAAATCAACCATCTTATGGATTTGTTGCTTGACCAATGATTTCTCAACTCCCTGTATATCAGCACAAAATTTTAAATAGTCAATGATAGCCATATCCATATAAAGCGGATTATTCTCTGGCAGATAACCTATTTTCTTTTTAATTTCTTCTGTATCTTTATCTACGTCCAATCCTTCAAGTAAAATTTTCCCGGAAGTAGGGGCCATAAAGCACGTAATCATTTTCATCGTTGTGCTTTTCCCTGCTCCATTTGGGCCAAGAAAACCGACAACTTCACCGGTTTTTATCTCAAACGAAACATCATCCACAGCTTTCTGATCGCCGTAAACCTTCGTAAGATTTTCAATAAGTATTGCCATTTTTTGACTTTTTAATTTTCAAGCTGCAAGTATAGTGCTGCGGGCGTACAAATTCAACTTATTACAGCATATCTAATAAAATAAATTCGTTGATTTTTTCTTTGGAAGAAAAATCATTGGTTATTGACGAAAATTACATGTTTATATAATGATTTGCCAGTTTGTCAAAAAATGTTAATTCATGGAAAGACAGTACTTTTTAGTCCGTTATTAATTGTAATCATCCAAATAAATTTTGGTAAGGACAAGAAGGATTAGGGCGCACGGACGGGCTGTCGCTACTCGCCTGCCCGCGCGCAATCCCGTTTCGGGCTCAAACAGGCCGCTCCATCCCTGGCACAATCTAAGACACATCCCCTTGGCGCGTACCGCCTACTGGCGCGCATTTCCATATGGGTGCCCATTTAAAGAGCATTTACAATGCGATGATATCAATACAGGACAATCTTTCGGGAAGCATCGGCAAATCTGCCAGGCATAGCGGATTGTAAATCCTCTATATATTGACTTCCGGATTGCAATTCCGGAAGAGTTGGGTATTATTCATCCTCAAAATAAAACGTTCAGACACTACTTAACAGAAATCTAAATTACCGATTCGTACCTTTTTTGGTGCCTGCCTGCGGGAGGCAGGTTGTCACCAACAAGGGCGGCAGTATTATAATCGGTAATTCTATTTTCCGAACAATATAGCGGCTAATCCAGTAAAAATTCCACCGAAAGAATCCAGAAAGATTTTTTAACATCAGACATTTTAACGAGCGATTGAGTAGTGGTATGATACTATAAATGAACTTCATCAATTTTAAATATTAACAAAATTCAAAGACTCAAGCATTCATCCGTATCCTTTAAATATATAAATTCGTATCATTGTGTATGAGCACCATTGGGGGTCACATAACTATTGATAAAGAAATTCAGAACGGTCAACCTGTATTTACGGGAACTCGTGTTCCAGTGCAGACACTTTTCTGGCATCTTGAAAAAGGCATTTCAATTGAAGAATTCATAGAAGATTTCCCAAGCGTAACAAAAGAGCAGGCAATAGGAGTCCTTAAAATTGCCAACAAAATTGTCAATTCTGAGCAACTGCATAGGATATATGAAGCTGTTAATTGACGAAAACCTTCCTAAACGTCTCAAGCAAGATTTTTCAAAACACCAGATTTATACAGTCAATGATATGGGCTGGAATAGAAAGAAAAACAGAGAACTCCTGAAATTAATGCTAAATAAAAAATTCGAAGTATTACTCACTTTTGACAAAAACCTTCAATATCAACAGAATTTTAAGAAATATCCTATTTCTGTTCTCGTGTTGAATGTTGAAGATAATACCTATTCAACATTGAAGCCAATAATTCCTCTAATTCACGAACTTCTCAATGGAGAACTTAAGGCAGGCCCAACTGAGGTAACAACCAGGATCTAATATTTTAAAATGACAAAAAACATAAGACGGTTATGATTATCTGTATGTTTGGCCAATTCAGGAAGGTCCAGCTGGAAATATTAGATTTACACCATCTCCAAATCAATTATCCTTCGATTGATATCGGTATTTAGCACCTTTACTTTTACTTCATCACCAAGTGTGATGGTATTCCCATTGTTCTGTCCTATCACTCGATATTGATCCGGCTCATGGATATAATAATCATTTTTCAGCTCCGAAAGCCGAACCATACCCTCGCACTTGGTGCTGATTATTTCTACAAATATTCCCCATTCAGTCACTCCGGTAACTATACCCTCAAATTCCTGGTTTAACATGGTCTCCATAAATTCGACTTGCTTATATTTAATTGAAGCTCGCTCAGCATCTGCAGCTCGTTTTTCCATTTCAGAGGAGTGCTGACATTTCTTTTCATACGATGCTTCAGATAAAGATTGGCCATCTCCCAAATAGTGCAAAAGCATTCGATGTACCATCATGTCAGGGTATCGCCGGATTGGTGAAGTGAAGTGTGTATAATGAGGAAATGCCAATCCAAAATGTCCCTTGGTTTCAATAGAATATTTTGCCTTGGCCATGGATCTAATGGCTAGGGTTTGTAATACATTTTGCTCTGGTTTTCCTTCGATATCTTCTATTAGGTCATTGAGGGATTTGGAGACAGCAGCGTTATCGACTTTCAACTCATGACCAAATTTTTTGGCAAACATGGAAAAGGTATTCAGCTTTTCAATATCCGGGTAGTCATGAGTTCTATACACAAATGTATTTTTAGTTTTACCTTTTTTCATTTTATATACAAACTCCGCGACCTTTTTATTTGCCAACAGCATGAATTCTTCTACGAGCTTATGTGCATCTTTGCGCTCCTTGGTTTTCAGACCAATTGGTTTTCCATTTTCGTCCAGCTCAAATTTTACTTCTGTAGTTTCAAAGTTGATGGATCCATGAATGAAACGCTCGGCCTTGAGTTTAAGGGCCAACTCATTTAACGTAGCAAGTTCAGCAAAAAAATCACCGCTTTTATTTTCTATGCGCTCCTGGGCCTCCTCATAGGTAAACCTCCGATTGGAATGAATCAGGGTTTTTCCAAACCATTCTTTCTTAACATGTGCACTATTATCCAGTTCGAAAACTGCAGAAAATGTTAATTTGTCTTCAAATGGCCTTAAGGAACATAACTCATTGGAGATTTTCTCCGGAAGCATGGGAATCGTGCGATCTATGAGGTACACTGAAGTGGCGCGTTCCCTGGCTTCTTCTTCTAATAAAGTTTTCTGCCTTATATAATGTGTGACGTCTGCAATATGAATTCCAACTTCATAATTTCCGTTGGATAGTTTTCTGAGTGAAAGTGCATCGTCAAAATCTTTAGCATCGAGTGGATCGATGGTAAAAGTGAGAATATTCCTAAAATCTCTCCTGGTCAAGACTTCTTCTTCGATTACTCCTTCTTTAATTGTATTTGCCTGTTGATTTACCTTATCCGGAAACTTAAATGGCAATCCAAATTCTGCCATGATCGAGTGGATTTCCGCATTGTTTTCACCGGATTTTCCAAGGACATTAGTCACTTTGCCTTCCGGGCTTTTATGGTGTTCCGGCCATCTGGTAATTTCTACAATAACCTTATCGTCATGCTTGGCTTTATTGAGGTTTGCTGTACCTACAAAAATGTCATGGTGCATTTTTTTGAAATCAGGCACAATGAAGGCATAATTTGAAGAAACTTCTACTCGTCCTACAAATTCGGTTCTGAATCGATTGATAATTTCTACAACTTTTCCTTCAATTCGACCACTTCTTGATTTTGATTTAAAAAGTTGTACACTAACTGTATCATCATCAAGAGCAAATTTCAAATTCTCTGATTTTATCAAGACATCTTTTTCAAGATCTTCAGAAACAATATATGCAAAACGAGGATTTACAAAATCCACTTTTCCAATGATCTCCTTTCCAGATGTTGGAACTGTGGATATTCTTCCCTCTTTTGGCTTATTTTTAATGAGTTCAGCAAGTATGGCTGTAATTGTATTTTTTGTCTTTTTATCTCTTGCGCCTAGTTTTTTATTGAGTTGCTTATGAGATATTTTTCTATTTTTTTGATCGTTTAATACTTCTTGTATCTGGCTTTTCAAATCACCATAGCTGGTGTTTTTATTGCCTCTTTTATTCTTTTTTGTCATTCTATTGGAAATAATGATTTTCTCGCATAGGCGAGTCTTCTTCTTAATTGTGCTTTGCGGATGTCTTCCACATCGCCCTTCGGTATGGCGTCTATGAGGTTTTTTGTATATTGTTCTCTGGGCCTTTCGAACATTGCTGCAGGATAGCCCATCTCTATCAATTTCCCATTTTTCATTACCAATATCCGATCTGCCATGAATTTAATAACGGATAAATCATGGGAAATGAATAAATAGGTAAAATTAAATTCCTTCTTTAAGTCATTGAGCAGGTTAAGTACCTGGGCCTGTACCGATACGTCCAAGGCAGAAACTGATTCATCGCAAATGATAAATTTAGGATTAGTGGCAAGCGCCCTGGCAATACAGATGCGTTGTCTTTGACCTCCGGAAAATTCATGAGGAAATCGATGGTAGTGCGACGGATTTAGACCCACTTTTTCCAGCAAATCAATAACGCGTTGTTTTCTCTCTTTTTTGCCATCTACTATATTATGGATTTTTAGTGGTTCTGTAATCGCTTTCCCAATCGTTTGCATTGGATTAAGGGAAGAATAAGGATCCTGAAAAATAATTTGCATCTTTTTTCGCAATTGCCTCAGAGATTCACCTTTCATTTCATGAATGGGGTTTCCATCAAAAATAATTTCTCCGGCATTGGAGTTTATCAACCTGATGATGCTTCTTCCCAAGGTCGTTTTTCCACAGCCGGATTCACCTACAAGTCCCAGAGTTTCTCCAGGGTAAATCTCAAAGCTGACATCATCTACGGCAACAAATTCTTCCTTTGCTTTCCCAAACAATCCCTTTTTTACAGGAAATGAGGTTGTTAGATTACTCACAGTGAGTATTGGTCCTCCCTGGATTACATCCAATCTTTTTTGTATCGTTTCTTTTTTAAGCTCGGCGTTTAATAATAACGCTTCACCAATAGAGCTGTATTTTTGGGGCGTTTTGTGATTTTTATTTTCAATGCTGTTCATAAAATCACTCACCGTAGGCAGGCGTCTCAGTTCTATATCCAACCTTGGCCGACAAGCCAATAATCCGATTGTATATGGATGTTCGGGATGGTTGAATATTTTGAAAACATTACCTTCTTCCACTATTTTCCCTTCATACATCACAATAATTCGATCTGCTACTTCAGCAATCACACCCAAATCGTGGCTGATAAATATTAAGGATGTATCATGGTTTTCTCTCAAATTCTCCATGAGTCTGAGGATTTTTGCCTGAACAGTAACATCCAAAGCCGTAGTGGGTTCGTCAGCAATGAGAATCGATGGATTGCACGACATGGCCATTGCAATGAGAACACGTTGCTTTTGCCCTCCGGATATTTCATGTGGATAGGAATTGTAGATCTTTTCGGGCCGGGGCAGTTTAACTTCCTCAAATAACTCCAGAGTCTTTATTTTGGCATCTTTGCCACTTAATGGCATATGTTCCTGCAATGCTTCCTTCACTTGATTACCGCAAGTAAAAACCGGATTGAGCGAGCTCATAGGTTCCTGGAAAACCATCGCGATTTCATTGCCTCGAATGGATCTTAATGCGTTTTCTGAAAGATCCAAAATATCCACATTCCCAAATTCGCTGGAATTGAAATAAATATTACCTGAATTGTGTAAAGCGGATGTTGATTTCAACAAATTCATGATGGACAAAGCAGTCACTGATTTACCGGAACCGGATTCGCCAACAATTCCAATAGATTCTCCTTTATGCAATGTAAAACTGATATCATCAACAGCCTTAAATTCGTGGCCATGATTCATGAAACTCACCCGTAAATTTTTAACCTGCAATATTGTAGTTGGATCCGATAGCTTTACCTCACTCACTGAATAAACTGTACTTAAAGAAATTTGATATTTTTTTCATCGATTTTTTGAAATCCATTAAGTTTCAGAAATACCTGGGCAGTCACCATTACATCGCGCTGACAATATTCTGAAATTCTTTTCAGGTCGTTTTCCTTGTAATATACTTTATTTACCTCACTGCCATCAATATCATCTTTGCTTGATTCTATCCCAAACATGGTTGCTAACAGATCAAGAGAAGTAAAATTTTTTCTGTCTCCGAACTTCCATAATTCCATAGTATCAATATGATTAATATCCCACGGTTTTTTGTCCCGGATATCGAGCGCTTCCGGAATATCGATTTCATTTACAAGCATTCTTCGACACAGATACGGGAAGTCAAACTCTTTTCCATTATGGGCAACCATACGTAAGTATTTACTTTCAAATTTGCTTTCAACAAGACTGTTAAAAGCTGAAAGTGTTTCCTTTTCAGTATCCAACGCAAATGATTTTATTCTGAATCCGATGGAATTGTCTTCTTCTTTAGTGAAAATCCCAGCAGAGATACAAATTACTTTTCCAAATTCCGCATAGATTGCGCCTTTATCAAAATAGAGTTCTTGCGAGGAGGTTTCTTCTGTTTTTTGCATATAGGATGCCTTTTTGTCCCATAAATATTGCATTCGTTCATCCATATCATGGTAATCTCCATAAGCGGAGGCAGTCTCTATGTCAACTACGAGAAGGTTTCGAAATATTTTGTCAAATTGAATTTTCATTGAAATGTGAAATTATAATTGCTTAGATCATACTATCGCAAAATAGTGACTTTTATCCAATTATAATCTGAAAAGAATATCAAATAAAAGGTCAGAAAGTGACACTACGATAAATGCCCAGAATATTGCGCTAATCATCATGTACACAATTACTCTTTTCCGTTTTCCGCCAAGAGCTGTGACTAATAATGTACCGATAATTGGTGAAAAAAATATAGGAGTGAAAAAAGATACGCCAAATTCTCCGTAACCTCTCCAAATTTTAATAATACGCCTGTTGCGTCTTGTAAATACTTTTCCCTTAGACTTATTATTTTTCTGAATCCAGGCTCTAAGTTTTATTCCAAAAAATGAAATGATTGTTACGCTAGTCATCATTCCTAATATTGTCATTGCAGCCACTCCCACGAGGTTAAGATCATATGCAGAACCAAACGCCGGTCCGCCAATAAACTTAAACATGCTGATCAAATATACAATGATGTACTTTATAAAGTCAGATAGCATTAAGGGTACCTCCAATAATTAATTTCTTTCAAAAAACAAAGAAAATGAATGGTTTGCAAGAGGGCGGAGCGTTAAAAAAATGTTTAGTAAACATTTTTAGCGAACGAGCC
>SMVB01105592.1_pt1 | contig 20089 bp, 11 predicted proteins | sample 2456461 | NCBI WGS metagenome assembly SMVB01 (sample SAMN11095934, study PRJNA526329) | marine sediment metagenome | biome: Marine sediment; feature: Surficial sediment; material: Deep marine sediment; isolation source: Hadal surficial sediment | place: Pacific Ocean | collected 2014-05 | depth...
CACCTCTTGAAAGTGCCGATCTTTCTGGCGAGCGGGCTGGTGGACTATGCCAAGCTCGGGCAATTGATCGTCGTCATGTCATTGATGGTCATCCCCGGCACATTGATCGGCAAGAGAATTCTCACACGGGTCGACGAGCGGACCTTCGTAACATTTTTCAAGCTGGCCATGTTGCTCGCCGGACTAAAGGTGCTGGCTTACGACGGGTTTTACAAACTACTCACGGCTGCCGGCTGAGCACCGTAAGAGCGGCGAACGTCAAGCTCAGTCGTCGGGAAGCCAGGGTTCACTTTCTGGCGACGGGTCTTGCAATTGCGATAAGGGCACGTGTTCGACGACGATCGTTCGGGCCAGGAGATCGCCCAAGCGCTGGCGGTTGCGCGTAAACAGCATCAATATAAACGTCGGCCAAAGTTGAAAGAGCGGGAACAATTCAACCAGGCGTACCAAGTTACGAACGAAAATGACTGCGAATCCGCACTTGCCGCCGGCTTGTGTGACCACGCGACACCGCACCGCCGCTTTGCCCGGCGTGCGCGCGAACAGGGCCTCACAGAGCGTGCAGTACGTTGAAAGAGCCGCACAACAGAGAGCCCAGGCGATCAGTAACTCGTCGCTGAGCGGCGGCACAGGTCCGCCTTCGTTTTGGGCCTCGTGATACTGAGTCAACCACTCGTCGAACGGACCCATCCATAATCGATTCGTGGCGATCGCGATCGGCGCGACGTCGATCGCGAAGCCCGCCAAGCGTCGCCAGTAACCCGCGACGGCATATTGAGCCGGCAATTCGGCATGCCGCGTCATGCTGTCCCCACGCCTCAAGAAGGCAAACAGGAGAAGAGCCCCGAGAACGACGAAGGCTGTCATGCTCTGCGTCTGCAGGCTCATCGAGGCTTTGCGCCCCGGCCCAAGCCCCGCGACCTCCCGCAACGGCTCGGTCGCAGCACCGCCCTCGATCTCCCAGCGTCCATACAAGAGTCCCTCGCGGTCGCCGAGAACTGCCAGACCGATTTTATCTCCGACACACGTGGACGCGAACGACGTGACGCTGAGCGACGCGCCGGCTTCATCGATCACAAACGGTTTCTGATCGACCCACTGCCCACTCTGGAATGTCGATGCATAGATCGATCGTGTGGCTTCGGACTCGATTGAACCCACGACGAGGATGTGGTCTTCGCTGGCGCACGCCGAATTGACTTGATACCCGGGCGCATCAAGTACGCGATTGGGCGAAGACCACGCACCTTCCGCATACCAGGCATGTTGATAGGGATCGGCGGGATCCTCGGCAAACAACAAGTGCAGCCGGCTGTCCCCATCGACGACCAAATAGCACTCCTCCGGCCCCTCGAACCATTCCGGCATTTCGCAGAACAAGCTCCAGCGGCTGCGCATGTATCGCACCGCAAAGAACTGCGCGGATCCCAGGCGCGCCTCGACGTCCATCGGCTCGGCATTAGCGGTCTCATCGACTTCGCTTGAATTCTCGTTCTTGCTCTCGTTCGCCGCTTGCCGGGCGCGCCGAATTTCGTCAACCGCGATGGCGTGTGCGTCTTCGCGGGACACGATGGCGTACAGCGTTTCATCCAATGAGTCGCCGACGAAAACCAAGGGGAGCGCCCCGCCCGGAAGCGGTTGCTCGGTCTGAACGCGAACACGACGCGAGGTCCTGCGCACGACCTCGTATCGATAGCGCCGGTGCGCCCCCTTCTCGTCAAAGATCAGGAACAAATCGCGCCCGACACTCGTCACCTCGTGGACTCTTCCCACCAAGCCACGCAGCGCCGCCGGGACAAAAAACGCCCGAGTCTTTGGATCTCGGACTCCAATATGAAGCAGCGATTGAGCACTGTCCGGATCGAACTTGTAGTCGTAGATCCAGACGAACCCCTCGCTCGCGGTCACCCCGAACTGCCGGGTTTCCCCGTCCGCTCCATCCGTCCCGGCCACGCCGAATAAAACCGACGTCGCCACCACCGATGCCGTCACGCCCCGCCGCGACGCCGCTCGCAATGCTGCGGCCGGAAAATACACAAAGTATCTTAACATCTTTATTGACAAATGGTTATGGACGCCGAACAATCCTGGCAGGCGGGCGGCGACGAGAATCCTGCGCGGCCCGGCGGTCCGGCGAGACGAATTCAATCTTGTCGAAGTCGCCATAGAGTTTGAGGCGATCGAACTTCAATTTGAGCGTACAGTGGTTCAGCGGCCAATCGATCTCGACGCGCTTCGAGACCAAAGCGCCACCCTCAGCCAGTCGCTCATGATCCGCGAGTCGCGCGTCCATGATGATTCGTCCGTCCGCATCTCGATAGAGAACTCTCTCGATGAGAAACGGTTCGTGACGGCTCAACCAATACTCCCTGATGATCACAGACTGACCTGCCCCGACAACTTCTTCGTACAACAATTGATGATGGTTCGCATCGACACGATATCGTGCCCCCGCTGCACCCGTCGTATCGGTGTTTACGAGTTGCACGCCCAATGCATCCATCAAGTCTTCCGCGTTGATCGGGATACCGCGCTCCGCGGCTGCATCAGCCATGGCCTGACGCGGACCGATGGTCATGACGTCCTTCTCGAATTGCTCCCAGAACCAACAGTCGTCTTCGTTGCAGCCGACTTCAAAGTACTTCCCGCCAAAGCCCCTCGTCTGAAAGCACAATCGGCTCGGCCGGGCGTAGTGCAAGTCGAACATGCCGTCGGCGGTCTTGAACGTACCATCCTCGAACGTGATCCTGCCCGACCACCGGCCCGATCCGTACAACCGGCCGGAGATTTGCTCGTTGTTTCTGTTTACGAGGTCGATCGCGCGCGGCATAGGCAGGAAAATCGCGATGGGCTCCTCGGTCGCTCCGCAGCCGCACAGCGCACATAGGGCTGCCGCAAACACAATTACAACCATGGGCTGCAATATGTTACATGGCGCGAGTGAAACGCGGGAGTCGGCAGCGGAGCGAGGCTGCGGGCCGTTCGACGCCGGAGCAATTTCTTGTTGGATGAGCAGGCTTTTCAATCTACTCGACGTCCGTGTCAGAGTCTTCGGTCGCGGCATCCGCTTGTTTGGCGGGCGTATCGGCATCAAATCGTTCGAACGCAGTCGCGTCGCCGTGCAGGATCGCGCCCAATTCCGCGCTCACCGCTGCAATTTGATCGTCGGTCATTCGTGGATTCACGATCTCTTGAACGCTTTGATCGCGAGTCAGGCGCATGTGCCAGTATTCAATTCCCTCTTCGTGCACGGTCTGTTCATACTTGAGCAGGCGCTTGCGCATCAAGATGAGACTCAAGACAAAGCGAAAATGCTGTTTCACTTCTTCCTCACGATCCGCCAGTCGCAACATCAAATCGACCATGACGTCATCGTTCACGAATAGTCGCTTCTTTTCCTGCTTCTGCGGAACGCGCGATTTCCAATACGAAAAGTAGTTCTCCGGCGGCTTCTCCCAGGCCTTCGCACTGTAATCCCGGCGATCAAAGCCGTCCGGCGTCTCGAACAGCACCGCATAGAATCTCTCGCCCGGCTGCAGCGTGCGCTGTGTGACGGCGCACACCCCGGTTTGGTGTGCTATCTCGTAATCACTCATGGGATGGAATCTCATCGCGGAACATGTTCACTCTTGTCCCCGTTCTCGAATTCGCATCGCGCTGCACACTCGCCTGCCGGGAGCCGCGGTGCTGATCGCTCAAATACCCAGCCGCTCGCAAATGCCCTCGAATTCATCGATCGAATGGTACTCGATGACGATTTGACCTGTGTTCTTGGCCCGACGCTCTTGAATCGTCACCCGGGTCTTGAGGATCTGGGTGAAACGACGTTCCAAATCGCGAATAAGGGGACGCTTGTTGCGGTTGCCCTGCCCTCCGCCCGCGGAGGCCGTCTTCGCGGGTGCCCGCAGTTTGCGGACCGATTCCTCGAGCGCCCGAACAGAAAGACCCTTGCGAACTGTGTGTTCCGCTAGTTTGATTTGCTCGTCACTAGAGCGCAGGCCGGCCAAGCCACGGGCGTGGCCCATTGACAGCAGGTCGGAGGCGACCATATCCTGTATTTCTGAAGGTAAGTCTAGTAATCTCAAGTAGTTGGTGACTGTGGTGCGATCCTCGCCAACGCGTTCACCAATTTGCTCAGCTGCCAAGCCGAACTGGTCGCGGAACTGCCCATAAGCGATCGCCCGATCGATGGCATTGAGATCCTCACGGTGGATGTTCTCAACCAAGGCCAGCTCCAACAGTTGCTCCTCAGTGGCGTCACGCAGAATGGCGGGTACGTCCGATAAGCCAGCTACTCGCGCCGCTCTCAATCGCCTTTCTCCTGCTATAAGTTCATATTTTACAGTACTTTGAGAAGAATCTGGACCGGCCATTCCGGTGGCCGACGTGCCACCGATCGGCCTGATGACGATCGGCTGGATGATCCCGTTTCGCTTGATCGATCCGGCGAGGCTCGCTATTCCTTTCTCGGAAATGGATCGACGCGGCTGATTTGGATTCGGCGCGACGCAATCCAGTGGTACCCTTATCGTTCTGTGCCGGGCCGGAGCAGGCTTCGTTGCGGTTGCGCTTGGGTTGTCCATCACCGAATCCGGCAACTGCTCAGCCAATCTCGATGCCTTGGAATCCGAGAGCAGGGAACTTAAGCCCCTGCCGAGACGCTTTGTTGGGTCTGGCATCGCCTTCCTCCAATGAAGATTGGCCAAAACCGGCCACTGTTCCACGTGAAACAAGCCTCATCCTATCCTTGTGGCCTCGAATGTCAAAGACAATCGCACGTGCGTAACCGGCTGTATCATAGAAGATTAGCTCGCCCCGGAAGCAACGCGGCAGCGCCCCGCCAGGCTGGCCCTCCATGATCTAGAGCAGTCTCCACTCTCCCTGGCCAATCACTCGCGATCGACTCGGGGCACCCTTGTTCCACGTGAAACAGGATCGCGAAGCGCCGGATCGGATGGAGGATCCAGCACAGCGAAGACTGCGAGGGCTGCGACGCGCGCTGGCACTTCCAAGCCAGATCGCGGCGGATAGATGTGCTCAAAGAGTGCCGGCTCTGCTTTCAGCTTGCGATAGAACGACTGGTGATCCTTGTCGACGAGCACGTAATCGGCGCCGAACTCTGTCTTGATGTCACTGAGTTGAACCCGGAAAGACTGCTGACGCACAGTTGAGCCTGATCCTTCGCCCCTGCTCACTCGCACCTTGACGGTCGATGTTCGCGGCGATCTGCCTTGCGTGATCACACAGAAGCGCTCCCACAACACGGGGTCAATACTGTTGGTGAACTGAGGATCCAGGCCGCAGACGTAATCGTTGTGGTGGTTGTAGTAAAAGTACATGGGGAACTCGTCCCAGTCGTCGGCGAACACCAGCGAACCCGGCGGTGTGTTTTCTTGCAGGAATGCCATTGCCTTCTTGATGTTCCGAATGTCAAACTTGCAGCGAACCGACTCACGCGCGAGCGTCAGAGTCACTGCGGCGACGGCCAGGGCGACAAGACACATCGACAGGTAGGTCCGGCGATAGACGCTACGCAGGGAACGATGAATCTCCGGCAGCGCCTGAGATACCGCGCGTGCAACCTCGCTCGTTCGCACGTCGAACCCGCGCCAGAAACTCGCCGCACTGAGCAGGCAGAACATCGGCCAGTATTCAATGAAGCGCCGCGCCCATAAACACAATCCCAGGAACAGGAAGTTCAACAACAATAGGGCGGCCGTTTCGGGGTGCAGGAAACGCCGCCAGTTGAAACGCAGAACGACGCTCAGGCCAAACACAATGAGCGTAAAGGCGGAAATCTGCAACCAGTAATCTAGGTGAATGGGCTTCCATTCGCTGCCCACCCGAACCTTCTCAACCGCCGCTGTCTGCAGGCCCGTCTCGAACAATTGCACGCGCAAGAACGAAATGTTCTCAGGGAAATAGGGATGCGTGAGCAAGCCAACCCCCAACCCGACCAGGCAAGCCACCGTGAGCCAGAGCAACTTCCGCCACTCGCCGGCGAACACCGCGAAGCAGCCTCCGACAGCGGCCACGATGATTGGATGAAAGACGAAACCGCCGTAGACATGACAATACAGCGCCCCGAGGATGCCGACCCAAACGTAGCGACCGCACACACAGCAATCGAAAACCAATAACAGAATTGCGAGCGAGACGACCGGCGCGCGGATGTAGGCCATCCGCAAATAGAAGTCGGTGGGCAGGGCCAGCAACGCAAGAATCCAGAACCACCGGAAACCAACGTCCATTCTTCGAAGGATCCGATCGGCGGCGAACACCACGACCCCGAACATCAACACAATGAACACTTTTCCGCCCAGGATGTACGGCGACTGCAACCAGCTCCGCAGCGCCACTCTGATTCCGGAACGTGGGCGCTCTTTGCTTTCGGCCCATTCATGCCAACGCGCAGACATCGACTCCGCGAGCCATCTCGAGCCGTGGACGAACGGGACCATCATAATGTGGAAGCCGTGGTGGTGGCTGACGTTGCGCTCGTTGAGAATCGTATGCCGCAACCAATGGAACTGATCGGGGAATCCAATCTGCGGAAGCAGGGCGGCCATCTTGACGTGATAGAACGAATCCCGGCCGGCAGGCTCGTACGTGGACCACTGCACATAGGTCATCGCTGCGACGCCGAGCGAGAACGCAATCAGCGACCCTCGCCGGGCACTTCGCTTCTGGCGAAGCGATGCTTGAGCGGCGGACGCTTGCTCGGTATCGTGGCGACGGCTCATGGTCGGCAACTTTCCACGAAAGCGCGGGCCGATGCAAGAAGACAATTCGAAGATCGTGAATATTCCCGGAGTGCGCGGGAAGATACTGCCGGGAGCACTGATGAACGAAGCTGGATCCGAACACATCGCCTCAGCAACCGCGGCATCGCTCCCCGTCGCAGAATCGAGCACTGACGGCGCGCACCCGATCCTCGCCTATGTGGAAGTCGATCGATACTGCCCGAAGTGCGCCTACAACCTCCGCACACAACCGGTGCGTCGTGACGGCCCCACCCAACTGCTGGTCGCGCGGTGTCCGGAGTGCGGCGCGTTTGACGCCGTGGCCGGCACCATGACCGCCACCAAGCCGTGGTTGAGTCGGCTGGCGACCTTGGGTCTGCTGATGTGGATTCTAGCCGTCCTGGGCGCGATCTTCGGCCTGAGTCTCGCCCAAGGGGCCGTCACCATCGGCACGATCGCAGGTTTTACAACTTGGCAGCAAATTCAAGGTCCAATCGTCACGACCGGCAGCTTTAGATCGACATATCAACGCGTTCTCAAGCCCGACTATCGCGGGCGCAATTATGATTTCATAATAACCCTGGCCGTTTTCGGATCATTCGTGCTTGCGTTCCTACTCGTTGCCATGCTCGTTGTGGTGTGCCACCACTGGGGCCGGGCAGTGGTCGCTTGCTTCGCAGTGGTTCACACGTCCGTGGTCTCCGCGTTTGTCTGGGAGATCTGGGAGCAGGACATGCCGGAACTCATCGACTGGGGCAAAGAGTACATCGTCGGGTTTGCACTCGTACGCCTGATCGGCGCGCTCTCAGCAGTGTGGGCCGGTCGTCCGCTTGCCAGGTTGACCGTCCGCATCTTTCTGCCACCGCGCGTCCGCAGCGTTCTGGCATTCTTGTGGTTGGCCGACGGATTGGACCTGCCGCGCAAAGAGACGCCCGCCGACGGAACTGACGTTCCGACTGCGGGCGCTTGAGTCAAAGGCATAGTCCAAGCCTGCGTAGCCTACAGGCCGTTCTTGCGGGCCTCATACCGGACAAGCGATTCGTTCAATTCATCATTGTCGCCGCCCTGGAGTGCGACGGCCTTCTTTTGAAATTCGATGGCGCTGTCGATTTGACCCGCGCGGTACTTGGCCAATGCCAGCGTATCCAGAAAAGCCCAATTCTTGTGGTCGGTCTGCTCGCAAGCCTGTTGAGCCAAGTGAAGCGCGTGGGCATCAAACTGATTGCTGTAGTGTTCATTGGTCAGCAGGTCCCAGGCGAAGTTGTTTAATTCTCGCGGGTTGTCTGAGATACTCTTCGCGATTCGCTCGCCGAGTTTCAGCGCCGCGCCTCGTTTCGCCGGATTCCGCGCCAGAACTTCGAACCTCTGCCGGTCATTTTGTGGGTCGTCGCTGTCGACGATCGCATGAGTAACGACTTCGACCGCACCATCCCGATCGTCTGAGCGCCCCGCTGAACGAGTTTCGTGTCGTCCTCTCCCCCCTTGTGCCTCCCGCTCAATCAACTCCGAGAGCAAGGGTCCAATGTCGGGCAGGCCGCTGACTTGCGCGGTAATGCGGAGTTCCTGCTCGGATTCGTTGGTTCGCACGGCTACGATCGTCCGGCTCAGCAAGTCTACGAACGGCTCGGTTTTCTGCCGCTCGCCCTCGCCCATGAATTGGCGGCCGATCTGCAAACAGCGCCCGGGATTGATGAACGCCGCTTTGCTGGTGGTCGCGTCAAGGCTCGCCAGGCTTGCCGCAAAGGCTTGATCGTTCAGAATGGAGCCGCCTTTCTTGCCGGCAGCCCCGGCCTGACGGAACGCCTCGCGCGTGGTGGCGATGAACAGTTTGTCGTCTTTTCTTCCCACGAGAATCGTGACGCCCGGTGGAAACCGATAAGCGGTCGCATCGATTCCACCGATCTCGACGGTCTCGCCGACGCTGGTCGGGGCCCCTGCCGCCATGCTGGCAATGCCGAGAATCTGGGTCCATAGGGCTTCGGACCTGCTCGAATCATGGACGCGAATCACCGCTGCCACATCGGGAATCGGCGGGCCTTCCGAGCGTCCGTCGCCCTTAGGCGGCAGCGCGAAGATCGCGAAGTCCTTGACGTTGGCGAAAAACTCGCGCCCGATGTCCAGCCCGGTGACGGTCGGCCGGCCGTCTGCCCCGTCAGCCGGTCTGCGATATTGTGTTCCCGGCTCGCTCAGAGCCCCGGCCACAAATACAGCGGCGCCGCGCGGTACGCTCGCGAAGGTCTCGGCCGATATCGGCGGTGTGCGTGCGAGGTTGTAAGCGAAATTGTGGTGCCCCGCGTCCAGACGCACCGCCAGCTCGAAGAACACGCCGTCACCATTCACCCCGGCTCGGCCCGTGACCCACCGCAGGCTGTCGAGATCGAGGATCGCTCGCGCCTGTGCCAGATCATTCGATCCGCCATGCATTTTGCTGAACAAGGGAATAATCTTCTTCGCGTTTGCGCAGAAGAAGACCATCGAATCGCCGCGCTGCGTGAAGACGTCCGGCAAGCCCCGAACGGTCGCCAGCGATTCCTTCACGGTGCCGTCCAGCCGCCCGAGAACATTCTCGATCTCATCCCGATCGGGGCTGACGATAATCAAGCGGGAAGTGAGGCAAACATAAACATGGGCTTCGGGCACAAAGAAAGTCTGCCGGCCCTTCGTCGATTCGACCGTTTCCGCGGCGGCCGGAAGCACCGACTCCAGGAGGCCGCGAAGAACCTGGAGATTGCCGGGGTTGATCACGGCAACGCCCGTTGGCATTTCGCTGCTGGGGTCAAACCCAGTGATCGCGACGGCCGCGCCGCGCAATCCGAGGAGTTCTTTGATGAGCACAGGGCTTATGGCGATGCGTCGTCCGGCTGCTGTCTTCAGTTGCGGCTGGTCTCCCGCCAGCAGCCCCAATGATTTGAGCAGTCGGCCAACTTGTTCACCGGGACGATTCAATTCAGCGTAGGCCAGAGTATCGGGCGGCATGAGCCGCAGGAGGTCGGAGCTGGCGATTTCCTCACGACAGGCTGCCAAACGTGCCCGGGCCTGCGATTTCAGGTCCGCGCCAACATCACTTGCCCTCGCCACTTGCGAGTAGAGCTTCGCGGCGGCCGCGAAGTCACCTTTCTCTTGCTCGAGAAAATAGGCCCGATAATAGACGTCCTGAGCGTCGCCCGCGATGGCCAAGCTGCTGGAAAGTGGGCAAAGAAACGCGACTGCCATCACAAGTCGCCCGCCGAAATGGGCTCGAATCATCGTAACCTCTCCTTAGAAAATGACTTATGTTGAATTTGTGATTCAGCATGCGAGCGCGAATCAAGTCAGCTCGCCAACCGGAACCTTTTGTACACTATGGCATTCTGTCCCGAATAGGAAATATTTGGCAGGACGCATCATGAGAGATCGGGCGGGAGCGATCACGCCTCGGGTCCTTCTCAGCACGGAGCCTCGGCAAGAGAAGCCAACGCCCATCAGTGGCGAGGGATCGAGTTATCGGACGATGTAAATTGCTGGCATGGGTTGTGTGAAGGTGGATAATTACCCAATATTACCCACCCCACACGGGCAATACTACCCAATTATGAGGGGTCAGCCAGCGCCGACTGGCGAGCTGTTGCTTCTCAGGTTGGCCCAATCCCACAACGACCCCCCAGCAGACAGAACTTGCTGCATGTTCGTCTGACGGTCACTTGAAGGGCCCTCGGAAGGAGCCTTATAGCTCGTCGCATCCTCGACATGATCGTGGCTGCGGGCATCCGTGGTCAGAAACTGAAAGTCCTTCTCGCAGATTGGCCCCGTCACAAACGTCAAGACCGGCTCAGCTTCTGCGACTTCTTGTGGAACGAACAGGCCCGTCAAAGGAACCCTGGATTCACCAATTTGCGTCGAAAGCCAGCGAAGCCATGCCGCCACTTGTACGCGGTAGGCGATCGCTCTACTGAGTGGCAGCCGCAGGGCCAACATTGAGCCGTGCGCTTGTCGTCGCCAGCCGTCAAGCCGCGATTCCAAGAAAGCGAGATACTCCTGCGGTTTGTCGCAGCGCACATTCGGGAGCAATGATTCAAGCCAGTGACCGAGTTGAACCTGTTCTGCTTCGTGTGCTATTGCTTCTGTCGCGTCGGACAGGGTATCGATCGGTTGAAGCTCGTGCGCGCGCAGGTCCTGGATTCTGACATCGCCGCGGGTCGCCGGCTCATACAGGCCACCGAGCTGTCTCCAATAGTTCTCGCAAATGAGATATTGCCCGACCCAATTATTTGGGGCTGTCGCGGGCGGGGTCAGGAAAAACGTAAACGGAAATGCCCGTGGCGGCGAGGCCCCGTCGCGGCTGTTCCAAATGCATCCGAGCGCGGCAAGATTCTTTGAGCCGGGGATGTCCACAAAATAGCAGAACGGGGCGATATGGCCCCTTTTCTTGGCCTCTGCGCGGGTGATCCAGCCCTCATGTCCCGCCTTGATCCAGTCTTGAACGACCTTGCCCGCACCCTGCCCGGCTTCGAGTTGCAGGAACTCTCGGCTGACCGGCAACTTGCCGAACGCGCGAAGCTGGCGCTCGCTGGCATCTTGCGCACCCTGGCCGATGAGACGATCAATGATTCGCTTGAGTGGGCTCATCTTGCCGAGAGGCCCTCGCGTGAGAGTGCTCCAGTGAACCGGGACTCGTCTGTCTGATGCGGGAGCGGCCGGGCACAGGCCAAGTCAGCAATCACGCTCTTGGGAGGGAAACGGAACGGGTGATCAAGATCCTGAATCAGAGAGTGCCCAGGGCGGCTTGGGTGGCGGGCCGGGCATCGCGCCAAGTTCGTGCCACTCCACCGGAGCAGGCAAACCGCCGGCGGGATCAAGGAACTTGATCCGGAAGTTGATTGCACATACAGGTTCATCCACCTTTTCATTGGTCAGGCCCTTGATGCTCTTGATGTCAATACTCAGCGCGATCCGCCAGTCGTTTCTACGCTCATTGACCGGCGTACCGTGCTCGCGAATGAACTGAATCAGGCCATACTCGCCAGCCGATAACTGGCTGATTCTGGGTTCCACTTCGGCGTTCAATTCGCTGGCCCGCGAAGTCATCGCCCCCAACGTGACTTCCACTTTCCCCTCGGAGGGCTGCCAGCGATAGCGCACCGCAGCGGACGGATCGGCCACCTGGAACCTCAATTCTCGGCGTGCCGCACCCCCGCTCTCAGTAAGTCCGGGCATGCGCAGTGCCAGTTCGCCGTAAAACTCGCCGAGAATATCTTTTTTGTTCAAAACAGGCTCATAGGCCACCTCAATTTGGTAATCCGATTGGCCGAGGAACTCCCGCCATTCCGCCACGGAGGCCAGCCATTGCGAGTGGCCGACGCCGGCCGAACCGTCTCCGCCCCCTGGGCCGACCGACCTGCGAACGAAGGCCTGTACTTGTCCTGCCGCCTTCAGCAGTGCCTCGAGCCGGAGCGGGTCCGTGTTCTCGAAGCTGCCGTCCGAGAAAATGAACGGGCGGGCCGACACCGCCGGACGGAAATAGTCTTGGGCCAGCTTGTCGTAGATCGCAGCCTCCAGGGTCCACCGGCCGTGATCGACGATGTACTGCAATTGAGTCGTCAGCCATTCGCGCTCAAGCACCGTGGGGCCGGCGACGCTGTTGCCCAACCGCACAAACTCGATTGGATCGCGCGCCAAATCATCCAGCCTGCCGAGGCGGTAATCCTGCGCTTGGCGACTGAACCTGCGCCAGTCGAGCAGCACGGGGTCGGGGTCCGGGACGATACCCTCGGAAAGCCCGCCGGCGGACGCCGGTACGCAGGCTCGAACGAATTGCTCCAACCGGCTCGCGCGGGGCCAGTCTACGTTCGGCAGCATCGCCCGCAACTCCGTCCGTAACTCCGCGTTCGGCCCGCGGGAGGCCCGCGGGCGGGCAGCGGACCGAAACAAACCGATCACGTTTCGTGTCACGGCCCCCAGATGATCCTCGTAATCCTTACGCAAGATCGTGCCTTGATCGCTCATCCAACGGCGATACTCGTTCCAATTCAAGGGCATATCGTAATCTGCCAGCGGCACGAGACGGTACGAATCGTAGCGCTGCGACCACGTCTCCAGGTAATGTTGCACGTATTCCTCGAGGCCGCGTTGCAACAAGGCGTTGATCTCGGCACTGTCGATCAAGAGTCCCCGATCGACGGCGGTGGCGAGTGTCGCCTCGAGTTTCACCTTGGAGCGCAGCGTGGCCAGCAGAAACGTGTCTGCATGGCGATTCTTCAGGCCGGCAAAGTGCCTCGTTCGGGCGGGTTCGTTCTCGCCCTCCATCAAGCTCGCCAAGCCCTGGTCCGGCAAGTCATTGAGCTTCTCGGAGATTTCTTCGACGACGACCTGGAGCCGATAAGCATTGAGTGAATCCGTCACTGCTTTGGCCAGTTTGCGGAGTTCGGTCGGTCGCCAGACTGAGGCCGCGCTGACTTCCTCGTGGTCCGGAGATTCTTCCATCAGTTCTGTGAGGCGGTTGTTCCAGCTTTCCAGGAATGCCCTGCTCGGCTGCGAAGCGTCGTTCAGACCATCGGCCAGACGGCGGAGCGTCTGTTCGACCTTGAGGGCGTCTTGCACGAAGACGAAATTCCGAGGCGCCGAACGTGACGGCTGGGGCTCCAGCAGGAACTCGAGGGCGGCGATCTCCTGCTCATAGCGGCTGCGGGCTGACTCGATCTGCTGTTTGAAATCCTCTTTGAACTTGTCGATTTTCTCGGTGATTGAGGCGGCAAATTTATCGTCGTCCTCGCGTAGGCTCCGCCGGCACGCTGCGAGACAGCCTTGCCAGAACTCCGCATTGGCCTGCTGGGCCCTCTGTACGAGTTGTCTCGGCAGAATGATCTGCCCGTTCTCTCGAGGCGGATTGGAGGCCAAGTGTTGCCGCACGCGCTCGAGCAGTCCGCCGCGGCGGTCCGCAGCGGATGCGTCTGGAAAAGTGCTGAGCCATGCCGACTTCACGGAGTCGAAGGATTCGGGCCGGCGCGCGTCCTCGAAGTCGCGCCGCAGATCACAGAGCTCGGCGTAGCTCGTCTGGACTTCTTTGGAGTGTTGCACCAGCAAAGCCCACCATGCGAAATCACCCTGGCCGGCCGCACTGATTGATGCGAGCCAGTAGCGGTGTGCCTTGTCGAGCGCCGTCAGAATCACTTTGCGTCGGTGCTCTTCGTTGCCGGTCAAGCCCGAGGCCAATCGACCGGCCGAAACACCTGCGAATTGTTTCAATTGAGCGTGACGCTCGTCATCACCTTTCGGAGCGTCCGGCAGAACCCTCCGGAGATCGGCTAATTCCGCTAACCCGTTTTCTTGCACGCCCCAGTGCCATCGAATGTAAACCGCCAGGGCGGCGCCGAAATCATCGATCTGCTGCGCGGTAATCTCTCTTTGTGGATCAACGAGGGCGCTCTCCACCGCGGCGATTTCCGGTCTGAGAATGCAATAGCCGATCAATTCTCGTTGAATCGCGCGAATGTGCGTCTCTGCTTCGGGGCCGACGGAGGAAAACATCAGACCCGCCAGACCGCGCGGCCTGCGAACTTGCTCGATCGCATCGTCGAGCATCTGCGAGAGCCGCAGCGCCTCTTTGGAATCATCAATCTCACCGACGTCGACAGCCCAGGCCTCGCCGGCTTCCTGTTTCTCGCGGTACTTATCAATCAAGTCCGACGCGGCGGCCACAACCTCACGGGGGCCCTGCACCGTGGCGCTGTAGGCGCGGTATCCGAAGAACGTAACGACCACCAGCGCAATAGCCAACGGCGCGCCAAAAAACAAAGTGGAGTTTCTCAGGAGGCGCATGCGCTTGATGTGCTTCTGCGACCGAAACACCATGCCCTGTTCCTTGGCGACCTTCTGCGTGTAGAAATCGTGAATGAAGAAGGCTCGCGATTGTGGGAACAAGCCTTGCAAGTCCTCCAGCTTCTCGTCAGAGAGGTTGGCGCCGAGAAGGTCGAGGATGGGCTTGCCCTCCTGCAGCGCGCTCGTGAAGTAGAAACCGCGGAAGAACAGCGGCTCGGCAAAGATGTTCTTGGAGAACAAAACGTCCATACATTCCTGGAGGCGGCTCTCCAGCGCCCGAAAAGCCTCCGGAAACGTGTAGATCCAGCCGGCTTCCGTCTCTGTGGTCTGCCGGGCCAGAAAACGCAGCCGCAACTCGTGCAACCGGGCGCATAGTTCTTCAAAGCCGCCCTTGAACTCGGCCGGCTCGAACGGCGTGTCGAAATCGCCGGGGCGCGACCAGCCGAACAGTTGGTTTCGCTGAAGAGAATCGAGCTCGTTGTAAAACTCAGTGAATCCTGCGATCAAGTCACACTTGGTAATCAGCAAGAACACCGGGAATCGAACGTCCAGAACCGTTTGAATCTGCCGCAGGCGCTCGCGCAGTATGCCGGCGCTGTGGTGGCGTTCTTCGGTGGTGTCCGACATCAGCTTGTCGGCCGGCAGGGCGATGATGACGCCGTTCAAAGGGCAGCGCCGCCGTTTCTTCAGCAGCTTCAGGAAGGCTTCCCACTCGTGGCGGTCGGTCGTACCCTCCTGCTCGAACACCAGCCGGCCGGCTGTATCGAGGATGACCGCGTAGTTGGTGAACCACCAATTATAATTCCGCGTGCCGCCGAAGCCGGGCAATTCCTCCTTGCCCAGAGGAAAATCCATTCCGCTGTTGAGCAGCGTCATGGTTTTGCCGCCGCCGGGCTCGCCCAGCAGGAGATACCACGGCAATTGATAGAGCGAGATTTTGCTCTTCTCGAGCTTTTCGATGCCCTCCAGCCACTTCTTCTTGTATTCCTTTTCCTTCTCGGAGAATTCCAGGCGGGAGGGGCCTGTGGTCTGGTCCTTGATTTCCTTGTCTAGCCGCGCGCCGCGGCTCTTGTCCATGAGCCCGATCACACGGTGGACGCCGTAGAGCGTCAGCATGAAGGCCGTCACGCCGACGAGGATCGCCCAGGACAGGTCGCGCGGCAGCTGCGCCCGCGCCAGGGTCACAGGCAGAGCCATGCAGACCCACAGCACCGTGTATTTCGCCCAACTCGGCAACCCTCGAAATGCTCGAACAAGACCTTCCATTTACTAATCCAATATCGCAAGCGACCGGCAAGAATTTCGGATTGCGGATTGCGGAAAAATCCTCAGCCCTCAGTCCTCAGTCCTCTTTCCTCAGCCCCTAGGCGCCGAAAAATGTGCCGGCGCGCGTCGCGGCGTCGTTGAGTTCGTCCAACAATTCATTCCACAGCACGGCCCGAAATCCAAACAGCAGGATGATCAACCCCGCAACGACGGCCGCCAGCGTGGCGAGGCGCAGCGTGCCTTGATAGCTCGGGGGAACTTCGACGGTGTGGCAGTAGGCCTGATCGAAGTAGGCGCGCGGCTGAGCGGGTTCGGCGCCTCCGATCAAGCCCCACAACTCCTGCGCCTCACGTTCGATTTCCTGAGACTGCCCGGCGAACTTGCCTTCGAAGCCGAAGCGCAGACAACAATAAAAGACGGCCAGTAAATCGTTCGCCCCTTGAGACTGGGCTGCTGAACACTCACTGGCCCGTTTCTTGGCCTTCTCGAGTTCATCGAAGAACAAGATGCCGCGCATCTTCTGTGGATTCTTGAGCACCTGGCTCTCGAGCACGTGCTCATCCCACCAGCCGCGGTGCTCCCATTCGGTCATGGTCATGACTTCGTCCACCAAGTAAACCAGCGCCCGCCGGGCGGTGTCCCATGTTTGCGCGACGGCCGGGTCGCGCTGCGCGGTCTGGTCAAGATCCTTGAAGAGTTTCAAGGCTTCCGCGTGCAGGGCGTCGCCGGGCGGCGGCGTCCCGCGTGCCGCCTTGCGCTTGAACGCCGTCACAAAGAGAAAAACTTGATTCGCGATGTCCGTCAATGGCGAAGGCATTGATTGGCTTTCTGATTACGCGCCCACCAGAGGGTCCGTGACTCCTCAGCCGGACGCGGGCTCGTCCTTGGTCGGCTCGGTCGATGGTTCACTGCCGAGCAGTGCGTACGCATCGAGTGTCTTTTGAGCTTGTATTTCTTTCATGCGATCCCCGAGTGTCAGCGGGAGGTCGTGTCGAATCACAAACTTGAAATGGTCCCAAAACGCCTCCGCCTCAGCAGACCAGCGCTTCTTCTCGACCTTCCAATCATCAGGGTTGAGCGCCTGATCCAGTTCGTTCGGCAACTCCATGATAGTCGTCTGCACGCCGGCCATCATCGCCGACGACCAGCGCAGCAAAAGATCGCCATAGTTGGCCAGGCGATTCATCCGTGAACTGTCGGAACCCAGTACGCCGCGCAGCACGTCCTCAATATCGAGCAGGCCCTGATTTTGAACGGTCTCCGCCATCGACTTGATGGGCGGGTGATTCTTACTCAGCACTTCGAGCTGCGAGTGAATCGTTTGTTCGATTCGCTTGAGAACGCCGACCAGAATGGCCAGCGACTCAACCGTCTTCTGCGCTGTCGCTTCATCGCCTGCAGGATGGATGTCCCCAAGCCAAGGCAAGTGCGACTTCAGGGCAGCCGACACACCGCCGTCCGACGGCGGATTGACTTCCGGCCGAGCCTGCTTAGGTTCCTGCGACATTGGCCCTGTCCTTTGTAGCAGCCGATCCTCCGCGGCGGACCGGCGGGTTCGCTTTCTGTGAACGAAAGAGCGTCCCAGTTGTGTTATCGTGCAAATCGGATGGCCACAATGAGTCCCGTCCGGAGCCCACCGTCTCGGCCCAAGTTGAACGCCGATTGCGCAATACTATGGGGCACTGTCACTTATACCCTTGGATGCTGCGGCCAGTGCCTCACCAGGAACACTGAAGCGTTTGCACAACCGAAAACCAATCGTGCCGAACCGTGCCGGCCCCGTCGTTGACTCGTCAGCGCCGATACCGGCGGCCTGAACCTCGGCATCGTGATCAAGCCAGCAGCCCCCGACAATAGTGACGGCGCCCTGTGCCGCGCTGTCGCTGCAAAGCTCCCATACGCCGCCCACGAAATCCATCGTTTTCGCGTCGGGGATTTGCCCGACGGCGCGGCGCCATTCAGCCAGCGTCGGAATCTCGCAGTCCAGCTCGCTCGCCAACTCCGCCGCCTCCGCGAGATTCAGGCCAACCACTTGATTTCGCGGCGGAACCCCGGTGATCTCGCTCCACAGCCGCCAAGGCTGATCCGCCCGGCTACCAAACCATAATGCCTGAATGTCGGTGACTTGCACCTCGCGCTCCTGAATGTACACCAGATTGGCCGGTGAGCCGGGCAGAGTCAACAAGTGAAACATCATCGGCCCGCCGGCGGGCGTCGCTCGCTTCGCGGCAGCGTTGCGCAGCGTCGCGCGGAGCGGGAATCCGCAGAGAAACTCCGACGAAGCGGGCTCGAATAACTTCTCGGCAGACCGCACCGCAGAGATCCAATGCTGGATTCGATCGCGCTCGTCGTTGGCCATGTCCGCCCGCAAGCCTGAAGTCAAGTCTGACTCAATGCCGTCGATCTCGTCCCAATTCGCATCGGCCAGACGCTCGACCAGCCCACGATAGGTCTCTCCTGCAATCACCCACAGGGGATCGCCCGACGCACCCGCGTGTTCGCTGCGTACATTCCAGACCAAACCCTCCTCCCGAAGCACGAACTCGAAGGCCTTTGGTGCGTATCCTTCGGTATCAGAGGAAATTTCGACGTACAAAACAACTTCAGTTTCCGGATCCTCACGCACGCTGATTTGAAACTGTGCGTGGCTCTGCGTGACGCGCGTGAACATGTCGGCGGCTGACTCCGCGACCCGTGTCGTCCCTTCAAACAGCGCGATATACGCCTCGGCATCCCGCTCACGCCAAGCCCGCGTCATTTCGTTCAGCAGCGACAGGCCCAATTGTTGTCGGCGAAGAGCCGGCGGCGCGACAGGCCAGGAATAGGATACAGACGGCTGAGCGCCCCACGCACCGGTGTCTTCCGTTTGGCCGGCCGCCTCGAATGCAAATAGCATGGACGGCGAGTCGAAGGAGCTGGTGCTGCCGGGCAGCATTCCCGGAACGTAGCGAATAACCGCGCCGGCCACGGCGGCATCAAGGTCCAGTTCATCAAACACAAGTTCGGCGGTTTCGCAAAGTCTTGCCCAATCGAGCATGCGGCGGATCTCCGTCGACTGTGCGGGGTTCGTGAGGCGGGCCAGCGCTTCGGCGTCTCGACTTGCGAACGCCTGACGAATATGCGCCTGAGTGTTTTCGATACACCAGCGCTGGTGCGCCGGCGGCTCCGCTGCCGGTTTCACGACGATGTTGAGCAATTGACACGCCGAGCCATCTGTACCGCAGTCGTATTCAAAGACAAGTCTCGCGTTCACGTTCGCGATTTCCCGGCCATCCTTATCCATGAGCACAACCTCGGAAACCACCGCCGCCTCGCCGAGCACTGGATCGAATCGACCGACATCGATCATCTTAAATTTGCCGTGGTAGGCCAAATAGCCCAGAACAGGGATGGAGCCACCGGAGGCGGACAAGTCGGCCAGTTTCGCGCCGGCCTGTGCGGCCGATTGGGCGCCCGCAAACAGGGCGCGCAGTTGCTCCGTCAATCCTCGAACGCCTTCATCCAGTTGGGCGTTGGCCAGTGTATCGACCAGAGTATTGATCGAGCGTGCCAGAGAGAGGTCATCCACATTGAACGCCAGGGTTGATCCTTCGCCGGCTTCAATCTCGAACTTGAGTGCAACTCGTGCCTCGCCCAACGCGAGCGTGGCCTGACCGGATGAACAGAGCAGATTGCTGAACTCCGCTGACTCGATGGTCGGGGCAATGTCGGGCGCTACCTTCCGCAGATCATCGAGTGCATGCAGCAACCGCGGCGACGGTTCTTCGATGCCCAGGAGCCGCGCCATCGCCTGCCCACCTGCGTCGCCACCCGTGGCGGACCGCTTGCCCAGCTCCGCATTCAGGGCCGCCAACTGGCTCTCGAGCGCCTCCTGGCCTCGGGAACGCTGTGTGACGACGTACCAACCGACGCTGACGACCGCCAGAGCGAGAATCGAAACAGTCAGCGCCAACGCATGTCGCCGAATCTTCGTCATCGTCCGTCGGGCCCGCTCGCGGCGCTCGCGCTGACGGTCCTCGGTTTGCTCACGCTCGACACGAAGCCGGGCTTGGTCTTCGAGGTATTGCCTGCGCCGCTCCTGGTCTTCGAAGACTGCCGGCGGCAGGGCTTCCGCGGCGGGGGTCACAGACCCACGGGTGGGCGTGGCACCCTCTTTCGCTGTGGGGTGCGCCGCTACGGGCTGCGTGGCTGGCTGATCGTCAGCCGCAAGCAGTTGCCGACAGGCCTCGAGCGCATCGCACATCTCCCGGAACGTCGAGAAGCGCTTCTCCGGCTCACTGCGGATG
>SMVB01448013.1_pt1 | contig 20077 bp, 13 predicted proteins | sample 2456461 | NCBI WGS metagenome assembly SMVB01 (sample SAMN11095934, study PRJNA526329) | marine sediment metagenome | biome: Marine sediment; feature: Surficial sediment; material: Deep marine sediment; isolation source: Hadal surficial sediment | place: Pacific Ocean | collected 2014-05 | depth...
AGCTTCACCATCCGCTTCGTGGCGCCCGAGCTCGGGCCCGGTGAGGAGCGAATCGGCGGGTACTGGGCCAGGTGGAGCCAGGGCCTGTCCTTCTCCAGTACCGATGGCTACTGGAACGCCGACAGCGAGGACCTCGACTCCGGCAAGTGGATCGGCATCGAGGCCACGGCCCCTGGCTACGGCCCGACCATCGCAGCCCGGGTCCAGGTCGTCGTGAGCCCGGAGCCCGACGAGCTCGTGCTGCGGCTCTTCGCGGGCGCCGTCGTCCAGGGACTCGTCATCGAGGCAGCCACCGGCCGGCCCGTCGCCGGGGCCACCGTCAAGCGCTTCACCGCCGCCGAGTCGCTCAGCCAGCAGCGCTGGGAGCACGACCATCCTTATTGGACCGAGACCGATGCGAACGGGCGCTTCGAGCTCGCGCGGATTCCGGCGGGAGAGATGTCGCTCGGCATCGATCACCCCGAGTGGGGCCTCACGCTCGACGGTCCGTTCGAAGTGCCCGAAGGGGGTTCCGTCGTGACGCGCCAGATCACCATCGGGCAGGGCAACGTCCTGACCGGCCGACTGCTCGACGCGAGCGGCGCGCCCCTGCCCGGAGAGACGGTCGAGCTCTCCGACCTGGATACCGACGGCGAGAAGTACCGCGTGACGGGCTCCACCACCGACGAGCGCGGCGCCTTCCACTTCAAGAACCTGCTCGCGGGGCTCTACCACCTGCGGTGGGTCGAGACCCGTGGAGCAGAGACCTGCTACCGCATCACGAAGCTGGTCGAGATCGAGGACTCGCCCGAGCCCCAGTCGGCGCGCCTGCAACTCGAGGGCCAGGCGGCGCTCCGTGGAACGTTGTACTACGAGGGTCCGATGCCCGAATTCGCGACCGTCTCCGTGATGCCGATGGATTCGAGCCTCTCGCGGAATACCCGCGACGGAAGCAACTATGCGGGCCTGGTCTACGGCGTCTTCGCCGAGCACGGCAGCTTCGAGCTCGTGGGCCTCGAGGCCGGGCGCTACTCCGTCCACGCCTTCATCCCTGCCCACGCGCCGGGCGTGTTCATCTCCGGCTCGGCCACGGTGGAGGTTCCCGCGGAGGGCTCGATCGACGTTGCGATCGACATGAAGCGGAGATCTCGCTAACCACGCGAGGGACCCGCGAGGCGCCCCGAACGCACCTGGGAGCCTCCCGCCGGGCCCCGTGACCATTGCCACGATTCGGGCTTGGCCCCGCCCCCTGAAACGTCCGATCGAGTCGACATGGACATGTCGGTCGGCACACTCTTCGCCTCGCTCGTCGTGAGCAGCGTGGGCTTCGGCTTCTTCCTGTACGGCAAGAAGCAGGGGCGCATGCCGCACCTCATCGTCGGGCTCGTGATGTCGGCCTTCCCGTACTTCGTCGCCGGCCCCCTCGCCATGTGTAGCATCAGCGGCGCGCTCGTCCTCGCGCTCTTCGTCGCGGTGCGCTCGGGACTGTAGCCGGCGGCCCTCTGGGTCGCGCTCCCGGCACGCCGCGCGGAATCTCCGTATGCTCGAGTCCCCTGAGCGGGGGCGCGCACTTCATCGCGTGGAGTCATGCAGTACGGGAACCCATCGAAGGAGGACTACGCCGCGGCGCTCGCCTCTATCAAGTGAGGCGCATCGCCCCTTCGACGATGTCGTCCTCCGAGACGAGCACGAGCTCCGCTGCTGGGCCGAGCGGCACGTAGCTGTCGGCCGAGCGGACCGAGCCGAGCCGCCCGGCGTAGCCGCCCTCCGCGAGGTCCGCGATCAGCGCGTCGGCGACGCCCGCGGCCGTGGCGCGGCACTCGTCGACGACGAGCACTGCATCGCACGCACGCGCGTGCTCGCGCACGGCTTCGAACGGCAGCGGGTTCAGCCAGCGCAGGTCGAGCACGCGCACGTGGAGCCCCGCCTCGCGCTCGAGGCGCGCGGCGGCCCGCAGCGACAATCGGTAGCCGTTCGCGTAGCTCACGATCAGGAGCTCCTGCTTCTCGGGCCAGGTGACGGCCACCTCGCCCGGCAGGAGGATGCTCGCGTCGCCGCGGTCGCAGGTTGGGTAGTCCGTGAGCCACTCGCCGTCGCCCGGCTCGTACAGGTCGCGCTCGTGGTAGAGCGCGATCGGCTCGAGGAACACGACGACGCGCCCGCAGGCGCGCGCGAGCGCCAGCGAGCCGCGCAGCATCCGCACCGCGTCGTCGCCGCGCGACGGCACGGCGATGGCGAGGCCGGGGATCTCGCGCAGGGCGCCGATCGAGTTGTCGTTGTGGAAGTGGCCGCCGAACCCCTTCTGGTAGCCGAGCCCCGCGATGCGCACGACCATGGGGTTCGTGTACCGGCCGGCGGAGAAGAACGAGAGCGAGCACGCCTCCCCGCGTAGCTGGTCGATCGCGTTGTGCAGGTACGCGAGGTACTGGATCTCCGGCACGGGCAGGAGCCCCGCGATGCCGGCGCCCTGGGCGATCCCGAGGATCGTCGTCTCGTCGAGCAGCGTGTCGAAGATGCGCGCGATCCCGAAGCGCCGTTGGAGCTGGGCGGTCAAGCCGTACACGCCACCCTTCTTGCCCACGTCCTCGCCGAACACGATCATCTCCGGCCGGCGCAGGAGCTCGTCCGCGAGGGCCGCGTTGATCTGCGCGGCGAGCGTCCGGCGCGTGGGGCTCGTCGCCGCCTCGGGCAGCACGCCGTCGAACACTTCCGAGCGCCGCGCCGCGTCCACGACGGGTCGCGCCGCCTCCGCGCGCACCGCCGCCTCGTCGTAGGGTGCGAGGGGCGCGAGCACCTCGGCCCGGTCCGTGAGCTTCGGACGTCGCACGGCCTCCTCGGCGGCCTCGCGCGCTCGCTCGCGCGCGGCGCGAAGGATCGCGCGCAGCTCCCCCGGTTCGGCCGCGCCCGTCTCGACGATGCGGCGCGCGTTGGCGAGCAAGGGGTCACCCTGCTCGATCGCGGTGATCTCCTCCCAGGTGCGGTAGGTCGTCTCGACGTCGCTCCCGGCGTGGCCCCAGAGCCGGACGCAGTCGAGGTGCAGGAAGACGGGGCAGCGCCGCGTGCGACACACCTGGATCGCCTCGCGCGTCACGTCCCAGACCTGGTCCAAGGGCCCCGAGGCGTCGAAGTACTCGAGGTTGGTCATGGTGGCGAAGCGGTCGCGGATCCACTCGCTCGGCGTGTCCACGGAGACCCCGATGCGATTGTCCTCGCACACGAACAGGATCGGCGTGGGGCGTCCGCCGCGGTGGGCGTAGCGCGCGCTGTTGAGCCCCGTGAGCGCCGTCGCGTGGCTGGCCGAGGCATCGCCGAACGAGCAGCACACGATCGCGTCGTGGGGCACGGTCACGGCGACACCGATGCGCCGGGCGCGGGCGATGCTGAACGCCATACCGACGGCCTTCGGCAGGTGCGAGGCGATCGTGCTCGTCTGGGGGATCACCCAGCCGCGGTGGCTCCCGAAGACCTTGTGCCGCCCGTGCGAGACCGGGTCGTCCGCGGAGGCCGTGATTCCGAGGAGCGCGTCGAGCACGGGCGTCTCGCCCTCCACGCCGCGTGCCCGCGCCATCATGAAGGCACCCGAGCGGTAGTGCAGGAAGCACGGGTCGTCCCGGCGCAAGAGCGCCCCGAGTACCGCGTTCTGCTCGTGCCCCGCGCTCGAGATCGTGTAGAAGCTCAGCCCCTCGCGCTTCAGCTCACGCGCGACGACGTCGACGGCGCGGCTCCGGGCCTGATCCGTGAACAGCTCGACCGCCTGCCCCGCCGTCAGGGACGTGCCCGGGTGCAGCGGCTCGTCGCGCGCGAGCCGCCGGAGCGCGACCGGCGCCGATTCGAGGTAGCGCTCGAGGCTCTCCTCGACGACCCGCACGCGGTCGGGGTTGGAATCGATCTTCATGGCGACGAGTGCGGGGCTGCCAGCGGGAATCTCGGTGGTCTCCGGAGCGATGTCAAGGGCGCGCGCCCGCCCATCGGTTATTCTGAACCCATCCGCGCCACGGTGGTGTCTATAGCATGGAGGGGCGAGGCGCCCGCCGCGTCCCCCCATTAGCCCGATGGCCCCCCGATTCCGCGCCGAAGAACTGACCGAGCACCACGAGTTCCTGCGCGCCCTGGCGCGGCGGCTCGTGCGCGATGCGGACCGTGCCGAAGACCTCGTCCAGGACGCCTACGTCGTCGCCCTCGAGCGGCCGCCGCGGTCGGGCGGCGCCCTCCGCAGTTGGCTGGCCCAGGTCGTGAAGCGCCACTCGCTCAACGCCGCGCGTGCCGACAGTCGGCGGGCGCACCGCGAGGAGTCCGTCGCACGCGAAAGCTCCATTCCGTCGCACGAAGAGGTGTCCGAGCACCTGGAGATCTCCGGCCAGGTGATCGCAATCGTCCAGCGGCTGCCGGAGACTCAACGCTGGGCGCTCTACCGCCGCCACTTCGACGGACGCTCCGTCAAGGCGATCGCAATGGAGCTCGGCGTCTCGCCCGACACGGTGAAGACGCGCCTCCGGCGGGCGCTCGACTCGGTCCGCGCCGAGCTCGACGCCCGCGTCGGCGGCGACCGGAGCCGATGGCTCGCCGCCCTGCTCCCCCTCGCGGTTCCACCGCCCGGAATCGGACTCGTCCCCGCCACGAAGCTGGCGTCCCTCCCCACCGGCACCGCCACCGGTTCCTTTGGCGTGCTGGGTGGAGTCCTCCTCATGAAGAAACTCGTCGTCGCTGCCGGCATCGGACTGCTCCTCTTCGGCGCGGTCTACACGTCCGGACTGCTCGGGCCCGCGCCCGACCCGGACCTCGCCTCGCCGCCGTCCTCCGCGAGCGCGCTCGTCGCCCTCCCTGCTGACGCGAGCGCGGAAGCGGAGCCCCTCGCCGCGCCCGCGGAGCCGGAGTCCCCGCGACGCGCGCCGACCATGGCGCAGCCGTCCCCCGCGCGGACGACCGGCGAGCTCGTCGTCCACGCGATCTGGGAGACCGACGGGACGCCGGCGGCCGGGGTCGAGGTGCTGGTCGAGCCGAGCGGCGGAGCGCAGCTGGGCAACCGCACGCGACGCGCGACGACCGACGCCGGCGGGAGCGCGCGCTTCGCGGACCTCCTGGCCGGCGAGGTCGGGTTCCACGGATTCCGCGGCGGCTCCGGGCGAGCCACGATCGAAGCCGGCGCGGAGACGGCGGCCGAGCTCGCGATCCCCGCCGGCTACGACGTCGTGGGCGTCGTCGTGTCGCCGAGCGGCGAGCCGGTCCCCGGTGCCCAGGTCTGGATCCGGCAGCCCGGGCCGGGCTGGCTCGCGGGCCGGCTGGCGACCACGGCGGACGACGCCGGTCGCTTCGCCCTGCGCTCCGTGGGCACCGATCGGATGATCGGCGCGCGCGCCCTCGGGTTCGGCCCCTCGATCGTCGAGCGCCTCGAGCGACGCAAGGTCGCCCCGGGCGAGCCCGTGCGGCTGGAGCTCGCGTTGCGCGGCGCCGGCGGCGCGATCGAGGGGACCGTCGTCGACTCCGAGAACGAGCCCGTCGCGGGCGCGCGCGTGGTGGTCGGCAACGCAGCGCAGCACGCCCAGCACCAGAACGGCTCCTACGACCTGCTCGCGCCACCGGTGCTCGTCGTCACCGACGCCGCGGGACGATTCTTCACGGGCGCCGTCGCCGCGGAGTACGTGGAGCTCGCGGCCTGGTCCGAGGGCCACCCGATCGCGCGCAGCGCGGTCGAGATCGAGCCCGGCGCGACGGCCCGCACCACGCTGCGGTTCGACGCACCCGTCGTCGTCGTCGGGACGGTGCGCGATGCGAGTGGGGAGCCGCTCGCGTGGGCGCGTGTCACCCTCGAGCAGATGGGCGCCGGACCCTATCGGGCCTCGCCGTTCGTCGCTCCGCAGACCATCGCCGACGCAGAGGGGCACTACGAGCTCGGCGGCCTGCCCGCCGGCGAGCTCGGCCTGCTCGCCCGGGACCCGGGAGCTGGAGCCGGCGAAGGCCGGATCACGCTCGACGCCGTGGTCGGTGACCGGCTCGAGGCGGACATCACCGTCGCTCCGCTCTCGATCCTCCGCGGCCGGCTCGTCGACGCGACGGGCGACGCGCTCGCCGGCTGGATCGTCGACGCCGAAGGACCGCTGCGGAACGGGCGTACATCTACGGGGGACGACGGCTCGTTCCAGCTCGCGCTCGCAGACCGCGGGCCGTACCGGATCGGCGTGACGAACGAGACGGGCCCGCGGCCGGCGCTCACCATCGTCGCGGAGGGCGTGGAGCCCGGCGGCCCCGAGCTCCTGCTCGAGGTTCCGGCCGAGAGCGCGCCCAGCGCGTTCGTCACCGGGCGGTTCGAGGATCGCGCGGGCCGGCTCGACCCGCAGGAGCGCGCCCACGCCAGCCTCTGGACCGCGCCCCATAGCCTCGCGCAGACCGAGATCGTGGACGGCGCCTTCCGCGTCGGCCCGGTCGCCCCGGGTACCTACACGCTGCACATCCTCGCGGGGTCCACCATGATCACGTCGACCGCCCCGCTCGAGCTGGCGGCGGGCGAAGAGCTCGACGTCGGCACGCTCTTCACGGAGGTGCCCGGATCGATCGTGATCGACGTCGCGGTCTCCGGCGCGCTCCGCAAGCCGCTCGCGAACGTCCAGCTCGTGGCGATCGACTACGAGCGCGTGCGGGTCCAGGGCCTCACGCACAAAGACGGCGGCTTCGTAGCCACGGAGGTGGGTCCGGGACCCTACCAGCTGCTCGCGCTCGAATCGGAGGTCTGCGTCGAGGCCGCGCCGTTCACCGTGCGCCCGGGCGAGGAGACGGTCGTGCACGCCACGGCCCGGCCTGGCGCGTTCTTCCTCGTCGAGCTCAGCCTCCCCGACGGCGCCGCGCCGATCGCCACGATCCACATCGTGGTCACGTCGCCCGAGGGCGAGGTCGTCCTCGACTACGACGGCCCGCCGCAAGGCGCGGGTGGCGAGGTGGGGTTCGCGCGCGCCTTCCCACTCGGGACTTCCAAGGTCGCGTTCACGACGGGCGCCGGGCTCTCGGGCTCGTGCGAGGTCGATGTCGCGGAGGCGGACATCGGTGAGCAGAAGACGATCGTGCTCGAGCTCGAGTGATTCAGGAACGAGGTCCGTACGCGCGGTCAGGCCGGCCGCTCGAGCAGCGTCCGCAGCTCCTTGCCGATGCGCGCGGTGGCGCGTCCCACCGCATACCGGCTCTCGCCCAGGGCCTCCGCGATGCGGCGCTGGGAGCTCTCGCCGGCAGTGTAAGAATGTAGTACGGCGCATTCCTCCGGCCCTAGCCGCGCGGACAACTCAGCGAGCAGGTCGTCCGACGCCACCACGTCCGCGGGGTCCCGGTCGCCGCTGGGAAGCTCCTGCGCGTACTCGCCGTCGCCGTTCCTGCGCCCCGGCCCCGCGGCGCGCTGGATCGCCGTCGCGAGGTTGCGCTTCGTCGCGGTCCGGAAGTAGCGCACGGTGTGCTCGTGTTCCTCGAGGAAGATCTCCGGGCGCCCCCGCCAGATCTTGAGCAAGGTCTCTTGCACCGCGTCCTGCGCCTCGGGGTGCGAGCGGACGGCGGCGAGCGCGGCCTGGCGGAGGCTCTCCAGCAATCGCTCGAAGGCCGGGTCGCTGCGGAGCGCCTTGCGCACGGCCTCCGGGGAACCCTCGTCGCGCAGGGCGAGCGACTCGGTCACCCGCGCGCGGACGACTTCGTGCAGCTCGCGCGGACTCGATGCGGCGGTCCCGGCCAGGAGGCCGGCGCCGGCGACGGTCAGGGCCAGTCGATGGATCACGTCTCGCATGGTTCTCTCCGGTGGGCTCGGGCTCCGGGGCGACCTCCCTATAGTTCGGCAGGGGCCGTCGGGGCGCTGGATTCGATCGGAGCCCTGCCACCCTAACCAGGAGCACGTGCGAGTTGGCCGAGGATTCAGACGGAGGGGCCGTCGAGGCCTCGCCCCAGGGGTGCCGGAGGCCCGATTGCGACGCTCCCGCAGGCTTGGACCAGAATTCGGGGACTCGCTGGCGCGCGCTACGCGAGCGCGGCGAGTCGTGCCTGTGACGGTGCGAAGAAGTAGGCGCCCGACACCGGGCGCGAGAAATCCATCAACCGGTCGTGTACGCCGCTGCCATCGGTCTCATCGGTCTCATCGGTCCCGAAGATCCGAGCGAGCATCGCGTCGAAGATCGCGAGACTCCGCGCGTAGGCGATGAACAGCAGCCCGAGCTCCCCCGTCGTGCCGTAGGGGAAGCTCTTGCGCCAGATCTCGAGCTCCTCGCCGTCCTCCTCGATCACGACCCGGCTGATGTGGCTGTCGGCCGGTCGGACATCGTCCGCGAGCTCCTGGCTGTCCGGCTTCGTGCGCCCGATCGCGCGCTCCTGGTCCCCCACCGCGAGCGCCGACCAACCCGCGAGGTCGTGCACGTAGCGCTGGACGAGCACGAAGCTGCCGCCCGCGTGGTCCCCGCCGGAGACGAGCGCGGCGCCGGCCCGATCCTCGGGACCGGGGTTCTCCGTACCGTCGATGAAGCCGGTGAGGTCACGCGAGTCGAGGTAGGTGAAGCCGTGCACCTCCTCGAGCACCCGCGCGGTCGCCTGGAAGCGCGCGCGGATGCGGAGGAGCAGCTCGAACACGAGGTCGCGCCGATCCGCGTGGACGTGGAAGAGCAGGTCACCCCCGGTCGCCGGTGCGCTGCGGGTCGCGCCCGCGACCGGCTCGAACGCGCGTAAGCCGTCCGGCGCGGGCCCGATGTCCGCGGCGCCAAAGAGGTGCGCGCCGAAGGCGACCGTGCACCCGAGCCACGCGCTCGGGTCGAGCGCCGCGACCTCCTCCGCGACGGCGCGCACGCCCGCGGCCACGCGCACGCCATCCGGTCCGGGGTGCTCGAGGGCGAGGACGAGCGTGGCGGAGTGAGCGCCCGCGTCGGCGAGCAGGTCGGGTTGCGCGAGGTTCATCGCTTGGCTCATGCGGGTGCAGTCGTCCAATTCCGGATCGGCTCCGGGTCGTCGGGGGGCGGATGATACCGGAGCGATCCGCGGCCGCCGAGTGCGCCGTGGAATGGGTTTGCGGCGCCGCGCGCGCCGGTATGCTGTGATGCCGGCTGTGACGCCAAGCGGCGCCACGACTCCGCGCCCCGCCCCATCCCATTCGAAGCAGAACCAGAGGAAGCCCAGTGATCGTCCCCCGCACGTCCCGCGACGAAATTCTCGCGAAGCTCCACAAGAAACGCGCCGACAACCGGCCCATCTGGATCGCGAGCGCCGGCAACGGCCTCGTGGCGAAGCTCCTCGAGCGCGCCGGCGTCGACTGCGTCAACACGTTCTCCGGCGCGCGCCTGCGGGCCAACGGCATGGGCACCATGTCGATGCTGTGGCCGATCCTGGACTCGAACAAGCAGACGCTCGACTACACGTCCCAGGACATCCTGCCCGCCATGACCGGCGACGCATTCGTGTGCGCTTGCCTGAACGCCAACGACCCGCTCAAGGACATGGTCGCCGTGATCGAGCAGTGCCGGGCCATGGGCGTCTTCTCCGTCTCGAACATCGGTCCGTCGATCAGCTACGTCGACAAGGACAGCCAGATCTACCGGGTGCTCAGGAAGAGCGGCGTCACGTTCGAGCACGAGGTCGAGTTCCTGAAGGTCGCCAAGACAATGGGCATGGTGACGGTCGGCCTGGCATTCGACGAGGAGGACAGCTGCCAGCTCGTCGAGGAGGCGCAGCCGGACATCTTCTGCTTCCACGCGGGCACGACGAAAGGCGGCCTCACCGGCTACGACTCGGGTGAGACGATCGAGGAGACGGCGAAACGGACGGAGGCCGCGAACTCCCAGCTCCGGGCCCTGTCGCCGGACACGCTGCTCGTCGCCCACGGCGCTGCGATGGAGACCCCGGAGGATGCCCAGTACATCCTCGACCACACGACCTGCGACGGCTTCTGGACGGGCTCTTCGACGGAGCGTCTCCCGATCGAACGCGCGGTGACCGAGACGGCCGAGCAGTTCGCGGCGCTGCGGCTCCCCGCTGCTCGGAGGTCCTGAGGCATGGGCGCGCGGAAGACGGTCGCGGTCCTCGCTACGCTCGACACGAAGGGCGACGAGGCCCGGTACCTGCGCGAGCAGCTCGCGAAGCTCGGCAGCAGCGCACTCATCGTCGACATGGGCGTCATCGGCTCCCCGACCGCGGAGGCCGACCTGACACGGGAAGCGGTCGCGGCAGCGGGCGGCACGCCGCTCACCGAGCTCCTCCGCGAGCCGACGCGCGAAACGGCGGCGCCGGTGATGATCGCGGGCGCCACGAAGCTCCTGCGCAGCAAAGTGGACGCGGGCGAAGTGCACGCCATCCTCGGGCTCGGCGGCTTCCAGGGCACCGGCGCGTGCTGCCAGGTCATGCGCGCGATGCCGTACGGACTGCCCAAGGTCATGCTCTCGACCGCCGCCTCGGGCGACACGGCAACCTACGTCGACATCAAGGACATCACGATGATGTTCTCCGTCGGGGACCTCCTCGGGCTCAACGCGTTCACGCGCAAGATCCTGGCCAACGCGGCCGGGGCCGCCCACGGCATGGCGCAAGTCGAGGTCGAGCTCGAGGTGCACTCGGGCGACAAGCCCTTGATCGGGATGTCGAACCTCGGCGTCCTGACCCAGGGCGCCCTGCACGCCGTCGAGTGCTTCGCCGAGCGCGGCTACGAGGTCATCGTGTTCCACGCCATCGGCTCGGGCGGGCGCGCGATGGAGCAGATGATGAAGGAGGGCATCATCGGCGCGGTCTTCGACTACGCGATGGGCGAGATCGCCGACGAGGTGTTCGGCGTCCTGCGCGCGGGCGGCCCCGAGCGCCTCACCGTCGCCGGCGACCTCGGCCTGCCGCAGGTCCTGTGCCCCGGCGGCGCCGAGCACCTCGGCATCCTGGTCGCGCCGAACGAGGTGCCCGAGGAGTGGAAGGACCACGACTACGTCTTCCACAGCCCGGTCGTGTTCGTCCCGCGCCTGCGCGCGGACGAGTTCGTGCGCGTCGCGGGTGACATCGCCGCTCGGCTACAGCACACGAAGGGCAACGCGGTGCTCATGCTCCCGAAGGACGGCACGGGCAGCTACGCCGTCCCGGGCGGCCCGCTGCGCGACACGGAGAGCGACGCAGCATTCTTCGCAGCGCTCAAGGACGGCATTCCCGACTGCATCGAGGTCGTCGAACGCGATACCTACGCGGAGGACCCGAAGTTCGTAGAGGAATGCGTCGAGCGTTTGATCGGATTGATCGAGGCGCACTAGACGGCCGCACGGAGACCTGGTCGAACCCGTCCCGCTCGACCTCGACCTCCTCCCACGGTTCGTCGACGACCTACTGGTGGCCGACACGGGCTCGGGGGCCCCGCCGCTCGTCGACCTCGGCGCGTACGAGAAGCAGTGAGCTGTCAGTCCTGACGGTTCACCGATTGCGTTGCGGACGACGCCGGCCGGGGATGCGGTCCCGCCGCGGGATGCCCTGCACTTCGCGTTCGAAGTCGGGCAGCTCGAGCAGGATCGGGTCGAGCGCGTCGAGCGCCGCCTGCAGCCGTGCCGCGAGCTCCGTCCGGTCGGTCGCCTCCAGGCGCGCGAGTAGCATCTTCGCGGTGCCGGCGGGCGACAGGTTGAGGCCGTCGAGGCTGGCCGCCGACTCCTCGCGCCGTTCGAACGAGAGCAGCAGGTCCGTGAGCGCGGCCGCGTACTCCTCGCGCTCGAGGGCGACGCGCGCGCGCCCCGCGAAAGCGAGCGCGATGTAGTGGTCGGCCGAGTCGCGGCTCTCCGCGTTGTTCGCGATCGCCCGTTCGTAGTGGCCGATCGCGCGGTCGTACGCCAGGGTCGCGGCGCGATCGTCGCCCGCGCGCCGGTGGAACTCCGCGGCGACGAGCGAGGCGTAACCCGCGAACCACTCGAGGTTGGGTGGCGCGTCCTCGGCTTCGAGCAGGGTCTCGTAGGCCCGTTCGAGCCCACGGACGCCCTTGTTCCAGAGGATGCTGCCCCGCAACCGGTCGTGCAGAGGCGCGCAGTCCGAAAAGCGCGCGAGGCCTTCATCGAGGACGCGCGCCGCCTGCCCCCGGGCGCCGAGCCGCCGCAGGAAGTCGTAGTGCGCGACGACGTGCAACTCGCTGCCGAGCGGGTGCTTCGCCAGCACCGAGTAGGCGGCGTTGACGTCGGTCAGCCACTGCGTGGGCCACTGCGTCTTCTCATCGAGCGCCTTCGCGATCGCCTTCTGGCGCGCTTCCGCGAAGAGCGCCACGGTCGCCATCGCGCTCCAACCCTCCGTGCCCGCGGGCAGGCCCTTCATCGCGACCTCCGCCCGCGCGTAGGCGGTCTCGAGGTCGCCGAGGTAGTAAGCGGACAGGCCGATGGCCGCGTTGACGCGCCATCCAACCGCCCCGAGGTCCTCGGCCGCCTGCGCCGCGCGGCGCGCGTCCTCGAACATGAGGAGCCCGTAGGTCAGCGCGGTCCTCGGATCCGCGGCGAGCGCCTGCGCGGTCTCGGGATCCACCGCGAGGACGAGCGTCGCTTCCGCCAGGTCCAGGTGGGCTGACGGATCCTCGGGACGCGCTTGCCGGATCTCGGCCTTGTAGTCGATGCTCGCTTCGAGCGCGAGCCAGTCGCCGGTGTGCGCGTAGTTCCCCTCCCCCGCCAGCGCCGTCGACCAACCGTCCGCGTCGACCGCGTGCGAGCGTCCGGCCAGCCCGCGGTGGACCGCCGCGAGCGTGCGTGCACGCGGCCATGTCGTGCCGAGCCGCTCGAGGGCGACCACGAGCGCCTCGCGCTCCGCCGCGTCCATCGGTACGCGGAGCGCTTCGTTGATCAGCTCGATAGCGCTCTCGGCCGTCGACTCGGCGAGGGCCTGCCGTGCCAAACGCGCGAGCTCGACGTCGAGGCCGAAGATCGCGAGCCGCAGGAGGTCCGTGTGCGAGAGATCGCTGTATCGCAACGTCGCCTGGAGCAGCCGGCGCCGCAGGACCTTGTCGCCCCCGCGGTACGCGTTCTCGACCATAGTCCGGTCATCGATGTCGGCGCTCCCGACACGCTCCTCGAGCGTGAGATCCCCGCGGGTATCCGGAAAGGGCTCGCGCTCGCGGTTCACGATCCCGTCGTCGATCGCCTTGAACACCGAGTCCGTGTCCATGGCGTAGAACACGTCGTACGTCTCTTTACCGTCGAGCTCGACCATGATGTGACGGGGCGCGATCCGTCGGCCGTCGAGGAACTTTTCGTAGAGCGTCGGCTCGATCCAGATGTGCTCCCCGCAGGTGACACTCCCGAAGCGCGGGCAGAGGATGCGCCGGCCCTCCTCGTCGAAGTCGCGCGGGTTGTGGCGGTAGACCGACGCGATCACGCAGACGTACGGCGCGTAGAGCGCGGCCTTGTCCGCCTGGCGGTAGCGGATACCGGCGTAGTGTTCGCTCGCGGGCTCGCCATCCATGTTGACGCACACGAGGATCGCCTTGCCCGTCTCGCGCGAGGTCTTCACCGCGTCGGCCCAGGTGCGCTGGAACGTGATGAGGCAGGGCTGCGCCCATTCCTCCGCGGTGGGCGCCGGCCACATCTCCTCGCGGCTGACGCCGCCGGCCGCGCCGGTGCCCCCCTGCGCGGCGGCGACGGAGAGGAATGCGAGGAGGCTCGCGGCGTACGCGAGCGGGCGAAGGCGGGCTGGATTCCGCGTCATGAGGGGTCTCTGGGGAGGATTCTAAGCTTGACGGGCGGGTCACGCAGAGTAGCTGTTCAGCGTAGCGCCGGTCACCATTCTTCGCACTCGACCCCGTCGCGAACGGTAGGGAATACGTGGGGCCCGGGCCGCGACCCGATCGGGCCGGCCGTGCATCCGTGTAGACTCGTGACGTGCCCTCGCGCAGAGCCCGAATCCACGCGACTCAGGCCGCGGTAGGTCCGACGCTGCTCGCGCTGCTCGCCCTGTGCCCCGGAGCGCTCGCGGGCGAGGCGACGAGCTCCCAGGACAGCACGCCAGACCCGGTCCCAGAGGACCAGGACGCGATCGCGGTCTCCGCCGGCTCGGATCAGGCGTTCGTGGAAGTCACGGCCGCGCGCAGGGAGTACTACGTACACGAGCCGATCCGCTTGCAGTTGCGCTTCGGGTTCGAGCGCCGGTTCTTCGACGAGAGCATGATCCAGCTCTTCCACAAGGAGCTGGACGTCCCCGCGCAGGTGCTCGCGCACTGGACCAAGGAGCTCGACGGCGCGGTCCTGCTGGACGCAGCGCCGAGTCCGGCCGCGAGCGGAACGCCGCTTCGGACCTTCGCGCTCGACGACGGCATCGCCACCGCGCGCGAGCTGGAGGACCGCATCGTGGACGGCCGGCGGTTCAAGGTGCTGGAGCTCGAACGGAGCTATCTCCCGCGCCGCCCCGGCGAGCTCGTCATTCGACAGCCCGCCCTGCGCTTCGCATACGCTACGGAGTTCAGGGAGGACTCCCTCGGCGGACGCGTCGCGGTGAACCGGCGCGACGCGCTCGTCCACGGCCGGCCTCTGAAGTTCCTGATCCACGCGCTGCCCGAGGAGGGGCGCCCCTTCGACTTCACCGGCGCGGTCGGCAGGTACACCGTGCGGGCGAGAGCCGAGCCGCGCGAGGTCGATGTGGGCGAGAGCTTCCGGCTGACGCTATCGATCGAGGGTGCGGGCAACTTCGGGTATTTCGAGGCGCCACGGCTCGACGCGCTCGCGGATTTTCACGTCTACGGCACGATGACGGAAGAGGCCGAGGGGCGTGAGGTCGTCACCTACGACCTCGCGGCGCGGAGCGCGGAGGTCGAGGGCGTGCCTTCGATCCCGTTCACCTACTTCCACCTGGATGCGCCGCCGGGCTACAGGACCGTGTACACGGAGGCGATCCCGCTCGTCGTGCGTCCGCTCCCCGTGGGCCCGGACGCGCGTTCGACCGCGGGCGACGGAGCCGGACGCGCGGTCGCGGGCATCAACGACATCTACGACCTGAAACCCACGACTTTGCCAGCGAGCGGGGACAGGGCCGGTCCCTCCAGGCTCGGGACCGCCACCGCACTCCTCGGTCCGTGGCTCCTCGCGCTCGGGCTCGTCGCCCTTCGCCGTGCGCGGTCCTCGGGCCGCACCGATCCCGAAGGCACGCGCGCCCTGGCCGCGGCAGGTGCGTTCGCGGCGCGCGTGGACGATGAGGACAGCGACGTGTCCGCCATGCTCGCGGAGTATCTCGCGGCGCGCCTCCGGTGCTCCGCGGCCGCGGTGATCGGCCACGACCTCGCGCGGCGCCTCGCGGGGGCGGGCATCTCGGACGAGCTCGCCACCCGCGCCGCCGCGCTCCTCGAACACCTGGTCCACGCGCGCTTCGGGGGCGCTCCGCACGACGATGCCGCCGCCGCCGCAGGCGAGCTGGTCGACGCGCTAGAGACCGGCTTCCGAGGCGCGCGATGATCGCGCTCCTGCTCGGGCTGCTCCTCGGGTCGCCATTCGGCCCGCCCGATCTCGGCCAGGCGGAACGCGACTACCGCGCCGGCCGTTTCGAAGCAGCGCTCACGCTCTTCGAAGCCGCACTGTCCGCCCCCGACGCACCGCAGGGCGGCGTGCTGTACGACATGGGCAACTGCGCGTTCCGCCTGGGGCGGCACGCGGAGGCGATCTGGCACTACCGCCGCGCGGCGCTGCGGATCCCGAACGATCCGGAGGTGCGATTCAACCTGCGCCTCGCGCAGCGCGAGCTCGGGCTCGCGGCGGAGCAGGAGCGCTGGCTCTCGGGCGTGTTCGCGCCGCTCGACTCGCTCCCGCCCTGGGGCCGGCTCTTCCTCGTGGGCGCCGTGCAAGCCACGGGCCTGGCGGGCCTCGTGCTCGCTCGCCGGCGGAGCGCGGTACGCGCCGGACTGCTCCTGCTCGCGCTGCTCGGCCTGCTCGGCGCTGCGCGGCTCGCACGCGAGGCCTGGTTCGCGCCTCTGCCCGAAGGTGTCGTGCTCGCCGCGACGGGGTTGCGCGCCGAGCCGAGCGCGGACCGCCCCGTCACCCTCGCCCTCAGGCCCGGGGAGACGGTGCGCGTCAGTCGGACGACCGAGGGCTGGGTCAAAGTCGAGTCCCCGCGCGGCCGGGGATGGACCGAGAGCGCGGGAGTCGGCGTGGTGGACTGATGGATTCCGGCGGAATCAGGGACAGAAGAGTGCCGCCAACCCGTCCGAGAGGTTGAAGTTGGTGCCGCCGGGACCGCCCGGATCCCTGAACCAGAACTGGAAGTTCCACGTGGTGCCGGGAACGATCATGCCCGGTCCGAAGTCCGCCGGCGGGACGGTGAAGTCGACCGGGCGCATCGAATTGCCGGCGGAGCTCGTGAGCGCCGGCGGGTTCAGGCGGTGGATGCCGCTGCCACCCAGGCCCACGCAGAGCACGCCATCGCCGAAGGGGTTCTGCGTCTGCTGGTCGCCGTAGAAGAACAGGCCGAACTGCCCACCCGGGGCGCCACTCACGGCCAAGGTGAAGGTGTTGTCGGCGAGGCTCCACGAGCCGTTGGACGAGATGACGGCGCCGGGACCGTCGGAGTTCGGGGAGACGATGCAATAGTTGCTCACGCTACCGCCGGCGCAGTTCTCGATGATTTTCACCACGCGGTAGCCATCGACGATGTAGACCTCGCCGGAGGCGTCCTCGCCGAAGGAGCGGATGAAGCTGCCCACTATGGTGCCAAGCTCGGCCGTGCGATCGATGATCGCGCCGCTGGCCGGGTTGTAGCTCCATACTCTGCCCGAGCCGTAGTCGGCATAGAAGTACAGTCCCTGGCTCGATGGGATCGCGCTGCCGCGGTAGACGTAGCCCCCGATGACGGCGTGCGAGGTGCCGGCGGAGTGGGTGTAGTCGAGTACAGGCAGGGTGTACGAGGGACTTCCGCAACAGGCGGCACCGCCATTAGCGCAGTAGAAGCCCTCCATGCAGGGCCAACCGTAGTTGTTGCCGCCATTGCCAGCCGCCTCGAAATCGATCTCCCCGCGAGTCTGTGAACCCACGTCACCGATCCACAGGTCGCCCGTGGCGCGGTCGAAGCTGTAGCGCCAGGGGTTTCGCAAGCCGAACGCCCAGATCGCGTCGTTCGTACCCGCGACGCCCACGAAGGGGTTGTCGGGCGGGATGAACGGCGAAGGAATGTCCACGTCCAGCCGGATCATCTTGCCCAGGTTTGTGGTCCCGGCCTGGGAGTTCGCACCGGAGAAGCTATCGCCCATGCCGATGTACAGCTTGCCGTCGCCGCCGAACTGCAGGTTGCCCCCGTTGTGGTTAGTGTCTGACTGGTCCTGGAAGAAGATCGTCTGGACCGGGTTCGAGTTGGCGACGTCGGTTGAGAGCGGCGGACCGCCGTCCACCACGTACTCGACGACGTTCGTATCTCCGGTGTCATCCGTGTAGTTGACGAAGAAGCGCCCGTTGCTGACGAAGTCCCGGTGGAATGCGAGGCCTAAGAGGCCTTGCTCGCCGAAGCAGACAGCAGTTACGAGCGCGGTAACGTCGAGGAAGGGGGACCCCAAGGTTGCGCCGTTCTTGATTATCTTGATCAGCCCGCACTGCTCGACGACGAACAATCGGTCAAAGTCACCAGGGGGCGAGGTCACATAGAGGGCACTGGAGAACCCGGATGCAACGAGCTCGGTATTGAGGCTCTGCGCGCCGGCCGCGTGAGAGCCAGTGAACAGACTGGCGACCAGCAGGAGGGAGAAGAGTCTTCTGTCCATGGGGCTTGTCCTCGTCTGCAGCGGTGTCCCGCACGAGCCACCGCGCGAGCTGCTGCTGCCACTCCGCGAGCTTCAGGCGCTCGTCGGTGTCGAGGCTCTCGTACGGGGATGCCAGTCTCCACTCAGTGTCCCCGACGGCCCCGATTGTGTTGCAAGAAACTCCGAGCGTGCGCCCGTTTCGTAGTGCCCCCCCGCTCCCGGCCACCCCCGACCCGGCCGGGCGGACTACGGCGTGTAGACGATCTCGATGGCGTCGGAGAAGTTGCGCGTCACGCGGACGTCCGGCGGCTGGCTCGAGGTCGAGTCCCCGCGCGGCCGGGGGTGGACCGGGCGCGCGGGGATCGGTGTCGTGGATTGACGGGTCCCGCCAGGATCAGGGCGTGTAGACGATCTCGATGCCGTCCGAGAAGTTGGCGTTCAAACCGCCTCCCGCCGGGTCGCGGTTCCAGCGCTGGAAGAAGTAGCTCGAGCCCGCCATGACGTTCAGGCCGCCCGGGGCCGAGGTGGCGATGTCGACCGCTTCCGTGATCATGCCGCCCGCCGCGGCAGCTGTGTTGGAGAAGCGCTGCAGGCCAATCGGGTCGATGCACAGGAACCCGTTGAAGAACGGGATCTGCGCCGAGTTCGGACCCGCGATGAAGATGCCTGGCTGGGAGGGCAGGCTGTTCGCCGTCAGCACGAGGTCGTTGGCCGAGACGCTGCCGGACCCCGAGGCGGAGATGGTCGCTGCAGCACCGGTCGAGTTCGGCGTGCTGATGCAGTAGTTCGTACCGAGCCCGGTGAGCATCCACGTCTCGAAGCCGTGCCGCCAGCCGCAGCCGGCGTAGCAGCCCGGGCCGTTCAGGTACAGATTCTCGGGGTACAGCGCCGGGCCCATCGTCGGATCGACGTAGCTGCCGATGAGTCCCATGCCCGTGTCGTTGCCGTGGGTCTCGATCACGAACGTGTCGCCGACGGTGAGCTGGATGCTCGCACTCGTGACGTCGAAGAAGGCGAGCTCGTTACCCGTGATCGCTTTCGTGTAGCTCCCCATCCAGACGACCGGCCCGATGTTCCAGCCGTCGCCGACGCGCAGGAAGAGGTCACAGTAGGCGCCGGCATTCCCGGAAAAGGTCAACTGGAAGCCCTCGAGCTGGCCTCCCACTCCGACGCGGACCTGCTGCTGCCAGGTCAGAATGGGGGGGCCGATGTTGTACCACGCATTACCGAAAGGGCTGACCTGGTCCAGGGTTCCGGTCTGGGCGAAGGTCCCCGGCGCGGCGAGGAGGACGGCGAGGGATGCGAGACCGAGTGCATTGCATTTCATGGGGATCCTCTGCCCGATTTGGGCTGTTGGCGGGCGATTCGAACGAGCTGAAAGGGTAACCGAGTCACCTCAGATCCGCTCGGACAGAGCCGATTACGACGAGCCCTGCGCCGAACCGTCGCGCTCCACGCCGTTCCGCTCGTGCCGCGGACCACGACCCTCGCGGGCCGACCCCGCTCCTCCAGAGAGGATCGCCCGGAGCGTCCCCCCTTCGAGCTCGAACTCGAGCGTCATGCCGCTCTTCTCGGCGAGGGCGCGCGAGAGCGCGAGCCCGAGTCCCGACCGGTTGCGGTCCACGCGCGCGTGGTCCTTGCGCCAGAACGGCTCGGTCAGGACGCGCAGGTCTTCGGGCTGGAGATCGGGCGCGTCGTTGTCCACCTCGAACCGCCATGCGCAGCCATCGGAAGTGAGCAGGCACTCCACGTGCCCGTGGCGCGGCGTGTAGTACAGGGCATTGCCGAGGAGGTTCGACACGACGATGCCGAGGACCTCGCGGTCACCCTCCACCGGCTCCGCGCCGTCGACGCGATTGTCCACCCGCAGCTCGCGCTCGCCCTCGAGCTCGGCGAGCGAGTGCAGGACGCCGGCGACGAGCTCGCCCAGGTCGACGCCCTCGCGATCGAACGTCTCCGTCCCCGTCTCGAGCCGCGCGAGCCGGAGCAGGGTGGACACCGAGCGCCCCATGCGCGCGGCGACGTCGCGGATCACCTCGAGCGCGCGCACCGACCCTGCGGCATCCTTGCCGCCGCGGAGCGCGACCTCGGACACCGTAATACGGTGTCGCACACTTCCGCGCCGCCCAGCGAGTGATAGGTACCGCACTACGACCAGCGCAACACCGGTCGGAGTGCGGTACCTATCACTCGCTGGGCGGCGCGGAAGTGTGCGACACCGTATTACTTGCTGAACGGGCTCGCGATCACCGGGATGATGTTCAGCTTCAGCAGGACTTCTTTGCCGTAGCCGTCCTGATTCTCGATCGAGTACTCCATGCCCAGCTGAAACTTGATGATCCGTTTCCCGAACTTGGCCGTCTTGGCCACGACGAGCCCGATCGGGATATTCCACTTGTTCCCCGAGGTCGCCTTGTCGTTGTAGGTGATCGTGGGGTTCGTGCCGATCTGCCA
>SMVB01351878.1_pt1 | contig 20067 bp, 18 predicted proteins | sample 2456461 | NCBI WGS metagenome assembly SMVB01 (sample SAMN11095934, study PRJNA526329) | marine sediment metagenome | biome: Marine sediment; feature: Surficial sediment; material: Deep marine sediment; isolation source: Hadal surficial sediment | place: Pacific Ocean | collected 2014-05 | depth...
CCCCGTTTGCTCTGGATAGTCACATGTCGGCACAAGGCTGGTCACCGATGATTCGTGAAGTTGTAATGACTAAGCGCATGCCTCCCGGTCAGGTCGATAATAAAGTCGGTCTTAAAGTCAAAGATGCGATGAACCTTACTGATGCAGAGATGCAAACACTGGATCACTGGATTAATGCGGGTGCTCCGGTTGACGGCGATGTCGACCCCCTTGCTCAACTTACCTGGCCGGAAACCAAATGGAAATTGGGCGTACCCGACTTAATCGTACAGATTCCCGCTACTACTGTTCCTGCTACTGGCATAGTCGACTACATGAATTTCCCCATCGCTCTGAACCTGGATCGTGACGTTTGGATAAAAGGTAGTGAAGTAGCTCCGGGCGATCCTACTGTATTGCATCACATCATCACTACAGTTGTTCCTCCTGAGGGTCCACTGGATTTCCAGCAGATATTGATGGAACTGTTGAATACAATACCGGAAGAAAAAGCCCAGGCAATCCGCGCTAAATTATTTACCGCAGCGGCTTCTGGTACGCAACCTAATATAGTCGAAATTTTTGCCGACACACCTGAAATTGACCTGGGCGTCTTTATCGGCGGCAGTACAGATCCCAATGCGGCTTCAATAGCGGGTTACGCGCCGGGTGCCAGCATCAGGTTCAATCCAGATGGAACTGGCGGTTTACTGCGAGCCGGGTCTAACCTAAGCCTGCAATTGCACTACACCACGTCTGGTAAAGAGACTATCGATAACTCAGAGATCGGAATTTATTTCTATCCAGAAGGTGAAGAACCAACCGAGCGCATGTCTGGCGGTGTTGCAAACGCTTTCACCATTGACGTTCCCGCTCAGGCGAAAGATCATGAAATGGAAATCACCGTAACAGTGCCTAAAGAAGCCTACCTGTACAGTTTAATGCCCCACATGCATTTTCGTGGCAAGCGCATGAAGTTCAAGGCCGTGTATCCGGACGGAACTGAACAGCTTCTGATATCTGTACCAAACTACTCTTTCAACTGGCAATTGAGCCATAGCCTGGAAGAGCCATTACTGGTTCCTGCCGGCACCAAGATCGTAGCCACAGGCGCTTTCGATAATTCTTCGCAGAATGATTACAATCCAGATCCGAATTCACCGGTATACTGGGGAGAGCAAAGCTGGGAAGAAATGTTTATGGGTTTTTACAGTTGGAAGAATGTTGACCAGGGCGGTGAATGATATTCATCACTTTTGATTAGCACTTTGTTAGGAAACCCCTGATTTAAAAAACCCCGTTTCAACGGGGTTTTTTTTGGCCATGTCTGGCAATCAAAGTAATTGCTTTATTGGCGTGGTGGCGGTGGTGTCCAGTCACAATCAGCGCAAAGTGGTGACTTATCGTTCTGCGCCATTACCTCGAATATGAAATCACGCCATACTTCATTCGGCTGCCAAACAGTATTCATATCGGCTTTAGCCTCTGCCACTGACGCGTCTTCAAAGATTACCCGGTACAAGAAACTAAAAGCAGTCGCTCTTGCATTTACCTGGCAATGCAGCAGGGTTTTTTTGTCTGTATTACGTTGCATTGAGTCAGCGAAGGCGTAAAACTCACTGGGAAGCGGATTAGAAAAGTCCACGGGCACTTGCATGTACTCCATGCCCAACCCTTTTACCACCTGGTCCTCATCAGCCACGGCATTGCCGTTATTAGTAAAAGCGATATAAACAATTCGTTCAAATCCCTGGTCACTCAATAACTGGAATTGCTCACGGGTTGGTTGGCCTGCACTGGCAAACAGGCTGCTGTACTGCCGGTAATTTGTAATGTCAGCCAGCGCGGAATTGGGTTCTTCCAGAGCCATGGCCGGTAACGAAAACAACACCGCTGCAGCAACTATCAATGGTTTGTTCATTGCTCCTCCGATCATCGAACGTAGTGAGGTTAATTAATAATAAGCAGACACTCTAACAGTTAGAGAAGCTTTGATTCAATGTCACGGCTTCAATTAAATCAGTAGTAAATTCAAGTAACAGTTCATCTTCGCAGACTCTTTCTCGGTTCTTAAAGCGCAGCGGTGTACCGTACGGTGGCAGATGGACAAACATTGCCAGATTAACGCTAGGGTGATGAATACAGGTAGTTTCGAGAATATAAAGAATTTCTTCACACAAAAATCCACCAGGGTCCAGTGATAACAATACGGGAATTCCCTTATCAATCAGCCTGTTACGGATCTCAACCAGTGGCGCACTGCCCTTAACAACCTCAGGACCATCGGGACAACTATTCGCTTCGATGGGAAAACTGTCGGTATTGTCTTGTTTATGCGCCCGTTGATTTAATGCCAGAGTTTCCAGTTGGATGCAGCCGGGCTTACCCTCACCCATAGCAATAATTATTTCCGGATTATAGCCTCTTAGTGTTTCACTCATCACCCTTTGAGGCTCTCCCCATACCACAGGAATTTCGATAGCCATTACCTCGGGCTTATTCACCTGCTTTTGTAACAATGAAGCCGCAACCCATGACGCATTGACACTTCTACCGGCATACGGGCTGAAGCCGGTTAATAGTATATTGACCATATTTCTGAACTCTAGAGATTTTAAAAGCAATAGTACTACGATTCGGACCAGACATTTTTATCAGGTTCAAGGTAAAGACTTGTGTTCCAATTCACTTTGTATCCCGATCCATTTAACACTTGACCACATTCAGTTTGGAGTGCACCCTTATCTTATAATTGCACCTAAGCCTCATAAAAAAATAACAAACAGGTTCAAATCGATGAACAAAAAAGTTTCCCTAGCTTTTCATTTTCCCCTCTTTTTGGTCATTCTGTTCAGTCCTGGTCTACTTGTTGCAGCTGAACGAAGCAACGAGGTAATCGCCGAGATTTACCGTGTGGCCGCGACGCTAGCAGCGGGGAGTGATCATACCCTGTTGCAAAATACGGTGTGCCCGGACTCGCCGCGAGTTCCCCCTCCAAGACCTACAACAACTGCAACCACCGAAACAATACGCCAACGCGTCGTTCCGCCAATTCAGGAATGGTATCGTGAACCGGTCAAGGTTTTTGATGAGCTTTACTTTATCGGCACCAATAATCATTCTTCCTGGGCAGTGGTAACCGACGAAGGCATTTTGATTCTTGATACACTCTATGACTATGCGACCGGGGAATCGATCGTGGGCGGTCTGCAGAAGCTCGGCTTTGACCCTGCTGATATAGACCTGGTCATAATCAGCCATGGTCACGGTGATCACCACGGGGGCGCTAAATACCTCCAGGATGAATTTGGCGCACGTATTGTAATGGGCGCTGAGGACTGGGATCTGGTTGCCACAGACAGGCGCAATCCGATTCCAACCAGGGATATCGAAGCCTCAGACGGTATGACATTCACTATGGGCAATAGCACCATAACGCTCTACCACACGCCTGGTCACACTAATGGTACCCTGTCGTCTATTATTACGGTAAGGGACAATGGGGAAGAGCATACCGTTGCTTATTGGGGGGGTACCTCAATCACCTCCAACACCCCCACGGATCGAGTTGAACTTTATATCGATTCAGCTGTGCGCTTCAGAAACATAGCCCAGAATGCCGGGGCCGATGTGCTGTTAGCAAACCACCTGATATTTGATGGTAGCCGAGATAAATTGCCGGCTCTTGCCAATCGTCAAGCCAACCAAACACATCCCTATGTAGTTGGCATCGATTTTATAAGTCGTTACTTAATGGTGGCGGAAAATTGTGCACGGGCCGAATTGTCATACCGTTAGAGGAGTAAACCTATGCGGCAACTTTTATTACTTTGTTTTTTGCTTCTGAGTGCCTGTAATGCGCGTCTGTATATCGATCAGAGTCCGGGTAGTGAAGGCAAATCATTATCTGTGGGTGAAACTGCAAATTTTCTGTTCTTCACCAATGAACCGGCAGCTGAGTCAGGCTTGAGACTTACCAGTGGCAGCGAATACCTGATTCAATTTACCCTGCTTAGCAACTGGATAGATGGCGACATTGATCAAAATGAAAACGGTGAACTACTCGATGAAACCGGTTTTGCCGACAGTCTTATGTCCTTTGACTCCCTATCGGTATTAAAACGATCACGCGAACACCGTTGGTTTGAACTTATGTTCTACGTGGACGGATGCTCCCGTGATAGCCTGCTTGGAGTATCGGATTTGCCCTACGATCAAGCCAGTGGCTCTTATTCCTACAGCGCTATTTGTAGCGGTGATTTGAAGTTGTTTGTCAACGACAGTCAGGGGTTTTATGGAAATAATGCAGGCTTCACCAATTTGAAAATTACTCGAATAAATTAGGGGTTACCTATGAGAACTATAAAACAGGTTCTGGGTGATAAGGGACGGAATACCTGGTCCATAACTCCGGAAGAAACCGTATTCGATGCAATTCAATTGATGGCTGAAAAACGGATTGGGGCTCTATTAGTCATGGAAGGTGATCAGCTAACTGGAATAGTTTCAGAGCGTGATTATGCCAGGGAAGTTATTTTAAAAGGCCGATCTTCGAAGGAAACACCAGTACGGGATATTATGACCAGTAAGGTTGTTACCATACCCTCCAATTTTCGTGTCGAGGATTCTTTGTTGATAATGTCCAAGAATCGAATTCGTCATTTACCGATTGTTGATAATAATCGGGTTGTGGGCATCGTATCCATCGGAGACCTGGTTAAGCATATTATCTATGAACAGCAATCGACAATCGAACACCTGGAAAAGTACATCAAGGGCTGAAGTGGTCAGGATATTTCAAGTTTATATCCTCCCCCCTCATCGGCAACAAACTGGATATGTTGGTTAATGCAGGCCGGTGCCTCTCCTTCGGTATGGCTGACAAAAATAATCTGCGTTGAGGTGAATTCAGTAATTGCATCAACGGCGCTAAGTATTAGCGAACGATAGTAATCGTCTAATCCGACACAGGGTTCATCCAAAATCAGCACATCGGGTTGCTTAACCATTGCCCGAGCCAGCAATACCAATCTCTGCTGGCCAAATGATATTTCCTGGTAAAATTCTTTAGTCAATGAGCCTATGCCTAACTGATCCAACCACTGTTTAGCGGTTTCAATCTGAGTGCCGCCACTGTCATCATACAACCCCACAGAATCAAAGAAGCCGGACACCACCACATCAACTACTTTCCATCCTCGAACATATTGATTGTGAATTTCATTTGATATTACGCCGAAGTGAGCTTTTATATCCCAAACCGACTCTCCGCTCCCTCGCTTCACCCCAAACAGATACACATCCTGACCATAAGCCTTATGATTTTCACCATCAATAAGACTCAGCAATGTTGATTTTCCACAACCGTTCGGACCTTCAATCAAAGTGTTATGACCGCTTTCCATTTGCCAGGACACATTATTCAACACAAGCTTTTCCCGATAGCTGGCACTGACTTTATCCAGTCGAATTGGAGGTTCGGTTTTTGCTGAATCCGAATGTAACTCTCGCTGTTTTGGAATCAGAATTTGCAAGTGACTATCAGGCTTGGCGATTTGTTTGTATTCGGGGCATTCCCGTACATCTTCGATGCCACCTTGTCGAACAATCTTTAACCCCCGCATTAATGCTAAATGAGTAATGCCGGGTAATATATCCTGTTCCCTTCGGCACAGTAATAATGTGCTGTTGTCTCTATCCATCCAGTTTTCCAGCAGCACTCTGACTTGCGCTTGGGACTGTTTATCGATTACTTCTAACGGCTCATCCAATACCAATAGTTTGGCTTTTCCATTTTGCTTACTTAACAAAGCCCTTGCGATCATGACTCTGCGCACTTGACCGGAAGAAAGGAAGCGCACTCCACTCTCAGCCAGATGTTCAATGCCCATTTTTTGCACTATTTCTCGATAGCTACTCTGATCACCATCGCTCAGTAAGCTAGCGCTTTGTAACAGATTATTCACAGTAGTGCCGATATCCAGGGCATCAGCCATGTAATCACTCATGTCGTGGCGATTATCCCAATCCCAGAGTTTTTGCTGTTCTTCAAAGGAGACATTGACCACATCCGATGAGGGATCGAACGGCGCTCCGTAGCTGACATATCGCTGTCCATGTGGTAGATCAGCACTCACCAATCTCGATAGCAAGGTCTTACCTGCACCGTTTCCACCAAAGATGCACCAATGTTGTCCAGCGCAAAGTTGAAAATTTTGTATTTCCAATACCCGGCTACGACTGATACGAATCCGGGCATCCTCGATCGTAACCATAGGAGGAGGATTTCCTGCTTGATTAACCATGGAGGGTTATCCTTCTGATAACTGACACAATAATTGGTTATAATAGTGCAGCTGTGTGGTAGCGAGATCACTGCTATGTCATTGGGTTGTGGTATTTTACAGCGCTTTCACACTCACTGTTAGGCATACGGATATTATCGATGGAATTTAGCTTGCTGGATATTGTCAGTTTCACCTGGTTTATACTGTGTTGGATCGGCTATACAATTTTTGCCCGGCTCGCTGCCAAAAACACTAATACCCTTTCGAGCGTACTTTATCAATTTCGTAAAGAATGAGTACAAAAACTCAGTATTTCAGGGATGAGTGAGGTCGATGCTGACCTGCTTGCTAGCCTGGAGAAGCAGGTGTCTTTCTTTGCTTCGTGTTCATTATTGATTCTCGCCAGTCTAGTGACAGTGTTAAGTACTTCCAGCGAAATATTCTTGAACCTTTCGTCATTAAGTTTCGTTACAACGGTTTCAGTAGAAGTTATTCAAGTCAAACTCTTACTGTTAATCATAGTATTTATCTATTGTTTTTTTACTTTTACCTGGTCTATTCGCCAATACGGATTTTGTTTTATCCTATTTGGTTCATCATTTCACTCGGTGAAATATTACAAGGAAGCAAAAGATTATCGTGCTTCAGCGGTAGATCGAAATTTTAAGGCAATGGCCAAGGTGCTGGACCGAGCTGCCCATAGTTATAATTACGGGTTGAGAGCCTACTATTTCGCCCTTGCTGTGCTGGCCTGGTTTATTAATCCCTGGGTGTTCATGGTTGCGTGCACATCAATTGTGTTCGTTTTATACCGAAGGGAGTTCAAGTCATCAACTGTGCAGGCCCTGATAACTTCGCGAATAATCATAACCGGTGAAACCAATTCCAGCGAGTCTGAGGCTGAATCCGCATCCAGTTAAGGTCTTCTACCAAGCGCTCTTTGCATAACCTCGTACTGGATGGTCATCATATGCCCGATCGAACGTCGCCAATACTCGGAATTGTGCCGCCCCTTTGATTGCATAAAATCAAAAGGTACGTTGTTTAATATCAACAACTGCATAAACTCCCTGGCTTCACTTACCAGACCGTCTTCTGTTCCTGAATCGATATATATGTGGGGCAACTGGCTCTTTGGAACATTGTAAAGGATTACAAAAGGATCATAAGCTTCGGCCTGCTCAACAGTGGCAAATTCTATGCCTTCAGGCGTGCGTTCTTCCTGGGTACTAAAGCCAGGAATATCAATGAGTTGAGATATAAACCTGTCAGCCTCGGCTAGCTGAGTCGACACCGCCTCCGGTCTCTCCGGCCGGTTTAGATCTATTCCTTGACGGAGTGCTTCAGCGGCAGACCGTGCATGTGATAACGCACCACTGGTGCTTCCCATAGATACAAACAAGTCTGGATGCCGCAATGCCAACATAAAAGCAGCGTACCCCCCCATGGACAAACCGGAAATCGCCCGTCCTTCTTTCTCTGCCACAGTGCGATAATTATCGTCAACATAAGTAACCAAGTCCTCGACGATATGGCTTTCCCAGTCATTCTTTTGCTCAGCTTCACTGCTGGCATAATTTACAAACCAGGTGTTTCCACCATCGGGTAATACGAGTATCAGACCATCCAGACTTCTTGCATAAAATGCCGCTCCCAGATTTCGCCCCCATACCGTATAGTTTTGCCTATAGCCGTGGAGTAAATACAATACCGGGTAGCGTTCAGTCCCCTGGGCATAGCCATCGGGCAAAACGATGTCGAATTTCATATTTCGATTTACTGCCGGACTGAAAAACTCAACGGTTTCCAAGCCCTCAGGGATCGGTGCCGCAGCCAGAACCAGTTGTTGATTCGAATTTTGCGCCTGGGCTGAGGTCAAACTCCCTAGTGCAAGAAACGCCAGCCACATTAAAAATAATGAATTGGAGCGCATCAAGGTTCCAACAGTGTTTCGGTAATATCCCACAATCGTAAGGCGCTTTCGTCACTAACTGCCCAAGGGGCAACACCTTCGTAACGGGGGGTTTCGTCGGTTGCAACAATGGCAACATCACAATTTTCACAATACAGACCGCCCTTGCCAGCTAGAGCTGTGCTGGTGGCCGCCCACAATGTAGTAGAACAACCTTGAGAAGGCGATTTGAATAAGGCTTTGGCTTGTTCTGACAAATTACCTTCTTTATCCAACCATCCAAGTGCTGCCATTTCCTCGTTTTCCAGATGGCGCTGTAATGGCGTCATTATTCCGCCAGGATGCACAGAAAAAGCCCTGATACCCTGGTGCCGAAACTTCAAATCTAATCCGAGAGCAAACAAAGCGTTTGCTGTTTTCGCCTGCCCGTATGCCACCCACTTGTCATAGGAATCCTGCAGAAAATGAATATCATCCCAGCGAATATCGGAATTTTTGTGCCCGACAGATGACAGACACACCACACGAGAGTTATCAGCTCGTTTTAACAGCGGTAATAGTTCGGTTGTCAGAGCATGATGCCCAAGATGATTGATAGCGAATTGACTTTCCCAGTTTTTACCAATACGAGTTTCGGGACAGGCCATTACGCCGGCATTGTTAATCAGGATGTTCAGGGAGTCGTCACTGCTTCTTACTCGATTTGCATAGGCACGGACACTGTTCAGGTCACCCAAATCCATCTCGCCGATAACAATATTTCCCTTGATATCAGCCAGGGTCTTGGCCGCTTTTTCCATGGTACGCACCGGCACATGGACCTTGGCTCCTGCATCAGCCAGTGCTCGTGTTGTTTCGAGACCGATACCACTATAACCACCGGTAACTAATACAACATGACCGCTCAAATCAATGTTGTCCAGAATCTCAGCTGGTTCTGTTCTAGGCCCAAATCCAGAAGCTAATTTCTGCTGCTCAATTATTGCCATGATCCAACCTTGTTACCTGACCGGTGGCTAGGTTAGCATAACGCTTTACTACCCGTTAAGAATCAAGGGATCCATTGACAAACATATTGCGAGTTTCAGTATGACAACAAATAATCTGGAAAAAGCAGCAAAAAACGGCCTAATTCATCGTCGCCATTTATTAGGATTCGGCCTGGGAGCCGCTGGTACTCTGGCCGCAAACAGCGTTCTGGGCGCCGATCAGGGATTGCAGTTTGAAATACCTGACTGGTCCAAACAACCCGGTCCCGGTGCTAGCGCTTACGGTAAACGATCGAGCTTCACTGAAGATATTAGTAGACAAGCCGGCAACCCGAACCCTCTTTATCCCGGAGGAGGCTCCTCCCGCTCTCCCCTGGATAAACTTCAAGGCACAATCACACCTAACAGCCTGCACTTTGAACGTCACCACGCGGGGATTCCCGATATTAATCCAGCCGGGCATAAGTTAGTGATTAACGGTCTTGTCAGACAACCTCTGGCTTTTAATTATGAAGATTTACTGGCTTATCCAATGATCAGCAAGATTCATTTTCTGGAGTGTTCAGGTAATAGCGGTACTTTGTATGGGAACGAACCTGTCAACGGGTCGGTGCAAAGTATTCATGGTCTGGTTTCCTGCGCCGAATGGACAGGGATTATGTTGTCAACTCTTCTCGATGAAGCCGGTGTACTTCCCCGGGCAAAATGGATCAGCGCTGTAGGCGCCGATGCAGCCAGCATGGGAAGATCCGTTCCGCTGACTAAAGCCTTAGATGACGTAATGATTGCTCTGTATCAGAATGGCGAACCTATTCGTCCCGAACAAGGCTATCCCATGCGCCTATTTGTTCCAGGCTGGGAAGGCAATATCAGTGTCAAATGGTTGACTCAGCTTAAGTTGACCGAAGGACCTTCTCAATTTCGAGATGAAACTTCCAAGTACACTGACACCATGGCGGACCGACGTAGCCTTCAATTTACCTTCCCCATGGGGACCAAGTCGGTAATTACTTCTCCTTCTGGACTTATGTCACTGAATCGCCGTGGACTCTATCAAGTCACCGGTATTGCGTGGTCAGGTTCAGGCGTGATACGCCGGGTAGAAGTTTCGGCAGACGGAGGGCAAAGCTGGGCCGACGCGATGATCGACTCACATCAGAGCACCAAGGCTCTAACCCGGTTTCGTATTCCCTGGCAGTGGCAAGGACAGGATGCCACGTTACAAAGCCGTGCAACGGATGATCAAGGTAACGTCCAACCTACCCGTCAGGCATTAAGGGATGCAAGAGGCCTCATCAGTCGTTACCACTTTCATGGGATTCAAAGTTGGTCCATCGCTAACACTGGCGAGGTGAGGAACATTTATGTTTAAGCAGCTTATCTCTTATGTTTTCCTAACAGCGGTGTTACTAATGGCAGCCTGCACTACTGCACAAGTACAGGGCCCGTCTCTAGGCACTCCTGTTAGTCAACAACAAATTAGCGGGTTGGATTTGATCGTAGGATCTGACGGCAGCACACTCCCCCCTGGCAGTGGCTCAGCCAATGACGGTGAAGCCGTTTACCTGGCCAAGTGCCAGTCTTGTCACGGCACAGAGGGAGAGGGCCTGTCAGGCGCTACGGTGCTTGTTGGGGGTTCGATGCAGTCAGAAGGGCCACCACTACGAACCGTCGGCAGTTATTGGCCCTATGCCACCACGGTATTCGATTTTATTCGCCGTGCAATGCCCGCCAACGAACCGAAATCATTAACTGATACGGAAGTCTACCAGGCTACCGCTTACGTTTTGTTTCTTAACGGAATCATCAGCAGGGACACGATTCTCAACCGTAATAGTCTACCTGCAATCATGATGCCTAACCGCGACGGTTTTATAGATCGAAGCAGCCTTCAATAGGTTAGATCCTGAGATATCCCGATAAATATTCAAAGATCACTATTTTGAATATTAGTCGAGTGACTGGCAATCCAGGGATGTCACTTTTGTCACCTCTTTTGTCGTCTGCCTGCGAAGCTGAGTTACCTGGTCCCGATCCGATGAAAACTGCGAACTCTTTGGTTTCTAGTTAAATTAAACCCTCAAACTTCAAGTTTGCACTGAATTTAGGCGTTTATCCTGGGGATATCTCAGGGGCAGATCCAAGACACAAATTGTATAAATTTCACGCCTCGAAAAGCTTTCCTCGGTCAGGAATCGCCTGTAGTATCTGGCGCTTCTGCAAAAATATCCACAATGACGTAGAGGATTAGATGAGTAATAGATTGTTCGCCGTCCTGTTAGTGTCCTTTGCCCTAACATCAACAATAACCTCGAATTCGGCATCCGCCGCCGACGAAAGCCTAAGCATTCCTCGTATTGATAACGAACCCTCTTTGACGGATTTTGCGAATATGAAGCCGGCCACTTCATTGGCCAGATCAATGGCCAGGGTTGGAAACTTTGTTCAACGTACTCCAGACGATGGTGACCCTGCAACCCAGCGAACAGAAGTCTACATTGGCTATGATCAACAGCAATTATATGCAATTTTTCTCGCATTCGATTCTGATCCAGACCAAATTCGTGCCAACCTTTCATCACGAGAAAATATCGACGGTGACGATACAGTTGAGATGACTATTGATACATTTAATGATCAACGGACCGCCTTTTCCTTTCGTACGACACCTTTAGGCATCCAATGGGACGCACGCTGGACCGAAGGCAGTTCATTCCGGGGGGGCTTTGATACTACCTTGGAAGCGGTCTGGGGCAGCGAAGGCCAGCTCACGGATCAGGGCTATATGGTGAAAATGGCTATACCACTTCGTAGCCTCCGATTCCCAGACACATCAGAACAAATATGGCGAGTCCAATTTGCACGGCAGATACCTAGATTGGGAGAAGAGGCCTATTGGCCTGCTTATTCGATTGCGATTGAAGGACGTCTTAACCAGACTGCTTTGCTTACTGGTATAAGTGATGTATCTCCGGGTAATAATTCACAAATCATTCCATTTATTTTCGCTCGCAGTGTCGATGCCATTGATATGAATACTGAAGGCGGACCCAAATTCGACAAAAATACAGAACAAGACATCGGGGTTGATGCTAAGTTTGTTTTTAACGACGCTTTGGTATTGGACCTAACCCTTAATCCGGACTTCAGTCAGGTGGAATCCGATCAACCCCAGGTTACAGTCAACGAACGATTTGAAGTGCAGTTTCCCGAACGTCGACCCTTCTTTGTAGAAAATGCCGACTTTTTTGCCACCGATTCCACCTTGGTTTTCACCCGGCGTATTGTCGACCCTGAAGGCGGCTTACGATTTACCGGTCGTGCTGGCGGGTACGGATTCGGAGCCCTGATAGTTAATGATGAGGCCCCAGGATTAAATCGTGATGCAGGGGATCCGCTAAAAGGCGAAAAAGCCAATATAGGTATTCTCCGAGGATTCAGAGACATCTCAGATCAATCCAGGGTAGGCTTTCTAATGACCGATCGTGAACTGGGGGATGGGTTTAACCGCGTTGGCAGCATCGACGGTCGTTTCAAACTTTCTGATAATTGGATTACCAATATGCAGATTGTTGGTACTGATTACCAACCTTACGAAGCCGAGTCCGGCGTCAAGTCCACTACAGGCTATCAGCGCAACATATCAATCAATCGTACCGGACGAACCGTCAATACACACTCTCACTTTATAGAGACCACCGAGGATTTTCGTGCAGACCTGGGTTTTCAAAACCAATACTTCCGACCTGACACTTCGGGCATACACAATCGAGTTAATCTGAATTTCTTTCCCGAAAGTTCAACTATCAATAGTTGGAGTATGGGATTTATGGATACTTATCTTCTTGATATGGAAGGCGTAAGGATATTTCACGAACTCAGACCCAGTTTTAATTTAAATTTTGATACGACAAATTTTGGTATTCAGTATACGGATACCGCCGAGATATTGCGACCACAAGACTTTGATGGAATTGTTAATACTACGCGTTACGACTATGATAACTGGCGGCTAAGTTTCGGCAATCGCACTTTAAGTACTTTAGAGTTCAATGGCAGTTATCGGTCTGGAACAGCGCTCAATCTTGTTCCTGCCCCAGGCAACTTGCCGGAAGTTTCCGATACCAGCCGAATTGATTTCGATATGCTGTGGCGACCCATAGACCGCTTGCGTATAGCTAACACCTATTTATACACTGAGCTGGAAACCAGGCACGGTGGTACAAAGATTTTTACTAATGAAATTATTCGCAGTAATTGGAATTATCAATTTAATCGCGAGCTTTCATTGCGTTTTATTGTGCAGTACGAGAAAACCGACGCGGGTCCGGCAACTAGCCTGAGTGACGACGAAAATCTTAATTTTGACTTACTGTTGCGCTATGTCATTAACCCCTGGTCGGCATTTTATATTGGCTATAATAATAATCGCAGCAACTTTGATATTGTCGAGATGGAAGGTGAACGTAAATTAATTGTGTCCGATGATCTCCATAAAGATGGAGAACAGATCTTCGTAAAATTCTCTTATCTGTTTCAGAGATAGCGGTGATTATGGCTGAGTTTCGCACACATCACGGTAGCGCCACGCTCAAGCCTTCGATTGTGTTGTACTGTAGGATTAATTCCATCCGGTCGCCAACGGCATCAACTACGTCTGGAAACATTTAGGTCCCGGTGTCAGTCCTACCACTTCTTCTATACTGACTGACGATAAGGTGGACAAGCTGAACATCGTGCCTGCCTTGTGTGCGGCACGACAGGTGGCACGCTCGCCGTCATGATGAAACAGTCGGGTCATACCCGTAAGCGATGGGCAATCTATCGACTGACCAAGTACCACCATAGTCAGATCCATGTTACTCAGATCAGCTAGTGCATTCGGTATTAGCCTCACACCATTGAACGCTTCAGTATTTCTCCTTAACGTAATTTCGTCATCAGCTCCGCCGTCAAACTAATGAACCAGTAGAGCTGGCAGCCTTTTGTTAGCCAGCCTGCTGAAATCCTCTGTGTTATTGCAATCACTTATTCGCCCAATTACTTCTACGAAACCCTTAATTACTTATCCCGGAATGAACCAGGGATTTAAAGTTGTCTCGCAATCCCCTGGCTCCGGCCCTATTAATTTGCACCATAAATATGGTTATTGTTTGAGATTCCGGGTCTGCCCAAGATAGCGTGCCAAGCGAACCGGTCCAGCCAAATTCACCATTGTTGGCACCAAAGGAAGTTTGGTCTTCATCCACCACGATACCAATACCATAGCCCCATCCGATGCCTGGCAGCAAAGCGTTCGGATTGAAGCCTATGGGCAGTAGTGATTCAGGTAAGTGATTTGTAAGCATCTGTTGGGTTGAATCAGCACTGAGAATCCTCGCACCATCAAGCTCACCTCCATTTAGCAAGGCCTGCATAAAGCGAAAGTAATCGCCGATGGTGCTTACCATACCTGCAGCTCCTTCCAGCAGTGGAGGATTCTGGGTAATAGGAATGTCCATGGGTTCCGTTAGAGTCAATGACTGATCTTCTACTGGCGCCTGGTATGCACGGGCCAACCGGTCAAGCTTGTTGTCAGGCACATAAAATCCAGTGTCCGCCATATCCAACGGGTCAAATACGTTTTCCTGCAGATACTCATCAAACAATTGCCCCGATACTATCTCAACTATTCTGCCAACAATTGTTAATGAAATACTGTACAGAAACTGCTCCCCCGGATCCCCAATTAGTGGGACACCGGCCACCTTATTGGATAACTGTGACAAGTTATCGCCTCTCGACCTCACTCTTCTTTGCTGATAAAGCGGGCTTGTGCGATGACTGAGACCTGCCGTATTCAACAGAAGATCTTCGATTGTGATCTCTCGAGTAGGTTTCCGCTCGGCGGATAAAAATGGCTCATCTGGATTAATCAATACGAACATATAACCAAACCGGGGAATGTACTTGGATACTGGATCACTTAATGCCAACTTGCCTTGCTCCACCAACTGCAGGGCGGCAACTGCAGTAATTGCTTTGCTCATGGAACGAATTTGAAAAATTGAAGAATCCTGCATGGCTTGCTGGTTATCAATATCTTGCCAACCCTTGCTCTCAAGGTAGACCACTTTACCGTGACGGGCCACACCTGCAACTACACCTGCCACCAGGCCGTCATCTATATGTTGCTGTAACAGATCCGACATCTGCCGCAGATTAGCGCTGGCAATGCCAGCATCGCCAGCTTCTGCTAATGGTAATCCCGAAGGTGGAGCAGCAGAGAGCAGGCCAGGAACCATCAGCAAAAACAGTAGCAATTGAGTTATTAATTTATGCAAGAATGAATCCCCCAGTTTTGCGACGGTTAACACAGGAAAGATCGTAAGTTTTTTTGTTTTTGCGCTGATAGCTGGCTATTTATGAGTCTACCCTGTGCTTTGGATAATTTATTCAACTTGTTGTTATATTTATTTTGTAAGCTTGCAACGTGTTCTTTTAGACATTCAACCGTGCATGTTAACTTAGGATAGTTTTATATTGATCTCGTAAAACGTTCTTTTGAACTCAAACCGTGCATGTTAGTTTAGGATGGTTTTATACTGATCCCTTAAAACATTTTTCTGAACTAAAACCGTGCATGTTAGCTTAGGATAGTTTTATATTGATCCCTTAAAACATTTTTCTGGACCTTACCCATAGTATTTCTGGGTAGGGATTGTACAAATTCAATTTTCTTGGGTTGCTTGAATTTAGCAATTCGTTCCGCTAGTTCGGCCGCTATGTCGGCGGCGGATACGTCACCGTTTTGCTCAGCGACCACGACAGCCACCACGCCTTCGCCAAAGTCTTCATGGGGTACACCGATAACCGCAGACTCAACTACACCTTGCACCTCATTGATACAGTTTTCAATTTCAATAGGATAAATATTCAAGCCGCCGGAAATAATCATGTCTTTATTGCGGCCAACCAGCGTAATGCGTTCGTTTTCATCACGGCTGGCCAGGTCACCGGTGATAAAAAAACCATCTTCCCGAAACTCTTCAGCTGTTTTTTCCGGCATTTGCCAATACCCTTTGAAGACATTTGGCCCTTTGACTTCAAGAATTCCAACGTCGTTTGCAGAGACTTCATTGTTATCCTCATCCATGATCCGGGTCTCGACTTCAGGCAAGGGAAAACCAACGGTACCTGCTACTCTTTCCCCTTCCAGGGGATTGGAAATCAGCATCCCGGTTTCTGTCATCCCATAACGTTCGAGAATTCTATGCCCGGTACGCTTTTCAAACTCTTCAAAAGTCTCCGCCAGTAAAGGCGCCGAACCGGAAATAAACAGGCGCACGGACTGGCAGACTTCCTTGGTAAAGCCCGAATTTTTTAGTAATCGCGTATAAAAAGTCGGAACTCCCATCAACACCGTGGAATCTGGTAAGTAATGAACAATTCGGTCGGCGTCAAATGCTGACAGGAAATGCATCGTTGCGGTACTTAAGAGTGCACAGTGTAACGCAACGAATAAACCGTGAACGTGGTAAATCGGTAAAGCATGCAAAAGCACGTCTTTCTCTGAAAACCCCCAGATATCAATCAAATGGAGCGCATTACTGGCAAGGTTTTGGTGACTTAACATCGCGCCTTTGGACCTGCCAGTCGTCCCTGATGTATAGAGAATCACAGCAATATCATCCTCTTTCATTTTGGTGATCTCATTGTCAGGCACCAAGCCCTCAATGCGCTCTGGCAGGCTGCCCTCACCGTTAACATCGAGAGTTAAAACGGAAGCGCCGTGCTGAGTCGCAACGGCAGATAAGTTTTCCTGATTGGCCGGGTCACAAATAAATAATTTTGGTGTTGCATCACCCAGAAAATAGCTTACTTCTTCCGGGGTATAGCTGGTGTTTAACGGAATGTAGATAACCCCACTACGCAGGCAAGCAAGGTAAAGTGCCACAGCGAAAGCAGATTTAGGTACTTGAACCACCAGGCGATCACCAGGTTTCAACCCTTCGCTACGAATATATCGACTTATTCTCGCTGTGAGCTCTAACAGATCACCATTGCTGAATTGAGATCCATTATCGCAGTTCAGGCAAATTTTCTCGGCACGCCCTGCTGCACGAGACTCAATTAATGCGTAAAAGTTTTTATTCATCTCTTTTCAATCCACTTTTATTGGTACAAATCAGATATCGGATGATAGCTGAATGACACAGGCGGTCAATGAGTGTTATGCCATTGATTCTTCTGCAGCAGAGACAATTGTGTTGTGTTGTTCTATCTAGGCTAAAATACGCAGTCACATTGGCGACAGGCGTATTATAAACCTGCCAGATTGAAAACACGGAGGCAATGGGATTTGCAACGGCCGGTTCTACCTTGTTATGTATGCTGCCTGACACCACTGAGAGATATTTGTCTCCACCTCTGTTTGATGCAATCGAAGCCGATATGAACGATGAAGAAACTGGTACCGCCTGTTCGACACCTAATTATCGGTTTGATACAGCCTTAACCGCACCGACAAATAACCTAGCTCAAGCGGATGAGATAGACATTGACGTTCCATTAGAAAGTAAAAAGCTGATTGAAGAAATAATGCAGGACGGGGAAAGCCCGGTAATAATGTTTACTGTTGAACGGTGTGCATTTTGTTGGGCAGTATTAAAGGCCTCCTGGTAATGTTCTACATCATTTTTCGATACCTCCATTTTATAGCTATTCTTGGACTGGCTGGGGCGCTACTCATTGAAAACTTAGCGATTTCCCGGACCATTTCAGGCGAAGATTCCAGGAATTTAGCGAAAGTAGATGTTGTGTATGCTGTAAGCGCCATACTTGTTCTACTGTTTGGTTTGGTGTTGTGGCTTTGGGTAGGAAAGCCGAGTGAATTCTACAGTTCCAATCCATTATTTCAGTTAAAACTGGCTCTTTTTGTTACAGTAGCTCTACTGTCAATTTACCCTACTGTTTTCTTACTTAAACACAGAAAATCAGATGCCTCATCAATTGCAGTACCAACGCTCGTTATCTGGTCTATGCGTGCAGAATTGATCTTACTGGTTTTCATTCCGATACTTGCCGTATTAATGGCACGGGGACTAGGCCTTGGTGAATAACATATTCCCGATCTACCTTAAACTTATACAATACAATGGAAACAGATTGCATTTTTGCATTCGCCTGTTGTTATTTTTTACCTGGCTTTTGTACCCAGTACTAACTTTTGCGCAAAATTCGCTTGAGCAAATTTACATCCAACCGGCTACCGGGCTGCCTGACAATTTTAACTCTGAGGTAGATATCCTATTTGTGTATGATGATTCTTTGTTGAATCAACTCCCCTTTACTCAATTTGATTGGATTTCCAGTAAAGACGAATACCTGGACCGAGAAGATAAGCTGCTTGAACTGGTGCAATTTAACATAGTAGCCGACTCAGAATTACAAGAGGTACCGCTGCCACAACGGCATAACCAGGCGGTAGGTATTTTAGTATTCGCCAGCCACGAAGACCCGGTTGCTGAGGCTATAGACATTAGTTTTGAGACCAATATTCTGTTACAGATAGAGTCCTATGGCATTAACGTAATACCAAACTGAGGAACAGAGGCCGTGCTACCCACACGATTACTGATTGCTTCATTGTCGAGCCTGCTTTTTTGCCCTGCAGCCTGGTCAATAGATAAAGAAGCTTTATCAGCGGCAATAAGTGGAGCCGACCGTGAAATCATTGACTACGCCCGTGACGAGTCCAGAAAACCGGTCGAAGTCCTGGACTTCCTTGGCATCGAACCAGGTATGAGTGTGCTCGATGTCTATGCCGCCGGAGGCTACTACACTTTTATTTTGTCCAAGGCAGTAGGTCCCAGTGGCAAAGTCTATGCACAAAACACGCCTCGCGGCCTTCGGTTTGTAGAAGACCGACAGGATATAAGCCAGGGAGAAGCCCTAGAAGCAAAAATTGTCAGGGGAAACCTGGTCAATGTAACTCACCTGGTGCAACGACTGGAGAACCTGTCAATCGATCCTGAGTCACTGGACGCCATCATGGTGGTTCAGATTCTCCATGATAATTACAACCCTAATCCAGGCCGCGCATTGCAAATGCTTGAACAACTAAAAGCGCTGTTGAAACCTGGTGGTATTATCGGGGTTATAGATCATGCTGGCGAACCTGGTAGGGAAAATCGCCGCTTTCACCGAATGGAAAAAAGCCAGGCAATAGAGGTTGCGAAAGCAGCCGGCCTAATCGTTATTGGTGACAGTGACCTGTTACACAATCCCAATGATAAGCATGACCGCTCTATTTTTGATCCTCTGTTGGCACGCAATACCGACCGTTTTTTACTTAAATTACAAAAACCTTAGGCTTGTTTTTTACTTGCAGTAACGAGCTTGTAGATGTTGTCGTATAAACCCATAAACAGGGCTGTACGGCTAACTTTCAGGACATGAATTTAGTGTTTATCGATGTGACCGTCGCCAGCATGGCAGGAAAATACCCCTACATTTCCTGCACGCCAGCAACATTGCAGATAGTAGGGAAACCGTGCGCACCGAATGAGCAACACGGTGTAAAGCCCCAGCCTGGCTGGTAGAAGCTTCGAGCAAACCAGCCCGACTCTGAGATATCCGCATAAATATTCAAAGATCGCGAGTTTGATTTTTGTTGAGTGCCCGCCAATCCAGGGATGTCTCTTTTATCACCTCTTTTATCACCTGCCTGCAAAGCTGAGTCACCTGGCCCCTGTTCGCACGACCATAAATCCTTCACTTTAGCCAGCGCTGATAAACTGGAAGCGCGAATGGTCGCAAGTAAAGCCCGGGTACAGGATGATCGCCGGGAAAGTTTAGTTGAGTTAATTCAGTATTTCCTGGGGATATCTCAGGGCCCGACTATTTGGATCGTCCGTTA
>SMVB01000530.1_pt1 | contig 20063 bp, 21 predicted proteins | sample 2456461 | NCBI WGS metagenome assembly SMVB01 (sample SAMN11095934, study PRJNA526329) | marine sediment metagenome | biome: Marine sediment; feature: Surficial sediment; material: Deep marine sediment; isolation source: Hadal surficial sediment | place: Pacific Ocean | collected 2014-05 | depth...
CAACGCAATCAGCAGAGCCTGGACTTACAGGCCGTGATAGGCACCCTGCAGCAATCGCGGGCGAACTAGCGCGACAATACCAGCTGCCTTAGAAGACATGAATTTGGTTACTTTGGACAAGCCCGTAGTGTTAGTTCCTGGGAGCCTCTCCCCAGACACGACGTGAATCCGTCCCTGGAGTCTCGTCTGCCGCGTCCATGCGGCAGGCGGTCTGGGGAGAGGCTCCCAGGAACCAACACTACTCCATGCAAAGCTGGCAATTCATGTGTTTTACAAGTGAGGTCAGATTTTTAGCGCGATACGAGTAAAGGCCGGGGGCAGATTCCCCCTTGCAGGACCGTCTGAGGCCATGGATGGCTTGGTCCGACATCTCGGATGCGAGCCCGCATGGATGCGTCTTTTGCGTGTCCAGCAAGGGGGAATCTGCCCCCGGCCTTTACGGGAACCCCACAAAAAACCTAAGACTCCTCGCGATAACCACGCAACCGCATCTCCGCACTGCGCGCATGGGCAGTCAGAGATTCGCCCCTGGCCAGCACCGAGGCCACTTCACCCAATTCCTGCACACCTTGCTCACTACACATGATCAGCGAACTGCGCTTCTGGAAGTCGTAGACGCCCAGCGGCGAAGAAAAGCGCGCAGTGCCCGAGGTGGGTAATACATGGTTGGGGCCCGCACAGTAGTCTCCCAGCACCTCGGCGGTATAGGCGCCCATAAAAATAGCCCCCGCGTGCTCAACCAGCGGTAGCAGCGCCTCGGGGTCGGCCACAGACAGCTCCAGGTGCTCGGGAGCCAGTTCGTTGCTGATTGACACGGCCTGCTCTAGATTGCGGGTCTTAATCATGGCGCCACGATTAGCGAGGGAGACACGGATGATGTCGGCTCTTTCCATGTCAGGCAACAGGCGGTCGATACTTGAAGCTACCTCTTTCAGGTAATCAGCATCCGGGCACAACAGGATGGCCTGGGCATTTTCATCGTGTTCACACTGGGAAAAGAGGTCCATGGCGACCCAGTCGGGCGCCGTGCTGCCATCGCAGATAATCAGTATTTCCGAGGGGCCGGCGATCATATCGATGCCGACTTTTCCAAACACCTGTCGTTTCGCTGTAGCTACGTAGATATTACCCGGGCCTACGATTTTATCCACCGCGGGAACGCTCTGTGTGCCGTAGGCGAGGGCGGCAATAGCCTGTGCACCACCGACGGTGAACACACGGTCCACACCCGCTATTTGGGCCGCGGCCAACACCATGTCATTCAACACGCCGTCGGGGGCCGGCACCACCATGACAATTTCCTCTACGCCGGCCACCTTGGCTGGCAGGGCATTCATCAATACCGATGAGGGGTAGCTGGCCTTGCCGCCGGGCACATAGATGCCGACACGCTTGATCGCGGTGATTTTTTGTCCCAGCAGGTTGCCAGCGGCGTCCCGGTACTGCCAACTTTCCTGTTTTTGATGCTGGTGATAGCTGCGCACCCGATCAGCGGCAATCTCCAGGGCATTACGTCGGCTCTTGTCTAATTGATCCAGGGCGCTCTGCAGGCGCGCCGGGGGCACCTGCAACTGCTGCACCGAGTCCACCTTCAGCCCATCAAATTTTGCCGTGTATTCAAGTAATGCCTCATCGCCCCTGGCGATAACGTCGGCAATAATAGCGGCCACCGTGCCGATCACCTGAGGATCCAGTTGTTGCTGCCGGGCAGTGAGCTTTTTCAACTGTGCCGGGAAGTCCGCTTGAGCTGTATCCAATCGCTGCATCACCACACCCCGGGCTCAACGCCCAGCAACCACCTCAGACAATCTGTCAATGACGCCCTGGATGGTATCGTAACGCGAGCGCATGGCCGCCTTGTTGATAATAAGCCGGGAGCTTATGCGGGCAATCTCCTGCAGCGGTTCCATGCCATTGGCCCGCAGGGTATTCCCGGTATCCACGATATCGACGATTAAATCTGCCAGGTTCATCAACGGTGCCAACTCCATGGCACCGTAGAGCTTGATGACATCGGCGTGCACACCCTGTTCGGCAAAAAAGCGCCGGGTGATATTGGCAAACTTGGAGGCCACCCTGATGCGTGCACCCCCGCCCTGCCAGCCCACTGGCCCCGCCGTCATCAGGCGACAGCGTGCAATACCCAGGTCCAGCGGCTCGTACAGCCCCTGGGCGCCGTGTTCCAACAGCACGTCTTTGCCCACCACGCCGATATCTGCAGCGCCATGACGAACATAGGTGGGCACGTCGGTTCCGCGAATAATTATCATACGGATATCCGGCCGGTTGGTCTCGAAGATTAACTTGCGGCTGCTAAATACATCCTCTAGCGGCTCAATACCTGCCTGTGCCAGCAGGGGCAAAGTCTCTCTAAGAATACGCCCTTTGGTGAGGGCAATAGTGAGCGGTGAATTCATTGCAGCTTGTTCCGATTCGACATTCAGTCAGGCAGGCGACGGATATCCGCGCCCAGCAGGAGCAGCTTCTCCTCGATAGTTTCATAGCCTCTATCAATATGATAGATGCGGTGAATATGGGTCTCACCCTGCGCCACCAGCCCCGCGATGACCAAACTGGCTGAGGCCCGCAGATCGGATGCCATCACCGGTGCACCCTGCAATTGCTCCTGTCCGACGATAATGGCGGTGTTGCCCTCGATACTGATACTGGCGCCCATACGATTCATCTCGTGGATCTGGATCATGCGGTTTTCAAATATTGTCTCGGTGACCAGCGACGTACCCTCGGCAACGGCATTCATGGCGGTGAATTGCGCTTGCATATCCGTGGGGAAGCCGGGATAGGGAGAGGTCTTAATATTGACCGCCTTGGGTCTGCGCCCGTGCATATCGAGTTCTATCCAATCGGGGCCCACCGTTACGTCGGCCCCCGCCTCTTCCAGCTTGTGTAGCACCGCTTCCAGGTACTGCGGGCAAGCCTCTCGCAGCTTGATTCTGCCCCGTGTCGCGGCGGCAGCCACCAGATAGGTACCCGCTTCAATGCGATCGGGCATAACATCATAGGTACACCCGTGCAGGCGCTCTACGCCGTCAATGACGATGGTGTCAGTGCCGTGGCCGGTAATGTTTGCGCCCATCGCGATAAGACAGCGCGCCAGGTCTACAACCTCGGGCTCCCTCGCTGCGTTTTCGATCACTGTTTGTCCTTCGGCCAGCGTGGCGGCCATGAGGATGTTTTCTGTACCACCCACGGTAACAATTTCCATCAGGATTTTGGCGCCTTTCAGCCGGCCATCCACCGATGCATTGATGTAGCCACCCTCAACGTTGATGGTCGCCCCCATCGCCTCCAAACCGCGCAAGTGCAGGTCTACGGGACGACTGCCAATGGCACAGCCACCGGGAAAAGAGACATGTGCCTTGCCAAAGTGCGCCAGCATGGGGCCCAACACCAAAATGGAGGCGCGCATGGTTTTTACCAGTTCATAGGGCGCGGAAAATTCTGATATGGTCGAGGCGTTTACTTCAATGCTCAATTTTTCATCGACGGTGAGTTCCACACCCATGCAGCCCAGCAACTCAATCATGGTTGTGACATCATGCAGGTGGGGGACGTTTCTGATGGTCACCGGCTCATCCGGTAGCAAGGTGGCGGCCAGAATAGGGAGTGCGGCATTTTTTGCGCCGGAAATTCGCAGTTCGCCGTTCAGCACCCTGCCACCTTGAATAACTAGTTTATCCACAATATCTCCGCTTAACGCTATTTAGCGCGCCATTCATCGGGCGTATAGGTGGTAATGTTTACCGCGTGAATGACACCTTCGGCAATCTGATCACTGAGTGCCCCGTACACCAGCTGCTGTTTTTGCACCGGGCGCAGGCCGGCAAACACATCGCCAATGACACTGATGTCGTAGCTGTTTCCCTCCCCCTGAACCACCACTTCACACCCTTGCAGGTGGTTTGCCACCAGGGCTTTAACTTGCACCGCATCCACGCTTTATACTCCTTCTCGTCAGTTTATTTCCGCACAGGAAACCCGGGGCCGGCATTTTAGGAGAAAATGTGGCCGATTAACAGCAGATTGGAGCCGGGTTCAACCAGCCGTCTCGGTGCCCGACCAGTTATCGATGACGGCATCAATATCGCCGTTGTGTTTGCGAGCGGAGGCCTGAAACTGATTCCTGTAAATCTCACCCAGATTGACACTCTCGATAATGATATTGCGCAGCTTCCATTGCTTCTCTTTATTCAACCCCATCTGGTACATCAAAACATAGGGCTGTGAGTTTTCGCCGTAAATCAACTGTTGCACCGAGACCCGGGTTTGCTGGGCATCCGAGGCTTCGGGTGCACTCACTTCTATCCTGGAGCCGCTGAAGGCCATCAGGCCTTTACTGTAGGTGGCCACCAGGCCGATGCGCATCACCCCGGTAAAGCGCTCCAATTGACCACGCAACTGGGTGCGCCCCGCCTCATCCAGGGAGCGATAGCGGTCGCCGCTGGCATAGGGGCCCATCACACTGCGGGCAAAGCCCCGGTAATCGATGACCGGCGCCAGAATTTCATCCACTGCCTGATAATATCGAGTGGGGTCCTCATCGGCATATTCACGGGCTTCTTCAACCACCACCATCACTTGCTCTGTGGCCGAGCGAACAACATCGTGGGCGGACTGATTGGACTCGGCTGCCAGGCTGGGGCCGCTACCACCGAGCAGCGAAAAACACAGTATCGCGCCAGTGATTGCACCCAACCCCCACCGAAAATGTACCGCTGTAGACATCCACCTCCCCTTAATCCTCAAATTGTAGTATCCACGCCCTCGTTGCCCTGTATAATCCCGGCTTTGCAGGAGACAAGCTTGCGCTTTCGAGTGTCCGCTTCGCACTGCCTATGACAACAGCAATGCAAGCACAGTTCCTGGCCCACTGCGCGATGCACACTGTAACAGGAATATTGCCTATATGCTGATAGCCGCAGCCGCCATTTTGGCCGGCTTCATAATCTTAATCTGGAGTGCCGACCTGTTCGTCTCCGGTGCGGCATCCATCGCAGAAAACATGGGTATGTCACCCATTGTTATTGGGCTGACCATCGTCTCAATGGGTACATCCGCCCCCGAGGTTCTGGTAGCCATAATCGCCACCATGTCGGACTCCGGGGAATTGGCCGTGGGCAACGCCATTGGCTCGAACATCGCCAATACCGGACTGGTATTGGGCATTACCCTGCTCATCGTACCCATGTGCGTACACCATCGCTGCATGAGGCAGGAGATTCCCGCTTTGATTGTGGTGACCCTGGGCGTGGGCTTGCTGCTGCTGGACGGTGAGATCTCCAGAGTTGATGGCACTTTAATGATGGGTGCCCTGTTTCTGATTCTGTTCCAGATGGTGCGCAGTCAAACCAGTGACACTACCCTGGTGGAGGAGGCGGAAGATGAGCCGCTGCTACACCTCAAGCCCATACGCGCCTGGGTGACCTTCGCCATCGGCCTCGCTCTGCTTATCGCCAGCTCGCATCTGTTGGTATGGGGGGCCGTGTCCATCGCTTCACAACTGGGCGTTTCCCAGTTGGTAATAGGCCTGACCATCGTGGCCGTTGGTACCAGCCTGCCCGAACTGGCTGCAACTGTGGCCAGTGCCCTGCGCGGGCACACCGAGATTGCACTGGGCAATATTATCGGTTCCAACCTGTTCAATTTGCTGGGTGTCATGTCTATTCCCGGCATTATTAACGGCGAACTACTGGATCCGCAAGTGCTATCACGGGACTATGCGGCCATGACCGGTATCACGCTAATCCTCGCCGCCGGCATTCACCTGGGAAGAAAAAGAAAGGCCGCCCTGGATGCACACTCATATCTGGGGCGCTCCATGGGGGCTCTGTTACTCTCGCTGTATGGCGGTTATTATTACTGGCTGTACATGACCATTTAGCGGGTACACGAGCATGAGTAAACAGGGCTTCATCACCTCCGCACAAAGAACGATTAGAATGGAATGCGCGGCCGTGGCCGTGTTGGAGGCACGCATAGGCGACAGCTTTATCCACGCCTGTGAAATTCTGCTGCAAACCCGGGGACGGGTGATAGTGACAGGCATGGGTAAATCCGGCCATATCGCGCGAAAAATTGCCGCCACCCTGGCCAGCACAGGCACGCCGGCATTCTTTGTCCACCCGGGTGAAGCCAGCCACGGCGACATGGGCATGATCACCAGCGACGACTCCGTTATAGCATTGTCCAACAGCGGCGCGGTTCCCGAACTGCTCACCCTGTTGCCCCTGCTCAAACGCCTGGGTATACCCCTAATCAGTATGACGGGGAACTGCACATCGCCACTGGCCTCCTCTTCAGATGCACACCTGGATACCGGTGTGGAGACAGAGGCCTGCCCTCTGGATCTCGCGCCAACCTCCAGCACCACCACGGCATTGGTCATGGGTGACGCTATTGCCATAGCGTTGTTGGAAGCCAGAGGCTTTACGGCGGAGGACTTTGCCTTCTCCCACCCCGGGGGGACACTGGGAAAACAATTGTTACTCAAGGTCGACGAGCTGATGCACACCGGAGCAGAAATCCCCCGGGTAACACCGGACACGGTACTGTCCCAGGCTCTGCTGGAGATCACCAGCAAGGGGCTGGGCATGACCACAGTCGAGGGTGACACAGGCACACTGGCGGGTATCTTTACCGATGGTGATTTGCGGCGTGTCCTGGACGGGGACATCGATATTAAAACGACGGCCATATCCCAAGTGATGACGCGCCAGTGCAGAACCATTGCAAGGGGAATGCTGGCAGCGGAATCGCTGCGCATCATGGAACAGCACAAAATCAGTTCACTGGTGGTCACCGATGAGCAACAACACATTGTGGGTATCGTGCACCTTAACGACCTGCTAAAAACTGGTATCGTCTGAAACGGGATACAACTATGACCTATGCCCAGGATAAAGCTCAAGCGGTTAGCCTTCTCGCTCTCGATGTGGATGGCATACTGACAGACGGGCGAATTTACTATGGCAATAACGGCGAAGAACTGAAGGCCTTCAACATCAAGGATGGCCTGGGTATCAAACTGCTGCAACGAGCCGGTATCCCGGTTGCCATTATAACCGGCCGAAAATCAGCCATTGTACAGCGCCGCGCCGAAGAACTGGGCATCTCCGAGGTCATACAAGGTCGCGAGGACAAGTGCCAGGCATTACAGGAACTGTGCCAGCGTCACAAGCTGAGTCCAGCGGACTGCGCCTACATGGGGGACGACCTGCCAGATCTCGCCGCCATTAATGCTGCCGGCCTGGGTCTGACCGTGGCCGACGCAGTGGCAGCGGTACGCAGCGCCGCCCAGTGGTGTAGCTCTCGCAATGGCGGCGACGGTGCCGTTCGCGAAGCCTGCGAGTTTATCCTGCGGGCAAAGGGCAAATTGTCCGAACTGGAAGCACCTTACAACTGATATGCCCAGGCCTATTCTGTTCTTAGCGTTACTGGCCAGCCTGGCTGCCGCCGGGCTGTATTTTTGGGACTCGGGCGAACCGCAGGAATCGGAGGCAAGCCTGGCGCAAAAACACCTGGCCAAAACCTATTTGGTGAACACCCGTTCCCTGCGCTACGGTGAACGCGGCGCCCTGACCGAAATATTGGAAGCGACCAGCGTGCGCTATTTTCCCAATCAGAATCACTCTGTGCTTGTTGCCCCCAAATACTACTCCCACAACGGCAATGATAGAACCTGGTCAGTGGTGTCGGATACCGGGCGCTTTCTGGACAACCGGGAGTTATTATTTCTGCAGGGCAACGTGGTTCTCACTGACGATCAGAATGAAGGCCGTTTGTATACCGAAGCCATGCAAATCAACCTGCAAAAAAAGACCGCCCGCTCGCGGGTTCCCGTCACGCTCAAACAGGGACTCAATACCATCACCGCAGATGGTATGCTGGCCGACCTGAATAAAGAACAAATTCGATTGACGCCCAATGTGGAGAGCATCTATGCGCCCGTTTCACCCTAGCACCGCTGCCTTTTTACTGCTGTGCTGCGCACTGTCGAACCCCGGCTTCGCGCTGCCGGGAGACAGGGAGCAGGCTATCCATATTTCTGCGGACAAAGCGCTGCGGGACGAGAAGAAGGGCCTAACCGTCTACAGCGGCAATGTAGTACTCGACCAGGGTAGCCTGCATATCTCGGCGGACAGAATTACGGTGTACAGAATAGTGGAAGAGGGCGATAAAATAGTCGCCACAGGGCAACCCGCGCGGGTGCAGCAGCAACCCAACCCGGGTGAGGAGTTGATGCGAGCCCACGCCGATGTCATTGAATACTACAAAAGTGAAGACCGGCTGCGCCTGCAATCCAACGCACAGATTGCGCAGGGGGGCTCCACCGTCAAGGGTCAGACGATAGATTATTTCATCACCCGGCAAGTGGTAAAAGCGGTCTCCGATCGAACCCAGGAGGACAGCAGGGTCGAAGTGATTATTCCGGCAAACAGACTGAAAAAAAACGAGGATGACAGTGGCGCGGCTGAGGGCAAGTAATCTGGCGAAGGCCTACAAAGGCAGAGAAGTGGTCCAGGATGTCTCCCTGGAATTGAGCAGTGGTCAAATAGTCGGCCTGCTGGGGCCAAACGGTGCGGGCAAGACCACCTGTTTTTATATGATTGTCGGTATTGTCCAGGCCGACCGGGGCACGATCACCATCGACGGAGAAGACCTCACCCCCCTGTCCATGCACGACAGGGCGCGGCGCGGCATCGGCTACCTGCCCCAGGAGGCCTCCATCTTCCGCAAACTCTCTGTGGGGGACAACATCCTGGCTATCCTGGAGACCCGCCCAGACCTGAACAGAGCCCAGCGATTGCAGCGACGCGACCAACTGCTGGAGGAATTCCATGTGACTCACCTGCGCGACAGCCTGGGACAGGCACTGTCCGGCGGCGAGCGGCGGCGCATAGAAATTGCCCGTGCCCTGGCAACCGAACCCGACTTCATCTTGCTGGACGAACCCTTTGCCGGCGTGGACCCCATCTCCGTGAAAGATATCAAGGCCATCGTCACCCACCTGCGCGACCGCGGTATCGGTGTGTTAATCACCGACCACAATGTGCGCGATACTCTCGACATCTGCGAAAAGGCTTATATAGTGGGCGAAGGCCATATCATCGCCGAGGGCACTGCCGAGGAAATTCTCGCCAATGAACAGGTACGCCGAGTTTATCTGGGTGATGAATTTCGTATGTAGGGTTGGGCTAATTATCGGTTAGCGAACACCTACAGCAATTTCGGGCCATAAGTTAGCAATTTTCGAGCCATAAGTTGCGCAACGTGTGCACCGCAGCTACAATTATTACGGGGCTTGAGCCTAATCGGCCCCTGAAAGAAGGCGTTATACACGGAATATGAAGCAATCGCTACAACTGAAACTAGGCCAGCAACTGTCCATGACGCCTCAGTTGCAGCAGGCCATCAAATTATTACAACTATCCACCCTGGACCTGCAATTGGAGATACAGCAGGTTCTGGAGAGCAATCCCCTACTGGAAGTTTCAGAGGACGACACAGAACAGCCCGCGAACCCTGTCGAAACCGGCATAGACGCCCATGGGGATGACACACCTGCCCCGGTTGAGCGGGATGGGCCCTTGCAGAGCCTGGAGGGTGAGGCCACCGGCGCGGACAGTAGCGACCAGGAATGGGCCACCACCATGCCCGATGAATTACCCGTCGACACACAGTGGGAAGACGCTCTGCCCTCCGCCTCGGCCCCCGCACCGGCCGCCGCCCCCGCCACCGATAACGACTTCGAAAGCCGCACTTCGGTTGGCGAGTCCCTACAGGCCTCTCTCTTGTGGCAACTCAATCTCACGCGCTTGTCCGATGTCGACAAAGCCATTGCCGTGGCCATTATCGATGCCACCGACAGCGACGGTCGGCTGACCACCAGCCCGGAGGAGATACACGAGTTTCTCAAGTTGGAAGAGTTCGGTACAGAATTGGATTTTGAGGAAGTTGTGGCGGTATTGCACTGCCTGCAACAGTTTGAACCGGCCGGCGTGTGCACCCAGGATTTACAGGAGTGCCTGCTGGTACAGTTACGACAACTGCCACCCCAGACCCCCTGGCTGGAACAGGCCAGGCAGTTACTCACGCGCCATATCAGCCAATTGGGCAGTGGTGATTACGCACAGATTCTCAGGCGCACCAAATTGACGGAAGAGCAGTTTACCCAGGTGCTGGCTCTCATTCAGTCACTGGACCCTCACCCGGGACAGGCCGTGCAGAAAGACAGCACACAATACATCGCACCGGATATCTATGTCACCAAGAAAGACAATCGCTGGGTCCTGGAACTCAACCCCGACATCGCACCAAAGTTGCGAATTAACAGCAGCTATGCCAATCTGATAAAACGCGCTGATAGCAGCCCGGACAACACGTTTTTGCGAGAAAACTTACAAGAGGCCAGATGGTTTATCAAAAGCCTGGAAAGTCGCAATGAGACCTTGATGAAAGTTGCCGCCAGAATTGTGGAACATCAACGCGGTTTTTTGGAATACGGTGAGGAGGCGATGAAGCCGCTTGTGCTGCACGAAATAGCCGATGCTGTGGAGATGCACGAGTCCACCATTTCTCGGGTAACCACGCAGAAGTATATGCACACACCCCGGGGCGTCTTCGAATTAAAGTACTTTTTTTCCAGCCACGTGGCCACCACCTCGGGAGGCGAGTGCTCCTCCACGGCAATCAAGGCCCTGATCAAGAAACTGGTTGCCGCTGAAAGCCCGCGCAAGCCCCTGAGCGACAACAAAATCACCCAGCTATTGGCCGAGCAGGGCATAAAGGTTGCGCGGCGCACCATCGCCAAATACCGGGATATTCTCTACATTCCCCCGTCAAACGAACGCAAGAGATTGGTATAGACTTATAGCAGAAAGAGAATTACAGAACGCTTATCACACACAAAAATCCGGTAATGCCGGTATCGGGAGTTCCCGATTTCACACCAAGAAGGAGTTATCTATGCAATTGAATGTCAGTGGTCACCACGTAGAAGTAACCGCCCCTCTAAAGGAGTATGTAGAGAGCAAGTTTGAACGCCTACAGCGACATTTTGATCAAATCACCAACACCGAAGTCACTCTTATCGTTGAAAAACTCATGCAAAAAGCCGAGGCCTCCGTGCACATATCCGGCGCAGATATTTTTGCCGCAGCTGAATCTAACGATATGTACGCCGCCATAGATGCACTCGCCGACAAGCTGGATCGGCAGCTAATCAAACACAAAGAAAAATTACGAGGACGTTAGTACTACCCGACTATGCAAACCTTAAGCGCATTACTGACTCCCGGTCGCACTGTGTGCCAAGCGCCGGGAGTTAGCCAAAAACGACTCTTTGAAACTGCTGCCCGTACCATCAGCGACGACCAGATTTCGCTGACCTACGAGCTGGTTTTTTCCAGACTCATCGCCAGAGAAAAACTCGGAAGCACCGGCTTGGGCAATGGCATCGCCATTCCCCATTGCCGGGTAAATAATTGCACCCACGCCATGGGCACACTCATCACCCTGGACAACCCCATCGACTTCGATGCCCCCGATGGCATAGCCGTAGACATGTTATTCGTGCTGTTGGTACCCGAGGAAGCACAACAGCAACATCTGGATATTCTGGCAGAAATTGCCAGACTTTTTAGCCAGGACAATTTTTGCCGCCAACTGCGCTCGGCCCAGGACGCTGAAACACTATTTTCCACAGCCACAAGCTGGAGCTCCTGAGGCTTGGAGCTGCTAATCATCAGCGGCCGCTCGGGCTCGGGCAAGAGTACTGCTCTGCACCAGCTGGAGGATGAGGGCTATTACTGCATAGACAACCTTCCCGTGTCGCTGTTGCCGGCGCTGGTCACCGAGGCCAGTCGCGAGGCATTTGGCCACTTTCGCGGCACCGCCGTGTGCATAGATGCGCGCAATGCCTGGGAGGACCTGAAAAACTTCAGCACCATTATGGCTTCGCTGCCCGCCTCGGTAACATCGCGGGTTTTGTTTCTCGATGCCGAGGACAGTGCCCTGACCAAACGCTTTAGCGAAACCCGCCGGCGGCATCCGCTGAGCAGTGAGGTGATGCCACTGGCCGAGGCCATCGAAAAGGAACGTGAACTACTCGAGCCCATCTCCACCGCCGCCACCCTGGTACTCGATACCAGTCAAATGACCATCTACGACCTGCGCGATGCCATCAAACAGCGCCTGGTGGGGGGAGATGCAGCCACCATGTCTGTGTTATTCCAGAGTTTTGGTTTTAAACGGGGCGTACCCAGTGACGCCGATTTGGTTTTTGATGTGCGTATGCTGCCCAACCCACACTGGGTGAGCAACTTGCGCCTGCTCAGCGGCCTGGATCAACCCGTCAAGAAATTTTTGGAAGAGCAGGCACTTACCGGGGAATTGTTTGGCGATATCTGTACCTACCTGGACCGCTGGCTACCGCGGTATCGGGACAGCAACCGCAGCTATATGACCATTGCGCTGGGTTGTACCGGTGGCCAACATCGGTCAGTATATCTGGCTGATCGCATGTTTCGTCACTATCGGGAACAGCTACCCCAGGTACATTTAAGGCACAGGGAATTACAACAGAAACCGTGATAAAAACACAGGTAACAATCGTCAACAAACTGGGACTGCACGCGCGAGCTGCCGCCAAGTTTGTCGGCTGTGCAGCCGCTTTTTCCAGCAGCATTCAAACCGGTAAAGACGGCAAACTGGTGGACGGAAAAAGTATCATGTCAGTTATGATGCTGGCCGCTGGCAAGGGCACAGTACTGGACCTGCACATCGCCGGGGATGACGAGGAAGCCGCCATGACCGCTCTGACAACACTGATTGGCAACTGCTTTGACGAGGCCGAGTAAAGGCGGTGCACACTCACTTAAAATCGCAAAAACAGCTGGAGGAGTTATCGACGGCGCTGGACAGCGGTACCTTCGACGATGTGCGCAGAATGCTCAATGGCCTGCCCGCCGCAGATGTCGCCCATTTGCTGGAGTCTTCTCCCCCGCGCTTTAGACACATTCTCTGGCAGCTGGTTGAAGTTGAGGAGGAAGGCGAGGTTCTGGGTGAACTGAGCGATGAGTTGCAGGCGCTGTTTCTCAGCAAAATGGATGCCGCAGAAGTCGCCCTGATCACCGAGGGTCTGGAGGACGACGACATTGCGGACATTCTCCAACAACTGCCCGACCGCATCACCCGGGAAGTACTCAAGTCCATGGACCACCAGGACCGCGCGCGCCTGGAACAGGTACTGACCTACGCCGACGATACCGCCGGCGGCCTGATGAACACCGACACCATTACCATTCGAGCTCGCTTTACCCTGGATGTAGTTTTACGCTATCTGCGTCGGCACGAAGAAATTCCCGAGATGACCGACAACCTGATCGTGGTCAATCGCAATGATCAGTATATCGGCCTGTTACCCCTGCGCACCCTGCTGGTATCGGACCCCTCCGCCTCGGTGCGCGAAATGATGATCACTGACGTGGAGTCTATACCCGCCCTGTTGCCCGATGACGAAGTGGCCAGATTATTCGAGCGCCACGATTGGGTTTCGGCGCCGGTGGTAGATGACAACGGCAAGCTGCTGGGTCGCATCACAATCGATGACGTGGTGGATGTCATACGCGAGGATGCCGACCACACCTTCATGTCCATGGCGGGCCTGGACGACGATGAAGACACGTTTTCCCCAATATTCAAAACCGCCCCCAAGCGGGCCGTGTGGTTGGGAATCAATCTGGCAACCGCCTTTATCGCCGCATCCATGATCAACCTCTTTCAAGACACCATAGAGAAAGTGGTCGCGCTTGCTGTACTGATGCCCATCGTCGCCTCCATGGGCGGCGTAGCCGGCACCCAGACCCTGACCATACTGGTGCGCGGTATCGCCATGGGCCAGGTGGGAAGAAATAACCAGGCCTGGTTGATAAACCGGGAAATTGCGGTGGGCGCACTCAATGGCGTGCTGTGGGCAGCGGTGGTTGCCGTGGCGGCCTCCCTGTGGTTTGAAGACTGGCATTTGGGGGCTATCATCGCCGCTGCCATGATGATTAACCTAGTGACTGCCGCGGCGACAGGGGCGGTTCTCCCGCTAATGATGAACAAGGTTAATATCGATCCCGCCCTGGCCGGCGGCGTAGTGCTGACAACCGTCACCGACGTTGTCGGCTTTGTTTCATTCCTCGGTTTGGCAACTCTATTTTATGCATAACACACACGACATTGACGATCAGGACGAGGAGTACAGCGGGCCCAGCAAGAGCGCTGTAAAACGACAGATGACAGCGCTGCAGGAGATTGGGGCGTCACTCACCCAGCTGACAGAAAAGCAACTGGCCAACGTCCCCATTGAAGATGAGCGGCTGCTGGATGCCATTAGGGAAACGCAGCAAATTAAGTCCAATAGCGCCCGCAAGCGGCATCTGCAGTTTATTGGCAAGCTCATGCGCGATACCGACGTAGAGGCCATAGAACGTGCCCTGCGGGCTATGTACAAACAAAAGAAGGGCAGCAACGATGCCTTTCACGAGTTGGAAAAAATTAGGGATAGCATCCTGGAACAGGGGCTGGCCGGTGTCGAACTGGTGATGTCACGGTGGCCTTCAGCCGACAGGCAACAGCTTCGCCAACTCATTTTACAGCACCAGCGAGAGCAGAAAAACAACAAGCCACCGGCCGCCAGCAGAAAACTGTTCAAAGCACTGAAAGTGCTTCAGGAAGCCGCCTCCGGCGAGTCCTGAGCCGGCACCTCGCGACTCGCCGCATTGGGGGCTGGGGTATTGGCGTCGGGTACATAGGGGCCAAGCGCCGGCACCGGAGAGTTTGGGTCCTGCAGCTGGTACAGCATCACCGGCGTATTGGGGTCGTCCAATTGCCTGACAAAGGCTTCTATCTCCGAACGAATGCTGGCGGCGGAGGAATCGTCAAAGATCCGCACAAAATTGACCTCGGGGTCATCCCAGGGGCCGCTCACCCGGTAGACACCACTGGTAAAACGGTTCACCTGTTTCTGGAACACCTTGCTCACCACAAAAACCCCGGCCGCTACCGGCAGACCCGCAGTAAGGGCCACTATCCACGGCAAGTTGTTGGCAACCGGCAAGGTAACGACCAGGTTGCCTTCCAGCGATTCCGACTTCACATCGGCGGTACCGCTGAACGAGAAGCCACTGCTGCTACCCTCGACCTCCATATTGGCAACTTCAATAATGCCGTCAGCCACAAATACTTCCCCGGTTACCGCGTGAAAAGCAATACCGGATTTAAACAGTTGGGAGAGGCTGAGCTGACCGATGAGTTCAGCCAGGTTGAGTATATTAATGACTCGCAGCGCGCCGGACGCACCGGCGGGGGCGCTGAGAAAACTGCCTTCGCCCAGGGTAATTTTAAGCGAACCCCGGGCATCAGCCAGCGAAAAACTGGCGGGACCACCCGGCCATTGCAGGGCCAGATCAAATTGTCCGCTGTCGGTCTCCAGGGTTTTCTCATAGTCCAGATGTTCCAGGGTCGCACCCAAATCGTCAAACAGAAACATGGCATCGAGTTGGGTCGTGCCGCCCTGCCCGCCCTGGTCCCAGCGCAGCGTTGCCGGATTCAGGGAATCCAATTCGAGGCCGGCAAGACTGCCGGTAATATTCTCCGCCGTCAGGGTGGCGCCCCGGCTGGTCAAGTCGAAGGCCAGACCCCCCAGGGGGTTGCCACCGGCATACAAACCCGTCAAGGACACCGCCATGTCAGGCAAGTCCAGTGGCTCCCCCTGATCCGGGGCGTTCATGTTCAATTGACCCAACTCATCCAGGTCGAGAGTTTGCACCGCCAATGCCCAGGGTTGCCCCGAGGCGGCCAAATGTAGTGAGCCGGCAGCCCACTCGGTTTCCGCAGATATCTGCCATGAACCGGATTCATTGGCCGCACTAAACACAACATCCCTGAGATCCTGACCAAAAATAAATAGGGTGTCGGTACTCAGCTTATCAATTTCCACCGACAATCCACCCCCTGCCTCTATACTGGTCAGCAGGTCTTCCTCAATATAGCGGGCGATAAAATCCTGCCATTGCTGTACATCCAGCAGCGGAGTGTGGCCACGGATACTCAACACACCGGTTTCCACCGCCAGGGGTGGTTCATAAAAACTCAGTGCTGCGCCGGTAAATTCCCCCTGTGATAATTGCATGTGGAAGTGCAAGTTCTGCGCCAGCGTCAGCTCCAGCACGTTGATATCCCCCCCCAGTGGCAAGGTCACATCCAGGGGTAGCGATTGCGACGCGGCCTTGGCCCAGGGCTGCGGGAGGTCCAATGTGACACCGTGCAGATCACTGTGCACTGACAGCGTAGTGCCCTGGTCCGGCAAGACGTCTATACGAATAGTGGCATCGGTTTCCCCCTTGGCCAGGGCCAAAATGTCCAGGTCCAGCCAAGCCTGTATGTCGGCCATATCGATGCGAGTGTTCAGCGCCACCGCCACCCCCGCGAGTTCGCCCTGGCTCACCTGCGCCGCCACAGGCCGGCCCCACAACTGGCCGTGCAAATCCTGTGAAGCAAAACCCTGCTCACTACTGTAGGAAAACCCACCGCCAACATCGGTGATCGCGAGATTGCCCGGCTCGATAGACAAATCCACGGCGCGCCACAGCGTTTCAACCTCAATGTACGGTGGCAGCGTCGCGCCGCTCAAGACCACTTCTAACTGCAACTGCGTTTGCAGTTGTCCACTGGCTTGCCACTCACTGAAAACCGCACCGACACTGTCGGTGATGGGAGAATTGTTCACAATTTTAAGGCCGTCCGCCGCCGGGCCCTGCAGTTGTCCGGCGATGGCCAGAACCATGCGATGCTCTTCATCCAGCCAGGCCTCGGCAGACAGATAAACGATATCTGAATCGTGCAGTTTGCCGCTCTGCGACCAGACACTGACATCGGTATCGTCGATCAACACGATACCCTCCACCCCTGAAACAGGCGGCCACTGCGGGTGGTAATTCAACTGGGTATCAGCAATGTTAAAAAACAACTGAATAGTTTTTAGCTGCGGCTGATTCGCGTGCAGATTACCGCGCCAAAGAAATGCACCCTGCTCTATGCGGCCCGGGCCTATGCTGGGCGCCAGCCAACCCAACAGCGCATCGCTGAGGATATAGGGGAGATATTTTTGCCGATACTTTGGATCGAAATTCTCCAGGCCAACCAATAAATCCATTTCCAGACCGATTTCATTTTTGACCAGGGGCACATTCAAACCAAACAAAACCCGCGCCAGCCCCTCCTCACCCTCTACCGACAACAGGCCGCTGGACAACTTCAGGTCATCCGCATCCCAATGAATATTGATGGTGCCAAAAACGTCATCATAGACCAACGGCTGCTTGTAAACAGTGGGGAAATTCATCGCGAAATCCTGACTATCTAGAATTACATAACCACCACCAACGGCCAACTCCACGTAACCCTTAGCGGAAGTGATACCCGGCGCGCCCCGCCAGGCGTCCACCCCCAGGTCGTGAAAGTTGGCAGAAAATTGCCAGTCGTCCGCCGCCGCGCCCATATCGGCAATATCCAGCTGCAGGGAGCTTAATTCACCCCGGGCATTGAGTACCTGAAACACATCGGCGATCGCGTCCGGCGTCAGAGACATATCAACCAGCAGGGCATTGAGTGGCTGCAGGGCAATGTCATCCGCGCGCAGGCGGAGAGAATCGCCCCAGGTGTCCAGTTGCAACCTCGGTAATCGCAGCTGTATGGCACCTTTGTAAAACTCGAAATCGGAGATGAAAATGGTCCAGTGATCCTTGCGCTCCACCATACTGGCCTGCATGGATATCTCATCCGCCGGCAACTGCCAGGAGTCATCGGTGGCGCTAAACTCCAATTCAATACCGTGTAGATTAAACGCTACGGTTGAGTCACCCCTGTCCCAACCCAGCCAAAATTCAGCCTGCAAGTCACCCCGGATATTCACCGGAACCGGGAGCTTAACCAGCTCTTGCAATGCATTGAGATCGGTCACGTCAACCTTGAGATATAACTCACCCACGAAGGCCTTGCGGCTCAGCGGATTGCCTACACCCTCGGCAATCAGTGAGAATTGCGTGCCCGTGGTCTGGGAATGAATCTTCGCCTCCAGGGTACGACTGCTGCCATTTCTTTGCAGTGTGAGGTCCAATTGAAGCCGCCGTTGCTGCTCATTGGGCAGGGCCAGAGCCAGCCGATTGTCGGTGAGATCCAGGCGCTCTATATTCAGGATAAACTGTTCCAGCCACTCACTGATATCGCTATTGCCCTGGTCAAAGCCAACGATGGAAAACTTACCCTGCGCCGAGAGCTCGGCCTTCAGACTCAGGGAGTCGAGTTGTAATTTCGACACTTGCAGACTGCGGGTTTGCAACGACTGCAACACATCCACAGTGACTCGCCCAGCGGTGAGCTCAATGGGGGGTTCCGTGCTGCCGGGTATAGTGATTTTCAGCCCGGTGAATACAAGCTCCGGACTGAAGAAGTGCCAGCCACCGCTAACCTTACTGGCCTCTATGGTAAACGGCAGCCGGGTATTGATTGCACGCAGAATTTGCCTGTCGTATTGCTGCACAGCTGACATAAGCAGGCGTCCAAAGCTTACGTAGAAAGCCAGCACGACAATGAGGGTAATCATTAGCCCCCACAGTAGTTTACTGAGTCTGTGGAAATATAAATGTTCCAATAGTGTTCCGTCGCATAGCGGTCTCGGTTTGGCCGGGGAATAAGCACCCCCGCACAATCATGTGGATATGTTAGAACAAAACAAAGTCAAAGTGTTCCCGGCAGGGCATTACTTTACAAACAAGGGGAACCCGCCAGGGGCTCCAGGGCCGTGGCGATACCGTGCTCACGCAGTAACTGCCAGGTCTGCGCCAGGGGCAAGCCCACCACATTGCTGTAACTGCCGCGTATCTCCTGCACAAAGGCCCCACCCAGGCCCTGTATTGCGTAGCAGCCCGCCTTGTCCCAGGGCTCATCGGTGGCCAAATAAGCCTCACAAGCCTGCTCACTCAGGGTCATAAACTGGACATCGGTTGCCACGCTCAGCAAACACACCGTCGCGTGAGTGTGCAGGCACACCGCGGTAGTCACCGTGTGCCAGCGACCGCTCAAGCGGTGCAGGTGTGCCAGTCCATCGCTGTGATCCCGCGGCTTGCCCAATACCTTGCCATCGAGCACCACGATGGTGTCCGCTGCGAGTACCGCAAAGCCTTTCTGGTCACCTGTGACCACCACAGCGGCGGCTTTTGTCTGCGCCATCCGCCGCACGTAATCCCGGGGAAACTCCCCCGGCCTCATGGATTCATCGATATCGGCAGGCTGCGCACAAAAGTTGACCCCCAGGCTGGCCAGCAGATCCGCTCGACGCGGCGAAGCGGAGGCCAGAATCAGGCGAGGCGCAGACACTTCAGTTCACCTGGTAATGCCGACGCAGTGCCCGCAACAGCTGCAACACCACCGGCCACATCAGGGCACTGGTCAGTGCAGGCAGGAGAAACAAGGGGGTCTGGGCGGCAACGCCCTGCAGGTTTTGTATCCACTGGCAGATCAACTGGTTAATTCCCACCAACAGAAAAATCATCGCCGCCTGCTGCCACAAATTTGTCACCCGCATTCTCTGGTAGAGAATTTGCGCCAGCGTTGCCACTATCACCAGGGAAAAAGCATTTTGGCCCATGACCGCGCCCTCCAACACATCGAGTAACAGGCCCAACACCAGGCCGGTAAAAATGCCCACCCGGTGTGGTAATGCAATGGTCCAGTACACCAGCACCAGAGCCAGCCACTCGGGGCGCGCCCACAGCAACCACCCAGGCAAGGGCGTCAGCGCGAGGACTGTTGCTAATAAAAAAGTCAGAAGAATCACCCAGTAACTGTGTTGTTCCTCCCCCACAGATTATGTTTCCCGGTCGTTGCGGGCATCAAAGACCAGCAGGACGTGGCGGCTTTTATCCAGTTCTGCCACCGGTGTGGCCATCACGGTGGCGAAAGCCCGGCCCGGGTCCCGGACAATCTTACTCACTATC